>Ga0306926_10000849_pt1 | contig 29376 bp, 27 predicted proteins | sample flu12Cox44000178_FD_203759 | JGI IMG/M metagenome (GOLD analysis project Ga0306926, IMG submission 203759) | Lab enrichment of tropical soil microbial communities from Luquillo Experimental Forest, Puerto Rico - flux8day.12C.oxic.44.000.178 (v2)... | ecosystem: Environmental > Terrestrial >...
GCCGAGCACACGATGGCGCTGATATTCGCGTGCTGCCGCGATCTCGCGCGCATGGATCGGGCGGTGCGAGAGGGCGTATGGGATCCGCTCGAGAGTATGCAGCTCAACGGCAAGACGCTTGGCCTGATCGGACTCGGCGGCATCGGCCAAGAGGTAGCGCGCATGGCGCAGGGCGTCGGCATGCAGGTGATCGGCTGGAATCGCTCGCCGCGCCGGGAGGCCGGAGTGCCGCTGGTTGGCATCGAGGACCTATTGGCGCGGGCCGACGTGATCTCGCTGCATCTCGCGCTCAATGACGAGACACGCGGCTTCCTCAATGCCGAACGCCTTGCGCGCACCAAGCGGGGAGTGATCCTCGTCAACACCGCCCGCGCGGCGCTGGTCGAGGAAGCCCCTCTCCTGGCGGCCCTTGCGAGCGGCCACATCCGCCACGCCGGGCTCGACGTCTTTCACGCCGAACCGCTCAAACCAGATCATCCGCTGGCGCGCATGGACAACGTCACGCTCACCTCCCATGCCGCCTTCCGAACGCTTGAAGCTTCGGAAACGCTCATGCGGCGGGCGATCGACATCGTGCGCCGGATCGTCGCGCCAAGCGTCCCGGTTTGACCGGCGCGTCGAAACCTTTGCGCGCCTATGCGCGACGTGCGTCATTGGGGGGTGCTTACGATCGGCACCGGCCTGGGCAACGCCCGCTTCACCAATCGAAGCACATCCGCCAAGGATTGACGGCTCGGCGGCACCGGCGACAATAAGCCCAACCATAAGCGCCGCCGGGAGGACGGGGTGAAGCCGGCACCATTTGCCTATGCCAGGGCCCGCTCGGTCGCACACGCGATCGAGTTGCTGGGGACCGACGATGCGCGGCTGCTTGCGGGCGGCCAGAGCCTGATTGCGACGCTCAACATGCGCCTGAGCGAGCCCGCGCTGCTGGTCGACATCAACGGCATCGGCGGATTGGACCGGATCACGGTGGAAAACGCTCACGTCGAAATCGGCGCGCTGGTGCGTTACGCACAGGCGGAACGCTCGATCGAAATCGCGAGAGCAGCGCCGCTTATCGCTTTGGCCCTGCCGCATATCGGCCATCCCGCCATCCGCAACCGCGGCACCGTCGGCGGCTCGATCGCCTTCGCCGATCCGGCTGCGGAGCTGCCGGCCTGCCTCGTTGCGCTCGGCGGTGAAATGGCAATCGTTGGCCCAAAGGGGCAGCGCGTGATCAAAGCCGACGACTTCTTCAAGGACCTGTTCGAGACGGCGCTCACCCCCCGCGACGTGCTCACCGCCATCCGTGTTCCGGCCGCGCGCGCCGACACGCGCGTCGGCTTCGCCGAGTTCGCGCGCCGCCACGGCGACTACGCGATGGTGGGGCTTGCCGCCTGCGCGCGGGCCGACGGCCAGCGCCTTGCGAATCTCCGCCTCGCCTATTTCGGCGTCGGCCCGACGCCGGTGCGCGCGCGCAACGCCGAGCCGGCACTGGCGGATGGCGATATCGAGGGCGCGGTGAGCGCGCTCGCCCGCGACCTCGATCCGCCCGATGACATGCAGACCTCGAGCGCGGTGAAGACGCACCTCGCAGGCGTCCTGCTGCGGCGGGTGGCGCGGCAACTCAGCGGGGCGCCGCCATGAGCGAGCGCTTCCACGAGGTCGCGATCACCGTCAACGGCGAGGAGGTGCGCGAACGCATCGATGCGCGCAAGACGCTGGTCGACTTTCTGCGCGAGGACCTCGCGCTCACCGGCAGCCATGTCGGCTGCGAGCATGGCGTGTGCGGCGCGTGTAGCGTGCGCGTAGACGGCGCCGTGGTGCGCGGCTGCTTGATGTTGGCCGTGCAATGCGACGGCGCCCGCGTCGACACCATCGAAGGCGTGACCGATACCGACGAGATCGCCGATCTGCAACAGGCGTTCATCACGCGCAACGCGTTGCAATGCGGCTATTGCACGCCGGGAATGCTGCTTGCCGCGCAGGAGTTACTGGCCTGCGGCGGTATTCCCAGTCGCGAGCAAATCCGCATGCACCTTTCCGGCAATTATTGCCGCTGCACCGGGTATCAAGCCATCGTCGATGCGGTAGAGGCCGTGGCGCAGGCACGCGCGGGAGCAAAACGATGATTGCATGGCAAAGGCGAGCGCGTGCGCTCGGGTCCGGGACATTTCAATTCGAGCGAAAGCCGATCGCTTCACCGTCGAAGCTCCCCTGCACGCTGCACGATGGTGCGCACACATGAAGATCAGCGACGACTCCCCGCCGGTCGTCTCCGCCCTCGACCGACCGAATTCGTATATCGGCCGCTCGGTGCCGCGGCCGAATCTGACGCGCCTCGCCCGCGGCCGCGCCCAATTCGTCAGCGACATGACGCTGCCGCGCATGGCACACGCGGCCTTCGTGCGCTCGCCGCACGCGCATGCGCGCATTGTTGCGATCGCGACGGCGGCCGCAGCCAAGGCACCCGGCGTGATTGCCGTCGTCACCGGCGCCGAGCTTGCCAAGGTGATCACGCCATGGGTCGGCGTGCTCACGCACCTCAAGGGGATCAAATCGGCGCCGCAACACGCGATCGCGGTCGAGCGCGCCTGCTGGCAAGGCGAGGCCGTATGCGCCGTTGTCGCCCGTAGCCGAGCCGAGGCGGAGGACGCATGCGCGCTGGTCGAGGTCAGCTACGAAGCGCTGCCCGCGGTCACTGACGCGGAAACCGCCCTCGAGCCGGGCACCCCGGTCATTCATCCCGAGCTGGGCGACAATCTCACCTTTGAGCGCGTGCACGTTGCCGGCGATCCGGACAAGGGCTTCAAAGAAGCGGATGCGGTGATCGAAACGACTTTCGATTTCGGCCGCCACACCGGCGTCACCAACGAACCCCGCGCCATCGTCGCCGATTGGAACCCGGGTGATGCCCGCCTCACCGTCTATCACGGCACGCAGGCGCCGCACATGATGCAGAACTTGTTCGCCAAGCATCTCGGTCTCGAGGAACATCAGGTTCGCGTCGTCACCAAGGACGTCGGCGGCTCGTTCGGCATCAAGGTGCACACCTATGCCGACGAGATGGCGACGGTTGCGCTGTCCAAGTTGCTGAAGCGTCCGGTCAAGTTCGTGGCCGATCGCATCGAGAGCTTCGTCACCGACATCCACGCCCGCGACCATCGGGTGAAGGCGAAGATCGGCGTCAAGAACGACGGCACCATCACCGCGTGGGAAATCGACGATCTCACCGGCATTGGCCCCTATTCGGTTTATCCGCGCACGTCCGGCATAGAGGCAAACCAAATCGTCAACCTCACGGGCGGGCCTTACATCTGCCCCAACTACCGCGCGCGGGCGCGGGTCGTGTTTCAGAACAAGAATGTCATGTGCCAGTACCGCGCGGTCGGCCATCCGATTGCGACCGCAGTGACCGAGGGGCTGGTCGACCTCGCGGCAGCCAAGATCGGCATGGACCCGCTGGAAATCCGGCGCCGCAATCTCATCCCGGACGACGCTTACCCGTCGAGCGGTCCGTCCGGCATCAAATTCGAGGCGCTGTCGCACCACGAGTCGCTCGCGCATCTCGACGCCATGATGAACTATGCGGGGCTGCGCGCCGAACAGAAGCGGCTACGCGCGCAGGGCATCCATCGCGGCATCGGTTTTGCCTCCTTCATCGAGGTGACCAATCCGAGCGCCGCCTTCTACGGCGTGGGAGGGGCGAAAATCTCCTCGCAAGACGGCGTCACCATCAGGCTCGACGCGCAGGGCGCAATCATCTGCCACACCGGCGTGACCGAGCAGGGTCAGGGGGCGGAGGCGGTGATCGCGCAGGTGGCGGCCTCCTCGTTCGGCGTGCCGATCGAGAGCGTGCGGGTCATCACCGGAGACACCGACAATACGCCCTACGGCGGCGGCACCTGGGCCTCGCGCGCGGCCGGTATCGGCGGGGAAGCCGCCTGGCAGGCGGGCAAGGCGCTGCGCGCCAACGTGCTCGCCTGCGCCGCCTCGATCCTGCAGGCCAAGCCTGAAGAGCTCGATATCCGTGAGGGCACGGTCGTTGATCGCGACAGCGGCAACGAGCGCCTGCCGCTGCACGAACTCGCCCGCGTCGCCTATTTCCGCCCGGACACGCTGCCGCCCGGCTTCCAGGCGGAACTGATGGCCACGCGCCATTACGTGCCGCGCGCCTGGCCGTTTGCCTTCACCAATGGCGTGCAAGCGAGCTACCTCGAGGTGGACACCGATTCCGGCGTGGTGACGCTGCTCAAACACTGGTGCGTGGAGGATTGCGGCACCGTCATCAACCCGCAGCTCGTCGACGAGCAGATCCGGGGTGGCGTGGTGCAAGGGATCGGCGCGGCGCTGTTCGAGCACTGCATCTACGACGCACGCGGACAGCTACTCAACGGCAATATGGCGGATTACCTCGTGCCGATGGCGGCGGAAATGCCCGACATCGAAATCGGTCACGTTGTCACTCCGACCGCGGATTCCGAGCTAGGCGCCAAAGGCGCCGGCGAGGCCGGCACCGCCGGCGCGCCAGGCGCGGTCATGAACGCCGTCAACGACGCGCTGCGTCCGCTCGGCGCCAAACCGCTAACCGATATGCCGTTCACGCCCGGAAAGATTCTGCAGGCCCTCGGCAAGGTATAGCTGCGGCATGTTCACGGCGACCAAGGGCAAGGCCCTGCTCACCACCACGACCGGGGCGCTGCCGCGGCCGAGTTGGTATAGCGCCAATCTGCGCGGCATGCCGCTCTCCCATGGTTTGTCCCAAGCCGCTTATCGCGAGCAGCATTTTGATTGTCTCGCCTGCAACGTCGCCGCTCAGCACCGCGCCGGCATCGACATTTTCGTCGACGGCGACGCGCGTCTCGACGACGACGTTGCTGGCCGCAGCTGGGTGAGCTACGCCACCGAGCGCATCGACGGCATCGGCAAACCGCGTGTCGAAGTGCCGCCGGCGCACTTCATGGCCGATAAGGGCCCAGGCGACCTGATGTGGGAGGTTATCGAAACGCGCATGACGCCGCCGGTCGTAGGTCCGATCGGCGCGACCGCGTTGGAGCTCGATCGCGCGTACAAGGCGATCGCCCCTATGACCGACCGGCCGGTGAAAATCGGGTCAATCTCGGCACAGATCCTCGCGCTGATGCTGGCGGACGAGCACTACCGCGACTGGCTGAAGCTGCTGTTCGACCTCTCCGCCGCGCTCAACCGCGAGTACCACGCGCTGGCGGACGCCGGCGCGCCCATCGTGCAGATCGAGGAGCCGGCCATCCATCAGGTGATCGCCGACCCTCGGGCGACGATCGCGCCCGCGCAATGGGTCGAGGCGTTCAATGCCGAGGTCGCGGGCTTGCGCAGCAAATGCGAGGTTTGGTGCCACACCTGTTGGGGCAGCCCCGCCGCCCAACGCGTTGCAAGTCGCGAACAGTCCTACAAGGACGCGCTGCCGTATCTCGATCAACTCGACGTGGATGTCATCACCTTCGAGGGCGCGTTCAACCGCGGCTTGGACTTCGAACACATCGGCAGAACGATATCAAAGGACAAGAAGGTGGCGCTCGGCGTGATCAGTCACCGCACGCTGCAAGTCGAGCGCCCCGAGGAGGTAGCCGAGCTCATCCGGCTCGCGCTCCGCTACATCGAGCCGGAGCGGTTGATCTTATCGAGCGACTGCGGCTTCGGCCGGCAGTCGATGAGCCGCATGCACGCCTACTACAAAATGGTCGCGCTGGTGCGCGGCGCCAACATCGTGCGCCGCGAACTCGGATTGGCGCAAGCCTATGTACCCGGAGCCGATCCGCGACTATCGATGGTACCGATGGGCAAGAGCATCGCGCCTGGATGACAGCGCCGCATTTGTAAATAGACGAAGCGCGTCGGACCGATCACAATCCCGGTCGGCGGCTCGAACGGAGCTGTCCGCGGCTATGTGGTAGCGTCGAAGGATTACGGAGAAGCAGTCGATGGACATCAAGGTGGGCAGACAAGCGATTGCCGAAGCCACGGAGAAGCTGAAGAACTGGGGCCGCTGGGGCAAGGACGATCAGGTCGGCACGCTCAACCACGTCATGCCGGAGGATATCGTCAAGGCCGCCCGGCTGATCCGCACCGGCAAGGTATTTGCGCTCGGCATCCCGCTCGACAGCAACGGCCCGCAGACCGGCCTGTTCGGCGGACGCTTCAATCCGATCCACCAGATGCTGGCGACCGGCACGGACGCCATCGCCGGCCGGCAAGACTGGAACAAGATCCGTTACGCCGACGACACGTTGAACTTATGCGTGCAGGGGGCGACTCACTGGGATGCGCTCGGACACATCTTCTACGAGGACAAGGCCTACAACGGTTATGACGCCAAGCTCATCGATGCCAAGGGGCTCAGCGTGCTGGGCATCGAGCATTCCAAGAGCAAGATGGTGGGACGCGGTGTGCTGCTCGACATCGCCCGTTTCCGCGGCGTGGACTGGCTCAAGGACGGCGACGGTATTTCCAACGACGAACTCGACCGTTGCGCCAAGAAGCAGAACGTCGAGATCGGCCGGGGCGATTTCGTCATCATCCGCACCGGACAGCTGGAGCGCTGTCTCAAGGAGAAGAAATGGGGCGGCTACGCGGGTGGCGACGCGCCCGGCGTCAAGTTCGAGAATTGCTATTGGTGCCAGGACAAGGAAGTTGCGGCCATTTGCTCCGACACGTGGGGCGTAGAGGTGCGGCCGAACGAGACGACGGAAGCGAACCAGCCCTGGCACTGGGTGGTCATTCCCGCGATGGGGCTGTGCATGGGCGAGATCTTCTATCTTAAGGAACTCGCGGAGGATTGTGCCGCCGACCGCGTCTACGAATTCTTCTTCTGCGGGCCGCCGCTCGTCATTACCGGCGGCACCGGCTCGCCGATCAATCCGCAGGCCATCAAATGACGCCGCGGCGCGACCCAAGTTCGCACAGGCACGTCATCGAGTATAGTCAAAGTTGACAACGCGGGCGGCCGGGACGCGGCCAGCCCCGGCGCAAGCCCAATTGGAGGCTCCCATGGCCCGCTATCTCAAGCGCGGAATGGACGCGAGCGCGATCAAAGCCGCCGACGCCAAAGTGCGCGAGACGGTGGAAGGCATCCTCGCCGAGGTCGAGGCGCGCCGCGACGCGGCGGTGCGCGAGCTGTCGCAAAGGTTCGATCGCTGGTCGCCGCCCTCGTTCAAGCTGACCGCGGATGAAATCGAGCGCGCGATCTCCCGCGTGGCCAAGCGCGATATCGACGATATCAAGTTCGCCCAGGCGCAGGTGCGCAATTTCGCGCGGAAGCAGAAGGAGACGCTGCGCGATCTCGAGGTCGAGACGCTGCCCGGCGTCGTGCTCGGGCACCGGCATATCCCGGTGAACTCGATCGGCTGCTACGTGCCGGGTGGGCGTTATCCCATGGTCGCCTCGGCGCATATGTCGATCGTGACCGCGCGCGTCGCGGGGGTGAAACGCATCATCGCCTGCGCGCCGCCGTTCAAAGGCGGGCCGCACCCGGCGATCGTTGCCGCCATGCATTTCGGCGGCGCCGACGACATCTACGTGCTGGGCGGCGTGCAGGCGGTTGCCGCCATGGCGCTCGGCACCGAGACGATCGGGCCCGTGGACATGATCGTGGGACCCGGCAACGCCTATGTGGCGGAAGCCAAGCGCCAGCTGTTCGGGCGCGTCGGCATCGATCTGCTCGCCGGCCCCACCGAAACGCTGATCATCGCCGATGACAGCGTCGATGGCGAGATCTGCGCCACCGATCTGCTCGGCCAGGCCGAGCACGGTCCGACCTCGCCTGCCATCCTCGTCACCAATTCGGAGAAGCTGGCGCGCGAGACCATGCGTGAGGTCGACCGGCTGCTCACACTCCTCCCGACCGCGGAGGCCGCCGGCAAAGCGTGGGCGGATTTCGGCGAGGTCATCGTGTGCGACAGCGAAGAGGAGATGGTGCGCGAGGCCGACCGCATCGCCTCCGAGCACGTGCAGGTGATGACGCGCAATCCGGATTATTTCCTCGACAACATGAAAAACTACGGCTCGCTCTTTCTCGGACCCCGCACCAACGTCGCCTATGGCGACAAGGTGATCGGAACCAACCACACGCTGCCGACCAAGAAGGCCGCGCGCTATACCGGCGGCTTGTGGGTGGGAAAATTCCTCAAGACCTGCACCTATCAAAAGGTGCTCACCGACGAGGCAGCGACGCTGGTCGGCGAATATTGCTCGCGGCTGTGCATCCTGGAGGGTTTCTATGCCCATGCCGAGCAGGCCAATGTGCGCGTGCGTCGCTACGGCGGGCGCAACGTGGCCTTTGCCCAGGCGGCGGAGTGATGGGCTTGCGCCGTGAGCGCGATGGCCCCTGTCGAGCTTTCTAAGACGCCGTCCTTCCGTCTCGACGGCAAGCGCGCGCTCGTCACCGGCGGCGGCCGCGGCATCGGGCTCGCCGCGGCTTCGACATTGGCACAAGCCGGCGCGCACGTCACGCTCGTCGCGCGCACGCAAGCACAGATCGAGGCTGCGGCGCAGGCCATTCGCGCGCGCGGCGACAAGGCCGCCGCACTTGCGCTCGACGTGACCGATCTCGACGCCGTGCGCCGCGCGATCGCGACCGCCGAACCGTTTGATGTGCTCGTCAATAATGCCGGCACCAATCGCCCCGCTCATTTGGTTGATGTGAAGGTCGAAGATTTCGACGCTATCTTTGCGCTCAATGTGCGCGCTGCCTACTTCATGGCGCAAGCAGTCGCACGCCGCTTGATCGAGGCCAAGCGACCCGGCTCGATCATCAACATCTCTTCGCAGATGGGCCATGTCGGCGCCGCGCGCCGCAGCGTCTATTGCGCCAGCAAACACGCCATGGAGGGTTTCACCAAGGCGATGGCGATCGAGCTTGCGCCGCACAACATCCGCGTCAACAGTTTGGGCCCGACCTTCCTGGAGACGCCGATGACGCGTCCCTTCTTCGAAGACAAGGCCTTCCGCGAGGAAGTGCTCTCCAAGATCAAGCTCGGCCGGCTAGGTCAGCTCGACGAGCTGACAGGCGCGATCGTATTCCTTGCGTCCGATGCCTCGTCGCTGATGACCGGAGCGGCCCTCGTCCTCGACGGCGGCTGGACGGCGGAATAGCGCTTAAGCGAAGCTCGACGCCGCGAGCGCTCAACCCGTTTTGACCGGATAGACCGGCGGCTCGCCGCTCAGCACCCGCGCGACATCGGCCGCACATTTGGTCTGCAACTCGTTGAGCGCTTCGACCGAATAGAACGCCGTGTGCGGCGTCAGGATGACGTTGTCGTGCCCGATCAACTTCGAATCTTTTGGCAAAGGCTCGACCACGACCACGTCGAGCGCGGCGCCGGCGAGCTGACCGGAATCGAGCGCGGCGACGAGCGCGTCTTCGTCCACCAACGGCCCGCGCGCAGTATTGATGAGGCGGGCGCCTTTCTTCATCTTGCGGAAGACCTCGGCATTGAATAGGCCACGCGTGGCCGACAGCAACGGAGCATGGATCGAGACGAAGTCGGAGATTTCCAGCAACTGGTCGAAACTCACGCGCTCGACGCCGGCAGCGTCGAGGACCTGCTGCGATACGTATGGATCGTGCGCCACCACGCGCAGTCCGAATGCCTTCGCCTTTGGCGCCAGCTCGCGCGGAATGTTGCCGAAACCGACAAGACCGAGCACGCGGCCGGCGAGCCGATGGATCGGCACGACGGCCGGCATTTCCCAGCGTCCGGCCTGCACCAGCGCGTTGGACTGCGGAACCTTCCGCGCCAGCGCGAGCAGCAGCGCCATGGCGTGGTCGGAAACCTCCTGCATGCAGTAGTCCGGTACATAAGTGACGGTGATGCCGAGCTCCGCCGCGGCTGCGACGTCGATGTTGTCGACGCCGAGGCCGAAACGGCCGATCGCCTTGCAGCGCCGCAGCTGACGCAACAAGTCGCCCGGCAGCTTGGCGTAGGTGACGAGGATGGCGTCGGCGTCGCGCGCCACCGCCAAGACATCATCGGCGGACGCGCTCTTGGCCACGCGCAGTTCGGGATCGATGCGCGCAAGCGCCGCTTTCGCCGGATCGAGCGAGGGAAATGGGCTGTCGGTGACCGCGATCAGGGGACGGGGCATGGGCCACTCCCTGGTAAGTGCGTCGTCAGCCTCGCAACACTTCCGGGTTGATGCAATTGGGCGGCATCTTGCCCGCCAGGAACGCGAGGATATTGTCGACGACGATATTTGCCATCTGCTCGCGCACCTCCGCCACTGCGCTACCAAGATGCGGGGTGGTGACCACGTTGGGCATCTTGAGCAGCGCCGGCGTCACCTTCGGCTCGCGCTCGAACACATCGAGGCCGGCTCCCGCGATTTGCCGCTTCGTGAGCGCGCGCGCCAGCGCCGTCGCATCGACAATCGCGCCGCGCGCAGTATTGATCAGGTATGCGTTCGGCTTCATGAGGGCCAATTCGCGGCTTCCGATCTGATGGACCGTTTCCGGCTTGAGCGGCGAATGCACCGACACGAAATCCGATTCCTTCAATAGCTGATCGAGCGGCACATAGGTCATCTCGAAGTCGCGCTCGAGACTTTCGGGCTTGCGTCTGGGCGTCCAATACAAGGTTCGCATGTCGAAGCCCCTGGCGCGGCGTGCAACTCGCGTACCGATCCGGCCGCCGCCGCCGATGAGGCCGAGGGTCTTGCCGTAGAGCCCGGTGCCCAAGAGGTAGCTTGATTGCGAGCCGGGAAAGCGTCCCTTGTGGACCAGCCGATCGGCTTCGACCATGCGCCGGGCCACCATCAGCATGAGCCCGAAGGTAAGGTCGGCGGCGGCCTCCGCCACGATCGGAGGCACGACCGTTACCGGGATCTTGCGTTTGGTCGCAGTGGCGACGTCGATATTGTCGGGCGTGATCGATTGCGAGGCGATCAACCGCAGTTTCGGATTTGCCGCGATCACCTGACGATCGACCTCGTCGTGCAGCAGTGAAACCAGGATATCGCACCGACGTACGGCAGCGATCAGCGCCTGCTTGGTGATGATGCGGCTCGAGTCGCGATTGACTTTCACGCTCCCGATCTTGCGCAAACGCTCGATCGCGCTGTCGGCAACCGGCTGGGTGATGAAGACACGCGGGCGCATCAGGCCATCCACCGCACGATGCCGGCCACGCCATCGACCGCGACCTGCGATCCGTCCGGGATGCGGCCGGTCGCCTCGAGCACGCCGAGCACCATCGGGATGCCGCGCTCGCGCGCAAGCGAAGCAAGATGCGAGGTGGATCCGCCGAGCTCGGCCACGACGCCTGCCACGCGCGGCAACACGTGGCTCAGCGCGGGGCTGGCGATACGCGTAACCAGCACGTCGCCGGGCGCCACCCGCGTCAGCTCGCACTCGCAGTTGACCACGACCGCGCGGCCGGTCCCCCAGCCGACGCCCGCAGGGTGTCCGCTCAGTCCAGGATGCTTGCGCCAGATCTCATCGGGTACGGTGATGGGTTCGACTACAAGCGGGCGCGCCTGCAATAGCTTGAAGCCGACATCGTCGAACGCCCACTCGATCTCGACCGGGCCGCCGATGACGGCTTCCGCCTTGCGCATCATGCGGCCGAGCGTCACCGCCTGCCCGGCGTCGAGACATGGCGTGCTGATGAGGTCGCTGGACACTGCCTGTGGCATGGCCGCGGCGCCATGGCGGCAGCTCTCGCGGTGGTCCTTGCGGCCGACGTCGACCTTGCGCACAAACCCCTGGCGCGAGAGCACGATGCGGTCGGGCACGACCTCCCCTTGCGCAATGGTGCTGCCTAGTCCCCACGTCGCGCTGATGAGCATTCCCCCCGCGGCCGTCTCGCTCAGACCGCCGCCGGAGGCGCGCGCATCGACGAGCGGCTGAATGAGCACGGCCATGGCCGTCTCCGCCGGCGAAAGGCCGTGAGTGTCCATGCTGCGGCGTGCGTTCGTGGTCCACAGGGCGGCCCAGCAGGCGCGCACGGCAGTGACCAGCGCAGCCTCATCGTCGATGCCCAGAAAGCTCTCGAACTGACCGGCGAAATTGCTGCCCTTGCGATCCTCGATCAGGGAGGAGGAGCGCACGGCGCTCGGCCCCGCGCTTGCCGCGCGTTGCGCCTCCCAAGCGGCGAGCAGCGGCGCGAGGATTGGCGGCGCGATCGGCCGCTCGTAAAGGGCGAGCCGAATGTCGACCGAGAGGCGGCGCTGCTCGATGCCATCGGCTGCGGCGAAGCGGCTGATGACCGGCTCCAGTCCGAGGGCGGCGATTTGTGCGCGATAGGCATCCGCGCCGAGGCAGAAGCCGCCCGGCGTCGGCAACCCCGCTTGGCCCAGTGCGGCGAGATTGGCCGCCTTCGGGCCGATGCGCTCGGCGTCGCCGGCGCTAGCATTAGCAAGCGGGATGATGAACTGCGTCATGAACGGGTGCCTCGCTCCTCTCGAGTCAGCACAAATGCAGTGTCGCGCCGTCCGCGCCTTGGGGTTTGATCTCGCTTAGTGGGGGATCACCGGTCTCGGCGCTGCGCGCCGAGGGCGGTGACAGGATTGGCTTCTGTCATTTCACGTGATCGGCATAGCCGGGTATGGGATCGACCACGGTGATCTGTTTGACCGGGAAGTTGGAGATGATCTCGATCTCCTTCTCGTGCACGATCAGCATTTCCTCGATGCGCACGCCGTAGCGGAAACGCTTGCCGTGCTGGGTCTCGAGCGCGAAGGTCATGCCGGCCTTGATCTCGACCGGATGATCGAGCGACCAGATGCGCGAGATCACCGGCGGATCGTATTGCGCCAGCCCGAGGCCGTGACCCCACAGGTTCGCCGCCGCTTGGTCCTCTTCCTTGTAGCCCCAGGCCTGCTTCGCGGACGGCCACTTCTTCGCGATTTCACGCGTGGTGGTGCCGGCTTTGACCGCGTGAATCGAATCGTACAGCCATTCGAGCGCGGTCGCGTAGGTGTCCTTCTGTTCCTTGGTCGGTTCCTTGCCGACGCAGTAGGTGCGGTAATAGCAGGATTTGTAGCCGTTCCACGTGAGCGCGGCCAAATCCATGAACACGATGTCGCCGGGCTGAATGATGCGGTCGGAGAAGTTGCGCCAGTTCGGCCAGGTGTTGGGGCCGGACGAGACGATCACGTCTTCTACATCCTCCATGCCGGGAATGCTGTAGAGATATTTCATCAGGTGGGCGGTGACCTGATTTTCGGTAATGCCGGGCCGCAGGAACTTCATGCATTCCCAGTGCGTGGCGTCGCCGATCGCGCCGACGATGCGCATGCATTCCTGCTCGTCGACGTTCTTAACGGCGCGCGCCTCCATCATCGGCGTCATGCCGTCGACCCACTTGATTTTCTTGTCCTTGAAAATGTTGATCATGTTGATGTCGATGAAGTCGACGCCGAGCTTTTGCCCGGCGACGCCGTGTCGCTTCATCTCATAAAGGATCGCGTCGGTGAATTTCTTCACCTGCTGTTGCGAGGCCGGACCCGCCGCGCCTTTGATCCAGGCGTAGGAGTAGCGGACGTTCTCTTTCGGGATCCACGGCGAGTGGCGCTCGATCTGGAAGCCGAGGTCACCCTGCTCGAACAGCACCGGCGCACCGTCGCCGCACAGAAGCGCGTAGCGCAGGCCGGGCTTGAGCCGGTTCCAGCCCGGCGTGAGCGTGCCGGTGAGATAGCGCACGTTCTCGTCGTACATGCAAAGCATGGCGCCAAGGCCGTGCTTCTTCATGTGCTGGCGCGCGCGCTCGGTCCGGTACTTCTTCAGCCGGTCCCAATTGACGCGTTGCTGCCAATCCAATCCGGCGATGCCGAAATTTGCCGTTCCCATGGAGTCTCCCGTTAGCGGGCCCTGTTTTTGTTCTTTGAGAATCGAATCGTAGCCTTGCCCAGGCTCCTGCCAAAATAATATATTCTTGGTTTAGACATCAGTTTTCATGATAGGTTTGCCGCATGGTCGATATCGCGCTCCGGCAAGTTCGCGCCGTCATCGCCGCCTGCGAGGAGGGGTCTTTCACGCGCGCGGCGGAGCGGGAGAACGCAACCCAATCCGGCATTTCGCAGCACGTCGCTGCGGTCGAGCGCACGCTCGGCGTCAAATTATTCGAGCGCTCCGCGCGAGGCATCGTGCCGACGCCCGCGGGGCTGCGTTACTACAAAAACTGCATTGAAGCCGTCGGCCGGCTGGAACATGCCAACGAGGAGGTGCGCAGCCTCGCCGGCCTGGTCAGCGGCGATTTGCGCATCGGGCTGATGCCCACCTTTACCCGCGCGGTGCTGGCGCCGACCCTGGAGAATTTCGTTCCGGGCCATCCCGACGTGCGGTTGCACGTCTTGGAGGGCTATAGCGGATTTCTCACCGACATGGTGCTGGCCGACGAGCTTGATTTTGCGGTCGTTCCGGCCTTTGAGGGCCGCACGGGGCTGAAATCGCGGTTGCTGGTGCGCGATCGCGAGATGCTGCTCTCAGGGCGCCAACGCGGGCTCGCGCCGCTCGCACCGGTGCGACTCGCCGACTGCGCGCCACTGAAAGTCGTCGTGCCCGGGCCGCAGAACGTCCGCCGCCGCAATTTGGAAACCTATTTCCAGACGCACGGCGTTGAGGTCGCCGCCTTCTTGGAAATGGATGCCATGATCGGCACGCTCGAATTCGTCGCGCGCTCCGACTGGGTCACCGTGCTGCCGAGCCTCATCTGCATCAATGACATCGGCAAGAGCGACCTCGTCGTTAATCCGATCGTCAAACCGACGGCGCGTGCCGAGTTCGTCGTCATCCAGCCGGCGCGACGCACCTTGAGCGTGCCGGCGCGGCGCTTCCTCGACTGCTTCGAAGCGCAAGTGGCGAAGATCCACGCGCTGTGGGAGCGCACATTGGCGCCCGTCGCGGCAAATGGCCGCAGCCGGCGAAATAACAGCGCCCGGCAATCCACGCTGATCCCCGCATCTATGCCGTCGGACTGACCAACACGACGGCCGCGCGTCTCGAGCGTCTTCGTTCGCGAGCGAAGTTATCCGTCCTGCCCAGGATCGGCCTTGAGCCCAGCCGCCTCGATGCCGGCGATCGCGCAGGCCTCGTCGCGGTCGGACGTGTCGCCGGAGATGCCGACCGCGCCGACGGTGTCGCCGGCTGCGGTTCTGATCAGTACGCCGCCGGGATTGGTGACCATGCGTCCGCCGCTGGCCGCCGCCAGCATGGTGAAGAACTGCGGCGTCTTCGCTGCGCGCGCGGCGAGCGTGCGCGAGCCAAAGCCCATGCCAAGCGCGCCCCAAGCCTTGCCGAACGCGATGTCAAAGCGCAGGAGCCCTGATTTGTCCTCACGCTTGAACGCCACCAGATGACCTCCGGCGTCGAGCACCGCGACAGTGAGCGGCGCGCAGTTGGTGTCGCGCCCCTTCTTGAGCGCGCTATCGACGATGATTGAGGCTTGAGCAAGCGTGACGACAGACATACTCGGCTCCACAGGATCGTTGCGGGAAGCGTTTATTGGTCAGACGGTTTCGGATCGATGCGGCGCGCGATTCGCCCAGTAGACCGACACGGCGGAGACCTCCGCGCCGCCCGAGACTTTGCGTTTGGTCTCTTCGTAGCAGGCGAGCGTCTTCTCGGTGAGTGGCAGTTCCACCCCGCGCGCCTTGCCCTCGGCCAGCATCGTGCGCAGATCCTTCACCGCGCTGTCGACGTCGAAAGTCACCGGCCCACTCTCCCCGCCCTTGAGCATCTGCGCGACGGCCGGCCCGCGTACCTTGAGCACGTTGGGGCCGCCCGAGGTATCCGCGAGCAGGTCCATGATCTGCGCCGGATCGAGTCGGAGCGGGCGGCAGAGCGCGAGCGCCTCCCCGAGCGCTTGCCAATAGATCATCAGCGGCATGTTGATGGTGAGCTTCATCACCGAGCCGGAGCCGACCGGTCCGCAATGTTCGAGCCGGCGGCAAAGCTGTTCGAGGATCCCTCGTGCGCGCGCAGCATCGGCGGGCTCGGCGCCCATCAACCCGATCAGCTTGCCCTGTCGGGCGGGGCCGGTAGAGCCGCCCACCGGACATTCCACCAAAGCCGCGCCCTTCGCGCGCACTTTTGCTGCGAGCGCCACTTCGGTCTGCGGCTGCACCGTGCTCATGTCGATGAACAACTTGCCGCGCACGTCGCCGGCGAGCAGCCCGGACGCGCCGCCATAGACCGCGTCGATAGCGGCGGCATCGGTGAGGATCGTGATGATCGCCTCGCTCTTGCTCGCGAGCTCGGCCGGCGTGGCGGCGACGGCGGCGCCAGCAGCGGCAATCGGCTTGGTTTTTTCTGGGGAACGGTTCCACACTGTGATCGTGTGTCCGACCTCCATGACCCGTTGCGCGATGGCCGCGCCCATTTTGCCGATCCCGGCGATGCCGATCTGCATCGGACGTGTCTCCTGTGGTTTTCCCCCGCGCCGCCGCCGCGTTCGGCAGTCGCTGGCGACGATAGGGGATTATCCATGGGCGAGATAGCCCTCGGCGCAGCCGATGGCGACATCGCGCTTGAACGCAGTTGAAGGCGCCGTGTAGCGTCCGCGCGATCAGCGCCAACGGAGGCTAGTTATGGCGAAAGGGAAGGTCGGTATCGTCGGGCTCGGCATCATGGGAGGGGCGTTCGCGCGCAACCTCGTCCGCGCCGGCTGGCGCGTGGTGGGCTACGATGTCGATGAGGCCCGCTGCAGGGTCATGGCGCGAGCGGGCGTCGAGATTGCGCACGACGCAAAGACGCTTGCCGCCGAGGTCAAGATCATCATCACCAGCCTGCCCAAGCCCGCCGCGCTCGATGCAACGGTGAAGTCCATCGTCCAGGCCCGGGTCGCCCCACGCATCGTCGTCGAAGCCAGCACGTTCGCGATCGAGGACAAGCTCAAAGCGGAGCGCGCGCTGCGCAAGGCCGGTCACGTCATGCTGGATTGCCCTGTCAGCGGCACCGGCGCCCAGGCCCAGGTGAAGGATTTGGTGATCTATGCCAGCGGCGAGCGCAAGGCGATCCGCAAGCTACGCCCGCTGTTTGCCGGATTCGCGCGCGCGGCGCACGACCTCGGTGCGTTCGGCAACGGCAGCCGCATGAAATATGTCGCCAATCTTCTCGTCGCCATCAACAACGTCGCGAGCGCCGAGGCGATGGTGCTCGGGCTGAAGGCAGGCCTCGACGCGACGACGTTGTTCGAGATGGTCAAATCGGGCGCGGCCAACTCGCGCGTGTTCGAGCTGCGGGCGCCCATGATGGTGAAGGATCGCTACGACGACGCCAGCATGAAGATATCGGTGTGGCAAAAGGACATGGCGGTGATCGGTGGATTCGCGCGGGCGCTGCGCTGCCCGACCCCGATGTTCGACGCCACCGTGCCGATCTACGACAAGGCGATGCGCAGCGGGCACGCCGAGCAGGACACCGCCGCCGTGTGCGCAGTGCTGGAGAAGATGGCTGGCGTGAAGCGGCGGAAGCGTAAGGTGGCGAAAAGAAGAGCTGTTGGATGAATCAAGGCGGAAGCGAGCGGCTCCGCGGAAGAGAACGCTAAAGTCGCACCGCGCGCAGGACGCTGCCTGGACGAACGGGCGAATGGAACTCGCGCAGCGTCGAGAATTCTCGCTCACTCGCGCAAGAAGTCGAGCACCGCGGTTTCCGCCAGCACCGCTTCGGGAATGCTGTGCCGCCGCGAACGGGCACGCTCCTCGGCGGTCTGCGTGGCCTGCAGATAGGCGCCAAGGTGGCGCGCGCGCTCGATGATGCGCCTTCCGACCGGCAGGCGCTCCGCCTCGAAGCGCCGCAGCGCCGGCTCGACCTCGCTGTCCTGCAGCGCCGCTGCCAAGGCCGCGGCGTCGTCCGCCGCCTTGGCCACACCCGCCGCAACATGCGGCCGCGCCACGAACGCCGCATCGCCGACGATTGCGACCCGGCCGAACGCCATGCGCGGCGTTTCGAGATCGTAGATCGGCTGCAGGATCGGCTCGTCGATCATGCGCACGACCTCGCGGAATTGCGGCGCGAGCAGCCGCTCGGCGGCCGCGCGCATCTGCGCAATCGCCTCGCGCCGGATCAGCGGCGGCGGGATCGATATGGCGTGGGTCGTTCCGGTCTCGTCGGTGAGCAGGCGCTTGAGTTCGACGCGCTCATCCGCCGGGCGGTACCACACCACGTTGTAGCGGCGCTGCCCCGCGCGTAGCTCATTGTCGGGTCCTGCCACCGGATAGCCCAAACACTGCTCGCCCGGGGGCAGGCAGAAGGCCATGACGTTGAACAGCTCGCCATGGATGGCCGGCGGAAACGCCGCCTCCGCAATGAGCGCGCGCCAGGCGACGTAGCCGACGTAGGACGGCACGAGCTCGGGCAGGCATTGCTGGCGGACCGTGGAACGAAGGCCGTCCGCACCCACCAGCAGCTCGCCCTCCGCCGTGCTGCCGTCGGCAAACTGCGCGAGCACCGATCTTTCGCTGTGCACGAAGCCGCTGACGCCGCGGCCGCGGTGGTAGTGCTCGCGCGGGAATGCGTCGCGCAGCAGCCGGTACACGCGCTCCCAAGCCGTTAGAACCTGAGGACACGCGAACTTGCCAGCCACTCGACCCGACGTATCGAGGATTTTTCGGGTGGTGATCTCGACCCCGAAATCCGTCGCATCGATGCCGAGCCGGCGCAGCGTCTCGATCAGATCGGGCTGCGCGACAATGCCGGCGCCGCGCCCGGCGAGCTCGCTCTCGACCCGCTCGAAGACGTCGACGTCCCAGCCGGCGCGCCGCAGCAGCAGCGCAGCCAAGAGGCCGCTCATCGAGCCGCCGACGATGAGCGCGCGCCGCCTCTTTGCCTCGCGCATTCCGCTCTATCCTGCCGTTTCCTGCCGCGCAAAAGTTGGTATATATCGGGCCAAACCTGGAGGAATGCCATGGCCCTGACGATGTTGGACAAGCAGCCGGAGACCGCGGTGAAATCGGCGTGGCCGCCGGAAATCGCCGCGGAATTCGAGCGTGAGAAGAACAATCCCAACCCATGTGTCGGCAACGCGCTCGTGTCGGAGAGCGACCGCGTCCGGGTGTGGACCATTCGCCTCAAGCCCGGGGAGCGCATCGGCTTCCACCGTCACGTGCTCGATTATTTCTGGACCGCGGTCACCGGCGGGCGAGGACGCCAGCACGTGCATGACGGCACTACGGTCGAATACACCTACGCGCCCGGCGAGACGCGGCACGAGACTTATGGGCCCGGCCAATTCAAGGTCCACGATCTCGAGAATCTCGGCGACAAGGAGATGGTCTTCATGACCATCGAATTCTTGCAAAGTGCCAACAAGCCAATGTCGTTGCCTGAAAGCGTGCGCCGGCAGGCCGCCGCATAACCGGCGGCGCAGCCTCTCGGACGTTCAGGCATCAGGCAAACAGCATCGCTGTCCGCGCGGTCGAACAGGCTAGCCAAGCCGGCAGCCTTCCTGCACACTGCCAAGCAAACGGCTGACGCGCGCGCATGAGCACGTCGTGGCGGGAGCGGGGCGTCGGGGAGAACAGGTGGATATCAGCTTCGATCTGCTGATCAACGCGGTAATCGCCGGGATCCTGCTCGGCGGCTTCTATACCGCCGTGACGCTCGGCGTGTCGATCTCCTTCGGCATCCTCGACATCGTCAACATCGCGCATCCCGCCTTCATCATCCTCGGCTCGTACATCGCTTACATCGTCAATACCAGACTCGGAATCGATCCGATCGCAATCAGCATCATCATGCTGCCGGTGTTCTATCTGCTCGGGGCCGGCGTCTATCAAGTCTACTACGAATCATTCGAGCGGCGCGGGCAGGAAGCATTGCGCGGGCTATCGTTCTTTTTCGGCTTGCTGTTCGTGACCGAGGTGATGCTCATCCTCGTCTTCGGGGTCGACTACCGCTACGTCGAAGCGCCCTATATCGGGCCGAGTTGGCGCCTGGGCGTGATGGATTTCCCGTTGCGCATGGTCGTGCCATGCATTGCCGCGCTCGCCTTATTCGCCGCGCTCCAGCTCTATCTGTCGTACACGTTTATTGGGCGCGCGATCACCGCGGTGGCGCAGGACCAGCTTGCGCTACGGCTCATGGGCGCTTCCCCCGTCCGCATCAAACGCATCGCGTTCGGAATTTCCATTGCGACTGCCTCGGTCGCCGGTGCGCTGCTCATCATCATCCAACCGGTCGAGCCGTCGGTCGGACGCGAATATATCGGCCGCGTCTTTGCGATCTGCGTGCTCGGCGGGCTCGGCAGCCTTCCCGGCACGGTGATCGGCGCAATGCTGCTCGGCGTCATCGAAAGTTTCACCGCCACGTTTTACGGTCCCTCCTGGGCGCCGGCGGTGGCATTCGGGGTCCTCCTGCTCACCCTCGCGTTTCGGCCGGCGGGTCTTCTCGGACGATAGGATTGCCCATCGTGCGGACGCGGGTTTTCCTGCTGGTGATGATCGCGGCCGCGGCTGTCGTGTTCTTTGCCGCGCGCATGGTGAGCAATGATTACGTGTTCTTCGCCGGCTATACCGTGCTGCAATTCGTGGTGCTGGCGACCGCCTGGAACATCCTCGGCGGCTATACCGGCTACGTCAATTTCGGCTCGGCCGCTTTCTTCGCGCTCGGTGCTTACGCGACGGTGTTCCTGCACAAACTGTACCCGTTGCCAATCCCGCTGCTGATCCTGATCGGCGGCGCCGTGTCGGGCATCGTGGGGCTCGGCATGGGCTATCTGACGCTGCGACTGCGCGGCGCCTTCTTCGCCATCGCAACGCTCGCACTCGCCGTCGTCCTGCAGACGCTCGTCGTCAACTGGGACTATGTCGGCGGATCGCGTGGCGCCTACATCATCCGCCCCAACGAGATTGCGTTGATCGGCCCGTATGTCCAGTATCTCTTTCTGCTGATGCTAGCGCTGGCGGTCATCTCACTCACCGTCGCGCGCGGTATCGAGCGCTCGCAACTCGGCTACGGCTTTGCCACTATTCGCGACGACGAGCTGGCGGCGGAAGCATCCGGCGTGCCGACGCTGCGTCTCAAGCTCATCGCCACGACGCTCTCCGGTGCGCTCATGGGCATGGCCGGAGCGCCCTTCCCCTATTACATCGGTTATCTTCAGCCCTCGTCCGCCTTCGGGCTGGAATACGCGGTCAACTCCATCGCCATGCCGATGATCGGCGGCACCACCAACTGGGTCGGGCCGCTGATCGGCGCTATCTTGCTCGGATCGTTGCAACAGATCGCGACCGTGACCATTTCCTCGGCAGTCAACCTCCTGATCGTCGGCCTGCTGTTGGTCGCCTTCGTCATCATCGCCCCTAACGGGATCGTCGGCCTAGTGCAGAACTGGATGCGCGGAAGGACGAAGTGATGCCTGGCGCGCTGCTCGAGGTGACCGGTTTGAGCAAACGCTTCGGCGGCTTCGTCGCGCTCGACGGCATCGATCTCACGGTCGCCGAAGGTGAGCGCGTCGGCCTGATCGGTCCCAACGGCTCCGGCAAGTCGACCCTGGTCAACTGCATTTGCGGCACGCTCGTCAACGAGAGCGGCAGCGTGCGCTTCAACGGCGAGACGGTCGATGGGCTGCTGACGCACGAGCGCACGCGTCGCGGGATGGCGCGCAGCTTTCAGCTTCCACGCCCGTTCACGACACTGACGGTGGCCGATAACCTGCGGGTGCCACTCCTCTATACCGTCAACGCCCGTCCGGGACACGCGCTTTCCCCGACCGAGCTCGATGCGCGCTGCGCGGAGCTGCTGCAACTCGTCGCGCTTGCGGACAAGGCGAGGCACCTGCCGCGCGACCTCACGCAGGTGGAGATGCGCAAGCTCGAGCTTGCCCGCGCCATGGCCGCCGAGCCGAAGCTGCTGATCGCGGACGAGGCGATGGCCGGCCTCTCGCAATCGGAGGTCGACGACATCGTCGGCCTGCTCATCCGGCTCAACGAGCACGGCATCACCATCATCTTGATCGAGCACATCATGCGCGCGGTGATGAAGTTCTCGCAGCGGCTAATCGTGCTGGTTTCCGGCAAAAAAATCGCGGATGGCATGCCCGACGCAGTGATCCGCGATCCCGCGGTGGAGAGGGCATACATTGGCCAATAGCCTCACCATCGAGAAGATCGATGCCGCCTACGGCGCCGTGCGCGTGCTCGAGGACGTGTCGCTCAACGTCAATTCGGGCGAGACGGTGGTGCTGCTCGGCACCAACGGCAACGGCAAATCGACCTTGATGAAATGCGTCATGGGCATCGTGCGCCCGCGTGCGGGCCGCATCGTTGTCGAGATCGACGGCGAAAGACACGACCTCGTCGGCCGCAGCACCGAGCAAATCGTCGATCTCGGCGTCGCGCTAGTGCCGGAAGGCCGCCGCCTGTTTCCGCGCCTGACGGTCGAGGAGAATCTCCTGCTCGGCGCCTTCCGCCGCAAAGCGCGCGCCGAGCTGAAATCGAATCTGGATTTTTGCTTCGAATGCTTCCCGCGCCTGGCCGAGCGGCGCGCGCAGCTAGCCGGATCCATGAGCGGCGGCGAGCAGCAGATGCTCGCGCTCGCGCGCGCGTTGATGCTGGCGCCGCGCATCCTGTTGATCGACGAGCCGTCGGTAGGCCTGGCGCCGGTACTGGTCAGCCGCACCATCGACAAGATCAAGGAGCTCAAGGACCAGTACAAGCTCACCGTGCTGATGGCGGAGCAGAATTTCCCGCAGGCGTTGCGGATCGCCGACCGCGGCTACGTCATCGTCCACGGCCAGATCGCGTTTGAAGGCCGCTCCGCCGACGAGCTCAACAATAACGAGCTGATCCGGAAGTTTTATCTCGGGCTGTAGCCCACGAGCGCAAGCCGGTGAGGCCCGGCTTGCTTTCGTGGCTCGGGAACGCGAGCGGGGTCTATTTCGCCTTCTCGTACGGGTAGATCACCTTGCCGGATTCGTATTCGGTCGGCGCCACCACGACCTGGGTCGAGACGTCCTTGAATTGCCCGACGTCATTGCCCTTGACGTTCTGGAACTGGACTTGCAGCACGCGCGACTGCGCCCATTCGCCTTTGGCGCCGAATTTCACGTCGCCGACCACAGTCTTGAACGTGTTGGCGCGGATGTAGTCGCCGAGCTTGCCATCGTCGAGGCTCTTGGTCCCTTGGACCGCCTGCGCCAGCACCTGCAGCTGGGCATAGCCCCACGGCGCCATGTAATAGCCGAGCGGATCGACGCCTTCCGCCCCGGCGCGAGCCTGGTAGCGCGTGATGAGGTCTGCGACTCCGGGAAACTGCATCTTCGGCACCGGCAGCCAGAAGTCGTAGGTGACGAAGCCATTGAGCAGCGGGCCGAGCTGCGTCTTGATGGCGGTCGCCTGCAGGCCGACCATCCCGCCGCCGATCATCTTCGGCTTGAAGCCGATCTCATTGACCGCGCGCACCATGCCGACGGAGTCCGGCGGATAGGAGTTGATGTTGACGAGGTCCGGATTGGTCGCCTGGATCGCGCGCACGATCGGCGCGTAGTCCGTGGTCGATGGCGGATAAGTCTTGTCGTAGACGATCTTGAGCTTCGCCTTCTGCGCGTTCTCGCGCGCACCGTCCGCAGCGTTGCGCGAGAATTCCTGGTCGGCAGAAATGATCGCCACCGTCTGCGGCTTCGGATTCTGCGCCATGGCGACATCGAAGAAGCCCTTGGTGAAGGCCGGCTTGGCATCGGGACCCGACGGGATCATGCAGAAATAGTTCGGATAGTTGAACTCGCTGTTCACCGCGAGACCGAGCAGCCCGATGAAAGTTTTCTTTCTTTGGATCACGATCGGCATGGCCGGCGCGATCAGCGCCGTGGCGTAGGGACCGACGATCAGGTCGACTTTGTCGATGTCGAGCAGCTTCGTATAGATCGCCGGCACCTCCGCGGGCGAGCTCTTGTCGTCGTAGTAGATGAGCTTGACCGGCCGGCCGAGGAGTCCGCCCTTGGCGTTGACATCTTCTTCCCAAATCTTCTGGGCGAGCAGCGCCGATTTGCCGTTGGGCGCAAGCCCGCCGGTCAGCGCCATGCTGAAGCCGATCTTGATCGGCTCGCCGGATTGCGCCCAGGCCGCACCGGCGAACAACAGTGCGCACGCCGCGAGCCCCGCGCAGACGCGGGCAAGGCCATTGACTACCCGCCGTGTTGCGTAATGCTGCATCGTCATCCTCCCATGCTGCTCGTTTCTTGCCTCTTGCCTCATCTTAGGGGCAACCGGCGCAGCCGCGCTAGTGGCCGCTAGCGGGTCGCATCGCCAGCTTCCACGATGACGGTCTCGACTTCGCCAGCGCCGTTGCGGCGGAAGGCTGCGGCACGATCGTATTCGGGCGAGGTGAAGCAAGCGACGCCCTGCTCGAAGCTCGGGAATTCGATCACCACGAAGCGCTGGAACTTGGCCGGCCCTTCCATGACCTGATAGCGGCCGCCGCGCGCGAGCACTTTGCCGCCGAACTTGGCGATGATGCCCGGCACGAGATCGGTGTATTTCTTGTATTCGACCGGGTCGTTGATCTTGGATCGCGCAATCCAATAGGCCGGCATGATGATGTCCTCGCTCGCATGTACTTTTGCCGATCGCGGCACGGCAGACAGTGACCGCAGACCGTGAAGCATAAGGAGTGCCGCTCATGGCACGCAAGCTGATCGATATCTCGGTGCCGCTGGAAAACGATATTGCCGCCGACCCGCCGGGCTATGGGCCCAGAATCGACTATTTCGCCCACCGGCAAACGGCGGCGGACGTGATCAAGTTCTTTCCGGGACTGCGCGAGGAAGACTTACCCGACGGCGAAGGATGGGCGATCGAGTGGAACCGGCTCTCGACCCACAACACCACCCACCTCGACGCGCCGTGGCATTTCGCTTCCACGATGAACCGCGGCGAGCGCGCGATCACCATCGACGAAGTCCCGCTCGAATGGTGCTTCCAGCCCGGCATCAAGCTCGACTTCCGTCATTTCCCGGATGGTTACGTGGCGAGCGCGCGCGACGTCGAAGCCGAGCTCGGGCGCATCGGGCATAAACTCGCGCCGCTCGAGATCGTGCTGGTCAACACCAGCGCGGGCGCAGCCTACGGCCGTCCCGATTACGTCGCCAAGGGCTGCGGTATGGGGCGCGAGGCAACACTCTATCTGCTGGAGCGCGGCGTGCGCGTGACCGGCATCGACGGCTGGAGCTGGGACGCCCCGTTCATCCACACGCGGGAGAAATATCTCGCGACCCGTGACGCCAGCCTGATCTGGGAAGGCCACCGGGCGGGCCGCGAAATCGGCTATTGCCATATCGAGAAGCTCAGCAATCTCGAAGCCCTGCCTGCCGATGGCTTCATGGTGAGCTGCTTTCCGGTGAAGGTGCGCGGCGGCTCCGCCGGCTGGACGCGCGCCGTCGCAATCATCGAGTAGCGCTTCACGATGCCTTATGCCGCGGCGGCGCGAGGTTGACCCTATCAGGCGCCGCTCCTAGCATCGCCGCCCGCAAGAAACGGTCCTCGAGCCCGGCGCGACATTGGAGGAGAACATGGATCGACGCGGTTTCATCTTCGGCTCCGCCGCCGCGGCGGCCACCTTCAAAACATCGTTCGCGCAAGACGCGGCCTATCCGACGCACGCGATCATCATGGTCAATCCGTTCCCGCCGGGCGGCGCCGCGGATGTGGTCGGCCGTCCGCTCGCCGCGGTGATGGAGCCGATGGTGCAGAAGCCGGTGGTGATCGAGACCAAATCCGGCGCCGCCGGTGCGGTCGGCGCACAATTCGCCGCCAATGCCAAGCCGGACGGGTACACACTGCTTCTGCACATCACGTCGATCTCCGGTTTCGCCGAAGTGGACAAGCTGTTCGGGCGCACGCCAAAGGTCACGCGTGCCGACTTCATCCCGATCGCGCGCTTCGTGGCCGATCCTTGCGTGCTGATCGTCAACGATCAGCAGCCCTACAAGAACATCAAGGAGCTGATCGAAGACGCCAAGCGACGGCCCAACGAAATTATCTTCAGCTCGTCGGGCCTCTACGGCGCGCTGCACATCCCGACCGCGCTGTTCACCGCCGCGGCCGGCGGCTTGAAGCTGCGGCATTTGCCGACGCAGGGAGGCGGGCCGGCGCTCACCGCCTTCCTCGGCAACAATTCGCAGATCCTGGTCTCGTCGATCTCCGCGTGCCTTTCCCAGATCAAGGCCGGCAAGGCGCGGCCGCTCGCCTTGTTCGGCGCAGAGCGCTCGAAGGCGCTGCCCGACGTGCCGACCATGAAGGAGCTGGGCTACGATATCGAATATTATCTCTGGGTCGGCCTATTCGCGCCCAAGGGAACTCCAACCGAGGTCATCAGCTATCTGCGCGACGTGGGGAACAAGGCGGCGCACAGCGAGCAGTTCAAAGCGGCGCTTGGCAATCTCGGCCAGGAACTCGCCTACATGGATCAGCCTGAATTCGCCGCATTCTGGGACGCCGATAGCAAGCGCATCGAAGCGGCGATCCGCTCGATCGGCAAGGTCGAGGGGTGAACGCGGCGACGATTGCACAGCGCGGGCAATCGAGAGCCTTGAACTCCCGCACGTGGGCCGGCGACGGGAGCGAACGGAGAGAGCGTGACGCTGCATAGCGACCACATCGCCGGCGGCATCTTTGTCGTCTTCGGCCTGCTCATTTTCGCGCTCAGCGGCGATTTGCCGTTCGGCAGCCTGTCGTTCCCCGGCGCTGGCATGATGCCGAAGCTCGTCGCCGGGTTTCTGATCATGTTCGCTCTGCTGCTCATCCTGCGCGGCAACGAAAGCGCGCCGGTGGCGACGCTCTCATGGGGCGACTTTCCGCACGCCGTGCGAGTGGTCGCGATCACCGCCGTCGCCATCGCACTCTATCAGACGCTGGGCTTCCTGATCACGATGGCGCTTTTGCTGTTTGCGCTGACCTTCGGCACCGAGCGGCGCAACCTGTTTGTTGCCGCCGGTTTCAGCATCGGCACGATCGCGCTCACGTATCTGTTGTTTACCGTGGCGCTCAAGACGCCGCTCGAACGCGGTATCCTCGGATACTGACGATGGGGACGGTCGACAGCCTGCTGCTCGGCTTCTCGGTCGCGCTCCAGCCTGATGTGTTGTGGTATGCCTTCCTCGGCTGCCTGGTCGGCACCATCGTCGGCGTATTGCCGGGCATCGGGCCGCTGTCCGGCATCAGTATTCTTTTGCCCGCGACCTTCGGACTCGACACCACCAAGTCGGTGGTGATGCTGGCCGGCATTTATTACGGCTCGCAGTACGGCGGCTCGACCATCTCGATCCTGATGCGGATTCCGGGCGAGGCCGCCTCGGTCATGACCTGCATCGACGGCTACGCCATGGCGCAGAAAGGGCGCGCGGGCGCTGCCTTGTGCATCGCCGCCGTCGGTTCGTGGATCGCTGGCACGTTCGGCGTGATCATGCTCACCTTGATCGCGCCGCCGCTTGCGACCTTCGCGCTGCGCTTCGGGCCGCCGGAATACACGGCGCTGCTGGTGCTCGGCCTCATCTTCCTCGCCTACATGTCGTCGACGTCTTTGCCGCGCACGCTGCTGATGGCGTGCTTCGGGCTTCTCCTCGGCACGGTCGGCATCGACAACATGACCGGCCACTTCCGCTACTCCTTCGATATCGCCGAGCTCGGCGATGGAATCGGCATCGTTCCGGTGGCAATCGGGCTGTTCGGCCTGGGTGAAATCCTGTCGACGCCGTCCGCAAACGTCGTCGGCAAGGTGATCGCACCGAAATTGCGCGAGCTTCTGCCCAGCCGCGCTGAATGGCGGCAATCGGCCATGCCCATCGCGCGCGGCTCAATTCTCGGCTTTCTGATCGGGCTCACCCCCGGCTCCGCCCACATCATTTCGAGCTTCCTCTCCTACGGCGTCGAGCGGCGGCTCTCCAAGCACCCGGAGGAATTCGGCAAGGGCGCAGTGGCGGGCGTTGCCGGACCGGAATCGGCCAACAACGCGGCTTCCACCGGCGCGTTCGTGCCGATGCTGGCGCTCGGCCTGCCCACCGGCCCGATTACCGCGGTGCTGATCGCCGCGCTGATGATTCACGGCGTGCCGCCCGGGCCGACGCTGGTGAACGAGCATCCCAACATCTTTTGGGGCTTCGTCGCCTCGATGTATGTCGGCAACCTGATGTTGCTCGCGCTCAATCTGCCGCTCGTTGGCATTTTCGTGAATGTATTGCGGATCCCCTACGCCTATCTCTACCCGTTGGTGATCATGTTTTGCATCATCGGCGTCTACGAGGTCAGCCACTCGATTGTCGACGTGTGGATCATGCTGATCATGGGAGTCGTCGGCTATGGTCTGCGCAAGTTCGGCCTCGATCCCGCGCCGCTGGTGCTGGGGCTGGTGATCGCCCCAACGTTCGAGATGTCGCTGCGCCAATCGCTCATCATGTCGAACGGCAACTGGGCGATCTTCTTCCAGCGCCCGATCGCACTGGTGCTGCTTGGGGTGTGCGCCGTCCTGCTGGGATTGGCGGCGCTGTCGCTCATCCGCAGCCGCAAGGATTGGCGCAGCGAACTCGCCGAGGCCGAAGCCGGAGAAAATCCCTAGACCGTCCTGCAGCGCGACGGAGGGCGGCCGCAGTCGAGCGCGGCGTCGACGACGAGATCAATCCGATGCATTCAGTGGCCGCTGAGCACGCGATCGCTCAAGCCCAGAGCCGCTCCTGCTCCAGCCCTTTGTACAGATCGGCGACGTACTCGCCATAGCCGTTGAAGAGGAGCGTCGGCCGGCGCTCGTTGCGCCCGATGAGTTCTTCCGTGGCCTGGCTCCAGCGCGGATGCGGCACTTGCGGATTGACGTTCGCCCAGAAACCGTATTCGGACGCCTGCAACGCCTCCCAGTAGCTCTTCGGCCGTTGATCGGTGAAATTGAAGCGCACGATCGACTTGATGGATTTGAAGCCGTATTTCCAAGGCACCGCCAGGCGCAACGGCGCGCCCTGCACTTTCGATACTGGGTTGCCGTAGGCACCGGTAACGAGGAAGGCCAGCTCGTTGGTCGCCTCGGCGATGGTTAGGCCCTCGACATAGGGCCAGGGATACCAGCTCTGCTTCTGGCCGGGCGCAACCGAAGGATCGAGGAACGTCTCCATCCGCACGTATTTTGCCGACGACAACGGCTTGGCCAGTTCCACCAGCTTGGCGAAGGGAAAACCGCTCCACGGAATCGCCATCGACCACGCCTCGACGCAACGATGGCGGTAGAGCCGCTCCTCCAGCGGCATCATGCGGATGAGATCGTCGAGGCCGATCTCCCGCGGCGCTTCCACCATGCCGTCGATCTTGACCGTCCATGGCCGCAGCTTGAGCGCCTGCGCCGCCTTGGCGACGCTCTTGCTCGAGCCGAATTCGTAAAAATTGTTGTAGTTCGTGTTGATCTTCTCGTCGGTGACCGGCCGATCGAGCGTGTATTTTTCATTGCGG
>Ga0306926_10000850_pt1 | contig 29372 bp, 24 predicted proteins | sample flu12Cox44000178_FD_203759 | JGI IMG/M metagenome (GOLD analysis project Ga0306926, IMG submission 203759) | Lab enrichment of tropical soil microbial communities from Luquillo Experimental Forest, Puerto Rico - flux8day.12C.oxic.44.000.178 (v2)... | ecosystem: Environmental > Terrestrial >...
GCATGGCGTGGAACACCGGCTCAAGCTCGCCAGGCGAACTCGAGATGACGCGTAACACCTCAGAAGTCGCGCTCTGCTGCTCCAGTGCCTCGGCGAGGTGCTTCCGCGCCTGGTTGAGTTCGCGCTTGTACTTTTCAAGCTGCCGTTCCAGGTCACTGCGAGGCACCTGACCGACGCGCGTTGTCGCCTTCGTTCCAGTCGAACGACCTTTGCGACCCTGCGTTGGGCTTTTCGCGCCTTTGCGAGACGAGGTCACCTGAATCGTCCTCATGCCGAGGATCGGGACTTATCGCAAAGAAAATAGCACGTAGGCCCGAGCGTGTGTGAGCCCGTTACACCAATAGCCGGACCGATCGGGTGCCGGACTTTTTGAGCCCACCCAAAATCGATGGGGCCATCTCGGAAATGCGCCTTGAGTTTAATGCTGGGGCAAAGAAGCGCATCGACCACAGGCGAGGCGGAAAACGATTGAGATCGTGAAGCCGACTCATGCGACTAACTGCATGATGGAGTACCCGGATCGCCCGCAACGTCTAATGCACAGTAGGTGGTGACACGTGGTGACGCCAAAATAGATTATCGGCGTAACGCGCGCGCGTGTGAGGGGATAATCCAAACTCCCGTCATCTCCCGTCACCGATAACATTGCGGAGAGAGGCGCGGCCATCGCGCCATGAATGGCATGGGCGAGCTGCTCGATTTGGCCAACGTGGTTACGTTTGCCAGAGCTGGAAAACTACATTGAAGTTCAATGGCGCAATCCAAACGCGCGAAACTGGCAAACTACTTGTGCCGTCTCGATTTTCGCGCTCCCCTAGGGAGCGCCATGCGCGTGCCTTAAGCTCTCTGCCCGCACCGCCTTCGTGGGCAATGCTTTCAATGAAATGGCTACAAGAAAGCGGCTCCGCTCACGCGCGTGAAGACCCGATGCAATGAACGACACGAATACCCTCATTACCCAGTTACCCAAATGCGAGCTGCACATTCACGTCGAAGGCAGCCTCGAGCCGGAGCTGATGTTCGCGCTGGCGCGCCGCAACGGCATTTGCCTGCCCTATGCGTCGATGGAAGCGGTGCGCCAGGCGTATCGTTTCCGCAACCTGCAGGATTTTCTCGACATCTATTATCAAGGCATGTCCGTGTTGATCACGGAGCAGGATTTCTACGATCTCGCCTCCGCTTATCTCGCTCGCGCCCACACCGACAACGTCCGCCACGTCGAGATGTTCTTCGACCCGCAGGGCCACACATCGCGCGGCATCGCCTTCGCCACCGTGATCGAGGGTCTTGGCCGCGCCATCGCCGATGCGCGGCAGAAACTCCGCGTCGAGGCGAGCCTGATCATGTGCTTTCTGCGCCACCTCGACGAGGCGGACGCCGAGCGCACGCTCGATGCGGCGCTCCCCTTCAAGGACCGGATCGTCGGCGTCGGGCTCGATTCGTCGGAGAAAGGCAATCCGCCGAGCAAGTTCAAGCATGTCTTCGCCCGCGCGCGCGAGGCGGGCTTTTTTCTCACCGCCCATGCCGGCGAGGAAGGCCCGCCGAGCTACGTATGGGAAGCGCTCGATGAGCTCGGCGTCGCGCGCATCGACCACGGCGTGCGCTCGATGGAGGACGAGCCGTTGGTCGATCGGCTCGCGCGCGAGCGCATCCCGCTCACGGTCTGTCCGCTGTCCAACGTCCGGCTGCGGGTGGTCGCGGACCTTGCGCAGCATCCGTTGCTGCGAATGCTGGACAAAGGGCTGATGGTCACGATCAATTCCGACGATCCCGCCTATTTCGGCGGCTATGTGCAGGAGAATTATCGCGCCTCCGCAGAGGCGTTGGGGCTCGGACGCGACGAGGTCGCGGCGATCGCTCGCAACGCCATCGCTGCCTCGCTGATGCCGCAGCCGGAGAAGGCGAAACTTCTCGCCGAGGTCGATCGCGTTCTCGCCGCCACTACCTGAATACGGTCTTGCGGTGGCGCTATTGTCGACTGCAGAGCTGCTTGGAGGCGAAGCCTCCGACGTGAAGCAATGGCGCCGGCCGCTTGTGGTGCCTAGGTCCGATCTGTGCCACCATAGACGGCGGCGGTCCGCAGCCGGCAACACAAGGAGAAGTCTCATGCCACGGATTGTGCAGGCGGCCCTCGTGCTCCTGAGCTGCACGTTGTTTGCAACCGAGGTTTTCGCTCAGTCCGGTCAGGTGACCAATCCGGTACCGCTCACGGCGCCAAGCATCAATACAACAACGACCACGTGCCAGATCAATTGCGACACCGTGGCGATGACCTGCCTGAATTCCTGCGTCCCGGCCACCGCCTCGACCCTGACAGTCGTTCCCGGATCGACGGCGACGACCGGTACTTGCAATCTCAACTGCACGACGCAGCAGCTTGTGTGCAAGCAACGCTGCTGAAAGCCCATTGCAGCGAGCGGCGGCGCACGACCGACGCGCCTTGGCCGGATCAGAGGTCCTGCGTCCGGCGCTTCATCGCATGGTCCCACACCGCGTCGCGGTCGTCGTCGAAGACGAGCTTGGCGTCTTGCGGCGTCGTGAACCAGAACCCGTGGGCGAGTTCGCCCTCGAGCTGGCCCGGCGCCCAGCCGGCGTAGCCGAACGCGATGAGGCTCTTATTGGGCCCGCGGTGATTGCCGATATCGCGCAGGATCTCGTGGCTCGAGGTCATGGCGACGTGCCCGTCGATATCGACGGTGTCGGCGCGATGATAGTCGGCGCTGTGGAGCACGAAGCCAACGTCCGGTTGCACCGGGCCGCCGGCGAAGATGCGCACCGTTCCAGTGACCCCCGCCTCCTTGTCGCCGAGCGCCTCTAGAAGCTTCGCCAGGGGCCGATCCCCCAGCGGCCGATTGATCACGATGCCGAGCGCGCCGTTGCGGTCGTGCCGCACCATCAGGATCACCGTCTGCACAAAGCGCGGATCGCCCATGGTGGGCGACGCGACCAAGAGCTGACCGGTCACGAAGGTCTGCTCCGGAACCTCGGAGCGTTCGGGGAGCGCCGCGTAGACCAGTGTCGCCGACAAAGAGACTGCCGCCGCGATCAACCCGAGACGCTGCACGGACATCAAGCACATCGCGACGGCCCATCGATTGCGACGGTGAGCATATCAGCCGGCGCAACCGCGGGCCATCATGCGCTTGCGCACTTGACTGTGAGCTCGTGCCGGCGGGCCGTGAAGCTTCTTCCCGCCATAGGGCGTCAAAGACGCGCGTGAAGGCGCTTAAGGCGGGGGCGAGGGGAAATGCGGCGCGGACCTTCACGTCACCACGTGTAGCGCACTGTGCCGGTGCCCGCATACGTAGAGGAGTGCGAGGCAAATTCGCCGTCGAACTTGCCGATGAGCGTGACGCCGTTGGCGAGGCGAAGCTCGGCGCCGGCGGAGGTGAGGGCGGAATTTTTCGCCGGCGTCGCGCCGTTGACGATGAAGCTTGCGCCGGGAAGCGTCTGGAACACCGCGGCAAGGCTCGGGTCGCTGATCCAATCGTGCGCCCAGGCGACGCGCGCGCGCAGCGTGAGTGCGGCCTCTGGATTGAGCAGCAGCAGCCGATCGAAGCGTCCGCCCAGCTCGCTGCGGGTGTCGGTGGCGTTGCGGGAGTTGAAGCCGAGCGCAAATCCGCCGCCGTTGAGGTCGGTCTCGGTATAGCCCGGCGTGTGGAACGTCTGGGACTGGATCGCCGCGTAAGGCGTGAGCCCCCCATAGTAGGTCATAAAGCGATAGCCGCCCTCCACCCGTCCGCCGAAGCTCTGGGCGTTGAAGCTCGCGGTGAGATGGTCGCCGGCGAAAGCGAAGCGGTCGGTCGACATCCAGTGATTGGTGAAGGCGAGCGCAGCCGCGACATAGGCCGAGCCCCATCGCGTCGTGCCGTAGACGCCGGCTTGGAGCGCATCGCTCTTGCCGCCGCCGATCCCCTGCGCCAGCGACCAATTGGTGCCGCCGCCGGCGAGCGCAAAGCCCACCACCGTGCCGGGCGCCAGGCGATAATCGAGCCCGGCGGCACCGCCCGCGGTGCGCGCGGCAAGATCGTGGCTGCCGACGATCGGAGGATCACCGCTGGTGCGGTTTGAGCCGCCATAGCCCGCGCCCCACACGCTCCAGCGCTGGTCGAACGTCGCCGGCTTCGGCGGCGCCTTGAGTATCTTGCTGTAGGCGAGCGCGATGTCGTCGGGCAGCTCCTCGCGCTCGGGCGCAAAGCCGAGCGCGGCACCACCGGTCCCCGCGGATCCGCTCCTGCCGTCGACGAACGGATCGAGCATGATGCCGAGGAACTGATTGGTGAGTTGAAACGCCGCCTGCTGGCCGCCGGTCGCGGCTTCGCCCGAGAGCAGCGTCAGCGCGTTGGCGAGGTTGCCGCCGGTGAGATTGAAGATCGGAAGGAAGTTTGCTGGCAGCGCCCCGCCGTTGTTGAAGAAATTGTTGATCGCATTGGCAACGTTTTGCTGGTTCTGATTGAGCGCGATGCCCGTGCCGAGTGCGGCAGCGAGGTTCAGAACCACATCGGTTGAAGTGTAGCTGAGACTTTTGCTGAACCCAGGCAGATTGCCGCTAACTTCAGCGAACGTGGTGCCCCCGAATCCACCCGCCGCGTGTAGAATCGTGTACGCGCGGGAGACCGATCCCGACAAGAGCGCTTGCACCGTACCGGCGAGGTTCGCGCTGCCGGTCACATTGGTGCTCGATGCGGTCGACGAGTTGATCTGCACGAGATAGAGCGCACCCGACTGAAAGGCGAGATTGCCTTGCACCGTCAGGGTGCCGGGCGAGTTGCCGGGCGCGAGCGTGCCGCCGCTCACGATCGTGGTCGCACCCACGGTGCCGGTGCCAGCGAGCCTACCGCCCACGTTCACTGTCACGGCCGAATTGGCGATCGAACCGTTCACCACCAAAGTGCCGCCGCTGATCGTGGTGCCGCCGGTATAAGTGCTGTTGCCGGTGAGGACCAACGCTCCCGAACCCGCCTTGCTCAGCGTGCCGGGGCCGGAGATGGCGGCGGCGAGCGTGAGCGTGTCGGTGAAATTCGCGACGATCTGACCATTGTTCGCGATCGCCGGCGTGACGATCGCGCCGGCGAGCCCGCCGGTGCCGAGGTTGAGCGTGCTGCCGGTAGTGATCGTCGTCGAGCCGGGCGAATTGACCACGCCGCCGTCGGCGATGGTGAGCGTTCCAAGCAGCGGACCACAGCCGCAGCCGGTGCCGCCGATCGACAACGAGTTGAGGGCGTTCAGCACCGAGCCGGCGCCGGTCACCGTCACGCTCGAAATGCCAGTCACATCGTCAATGGTGATTGGCGCCGAGGAGTTCACGCTGCCGCCGTTGGCGACCGTGAGCATGCCGGGCCCACCGCTGGTCCCGTTGCCGACGAAAAGGGCGGGGCCGCCGACGTTCCAGGTGGAGCCGGCTCCGGTCACCAGCACCGACGGGATGCCGAGTTCCGGGACGAAAGTATCGATCTCGGCGCCGCCTTGGCTGTTGAAAACGCCGCCATTGGCGATCGTGATCGCGCCCGGCCCGAAGAAGCCGACTACGGTGACGCCGCTCGCCGTTACGGTCGATCTTGCGCCGGTCACGATCATGTTGCCGGCGATGCCGATGTCGGTGGTGTGCAGCGAGCCGCCGTTGGTGACAGCAAGGGTGCCGGACTCGACCTCGACGGAGCCGCCGACGGTGAATGATCCTCCGCTGATCGTGACCCCGCCGTTGTCGCAATTGCACAGCGAAAGGGTGCCGCCGATCGAGCCGATATTGCCGCCGTTGCTGGCGCCGGTCAGGATCAGCAACCCGTTGTCCAGCTCGATCGAGCCCTCGCCCGAGAATGAGCCGGAGAATGTCGTCGTGCTGCCGGCTGCGATGGTCAACAGGGTGGTGGGGTTGGTGGGCCCGATGATGACCGTGCCGCCACCGGAACTCCCGTCAGCGAGCGAGCCGATCTGCGTTCCGACTCCATCCGCGATCGTCAGCGTCGCGCCCAGATTGACCGCGAGGGCGGTTTGGCCCGGCAGCGCCGTGCTCGACGCGGCCACGAGCGTGCCGGCGCTGATGGTGGTGGCGCCGGTATAGCTGTTGTTGCCGGACAACGTCAGCGTCCCGGTTCCGACCTTGACCAGCGACGCGCCGCTGCCACCGAAACTGCCGCCGTCCTGGATCTCTCCGCTGACGGTGGTGGAAAGATTGTTGCTGCCGACGGTGAGCTGGTTGGAGCCCAAGAAATATGTGCCGGCGCCCTCGATCGAGCCGGCCGTGATCTGAGTGTTGCCGCTCGGTCCCGAGGTGCCGGAGAAATCGACGGTACTCGAAGGTATCGGTAATGAAGCGGGCGTTGCCGCCGGTGCTGTTGGCGGCGAATTGCGTGAACGCACCGTTGTTGGTGGTGATGGTCGCGCTGCCCGCGGTGCTGGTGTCCGTAAACGAAACGAGAGTGGGGCCGACGCCGCTGTTGATGATGGCCGCGTTCCCGGCCGAGCTGGTTTCGGCGAATGTAATGGAGCCGTTGTTAGTTATGGCGGCGTTGCCGGCCGTGCTCGTGCCGTTGAAGAAACTAACGCCATTGTTCGTTAGGGCGGCGTTGCCGGCCGTGCTCGTGTTGTTGAAGGACAGGATACCGCCGTTATTGATGGTGACGTTGCTGACCGTGCTCGCGTTGTTGAATGTGAGGCTGCCGAAGTTGTCGAAGCTCTGCGCCGACGAGGAGTTATTGATGATACCTGTGCCGTTGATCGAGAAGTCTGCATTGACGAGGGTGCGGAGCAGATAGGCTGGTGCCGAGGACAGGAATTGGATTGTGTTGATGCTGACAGGAGCGCTGATGGAATCCTCAACCGTCGTGACAGCGCTGTTTGCGAACGTCGCCGTGTTGTCGGGCACTGTGTTAGGGGGAGTCGAGTTCCAGTTCGTGCCTTGGGTCCATTCGTTACCCAGAGGTGCCACACCGCCCTGCCAAGTGCCGTCGACTGCGCGCGCGGTCTCAGGCGTCAACACGGCGAACGCGCCGAGCCAGACGCTTGCGAGCAGCACCGCGCGCAGTCCCGCGTGCGCAGACAGCAGCGAAGTCGGCCTCGCGATGAGATGAATCGCAGCGCCGCGCACGGCCTGTGCCGCGGCGCGCGTTGCTTCTGAACGGCACCGATCTGAACGCATTCCCCACAACCCCCGGGCGTCCCGCCGCACTCCCGACGCCCCCGCGGGGACGGATGGCCCTGCGGCTAACGCTATGGGCGGAATAGCTTGCGATCAATTCACGAGGGCACGTCTCGGGGCGGATTGCCGCCGCCTGTGGCTTTCGCGCCACGCCAGCCCCGCACGAGAGACAAAGCTCGCGCCAACTGTTGGCGTGTCGCTGCGCCACCTATGTGCGCATTCGCGCTGCCATCCATCGCGCCGCAAAGCTGCGATGAGGGAAAGGCGGACGGCTACAATCTGTGAGGTCCCGGGTCAGCAGCGCACCACTTCGTGCTGCGCTGCGTTCGGGACACCGGACCGATTTTCGTGAAGACTATTCTCTGAGCCCGGTGTGAGGCGTAGAGCTAACAACCCCATTAGGGAGGAGAACACGTGACGCGCATCGATTCCGAAACCAAGCACGAATCCCGGCTGCTGTTTCCCGGGCTGCAATCGTTCTACGACGTCGCCGTTCCGCTCGCCTGGCCGATCGTGCGCATTGCGGTGGGCTGGAATCTTGTGGTGCACGGCTGGGGCAAGGTGACTCGCGGGCCCTCGGCCTATGTGCGTGCCTTCGTCGAGCAGGGATTCGATCCGGCGCTGCCGTGGATCTGGTCGGCGCTGATGATCGAGTTCGTCGGCGGCATCGCGCTGATCGTCGGCTTGTTCACACGCTTCTTCGCCGCCGCAGCCGCAGTGGAGATGCTCGTCATCACGCTTCTCTATTGGAAGGCCGGATTTTCCTGGCTCAACCGCGGTTACGAATACACGCTGCTTTGGGGCCTCGTCTGCTTCGCCATCGCGCTGCGGGGCGGGGGACCCTATTCGCTCGATCGCCGCATCGGGGTGGAGCTCTGAGCAATCAGAGTGGACCTCGGGGATTTGGACGGGCGCGAGCGACAAGCTCGGTTTGCTCCCTCCCCCGCAAGCGGGGGAGGGGGTCGGCAGAAATGCTCTATCATATTGCCGGCCCCCTCCCTGGCCCTCCAGCCGAAGTCGGATGTTTCCGACTTCGGCCGTTCAATAGAGTGACCGAACTCGGGTAGACCCGAGTTCGGCCGCAAGCGGGGAGGGGACGATGTGGCACCGGCCTTCGTCGTGCAACGGACCGAGCTAGGGTAACCGATGGAATTCGGCATTCAATTCTTCCCCGCCGTCGGTCCTGACCAGAAGCCCGCCGAGCAGTATTGGCGCGAGGCGCTCGAGCTCACGCAACTCGCCGAGCGGCTGGGCTTCACCAATGTGCGCACGGTCGAGCATTATTTTCTGTCCTACGGCGGCTACAGCCCCGACCCGCTCATCTTTCTCAGCGCCGCCGCGGCGTTGACGCGCTCGATGCGGCTGATCACCGGCGCGGTGCTGCCGGTGTTCAACAACCCGCTCAAGCTCGCGGGGCAGATCGGGATGGTGGACGCGATTTCCGGCGGCCGCCTCGAGGTCGGATTTGCCCGCGCGTTCCTGCCGCACGAATTTGCCCGCTTCGGCATCTCCATGGACGAGAGCCGCGCCCGCTTCGACGAGGGACTCGAGCAGGTGCGCCGCTTGCTCGAGGAGGAGAACGTCACGGCGCGGGGCCGCTTCCACAGCTTCGAAAACGTAACCTCGATGCCGCGACCGACGCAGAAACCGCGGCCACCGTTCTGGATCGCGGCGTTGTCGACGAAAGAAAGCTTCGAGACCGCGGGCACGCTCGGCCACTACCTCATGGGTATCCCGCTCGGCGGGGCGGCGATGGCGAACCTGCTGCAATCCTATCGCGATGCCTGGACGGCGGCGGGGCATCCCGGCCGCGGCAAGGTCATGCTCGCGTTCCACATGTATTGCGCGGAGACGACGGCGCAGGCCGCCGCCATCGCGCGCGAGCCGCTCAATCAGTACCTCAAATCGATCGTGGATGCGGCCTCCGGCTGGCTGTCCGGCGTGTCCTCGCGCGACTACCCCAACTACCAGAAGATGATCGAAGGCCTCGCGCGCGAGACGTTCGAGTCGCAAGTCGAAAAAGGCTTCGCTTGGATTGGAACTCCGGAGGAGATTCGGCGCTCCATCGACAGCTATCACCGCAGCATCGGCGGCTTCGAGTGCGCCTCGCTGCAAGTGAATTTCGGCATGATCGGCCGTGCCGAGGCCGAGGCATCGATGCGGCTGTTCGCCCGCGAGGTGATGCCATACTTTGCGCGCGCGTGAGCGGAGACAAAGAATTGGCGAGTTCGCCCCGCGCGTAAAAAGTCATTTACGAACGTGAGATGTGAATTAGCATCCGCATCAGTGGGAACCGGCGCGAACTAAACTTTGTTGTATATGGGACGCACGGGGGAACATTTCGGTGTTCCCGTGACCGGCAGGCGCAAAGAAAGGGAAAGGCATCGGCGCGAACGGTGGTCCAAATCAGACCCCCGACGACGCATAATATCCGTGCTTTTCGAGCAAAGCGGCGGAGTCGCGCCGATCGACTTCAGCCGATTCGGAAAGCGCGCAGGTGAGATTATCGCGGGCGCAGCGCGCCTGCCGCGCCGCCAGGCGCATTAGCCCCGATTACCGGCGGGATGCCTGCGCCTTCAACGCCTCCACGTCCGCTTCGCTGCGCAGCGTCATGACCGCGACCTTCCGCGCGCGGAAATACGGCAGAACCACTTGCAGCGGCGCACCGTCGCGTTCCAGGAGCGAAATGTAGCGCGGCTCCGCGCCCCGCGTCGGCAGATCGAACGCCGTCCACACCGAAGTCGCGGGATCGTAACGCAACGCACGGTCGGCACCCCAGAGATTGGTCCAGGCGTTGTGTTTGCTGTCGACCGCCACGTGATACGGCTGCTGCCCGCCGGGCAGCGGCACATAGGTCGTCGCGTGGGTGCGCGTGTCGATACGGGCAAGATTGGCGCCCCAGGAATTTCCCACCCAGAGAACGTCCGCATTCTTGTCGGTGCCCATCCGCCGCGGGCCCTGCGCCCACGGGAACGGATTGTTGAAGTCGGGCTGATTGTAGGTCTCGAGGAACTTGCGTGCGTCAGGGCTGGCGCGATCCATCTCCTCCTGCACGGGAGCGAGTTTGACCTCTTGCGATTTGTCCGTTGCGCCGTCGCCCTTGCCGATGATGTCGAGGGTCATCTCCGCCCACCATCCGTTGCCGTCACGATCGCCCGCCGCGCCATAGGTCACGCCGGTGCCGTTCGCCGTCTTGTAGGTGAGAGATTTGAACTCGGTGAAGGTCTCGGTCGCCGGATCGAAACGTAAGGCGCCATCCGGCGCCGACGACCAAATCCTGCCTTTGCCGTCGTAGTCGACGGTGGTCGCGCCGCCGGTCGGCGACATTCCCTGCGGCGGCAGATAGACGTCGACGCGCTCGGTCTTGGGATCGAGGCGGCCCAAACCGCCGCGGCCGTTGTTGACGTTGAACCAGATGATACCGCTTGGGTCCCGCGTCATGCCGTGGGTCTGTGCCGCCAGGCCGTTCACGGCCGGCACCTTGAACAGCTTCACCTCGCCGGTATTCGTATCAATTCTGCCGATGGTGGTGCGCCGGTTGGCAATGTTGCAGGTAAACCAGAGTTGGCCGTCAAGATCGAGCCAGGCGTCATGCACGCCCCAACCCGGGATGAGCACGGAGGGAGTGCCCAGCGACCAATCGCTGCCGTCGTTCTGCACGAAGTTGCTCGGGAGGCGCGCGTCCGGATCGAGCGGAACGTCGTACTCCTTGAACACGACCCATGCCGCTTCGCCCGACGGCCGCGGATCAAGCGTGAACTTCATCGCGCTTTCTCCGGGTCCGCGTGCGCGCGCGAGATACGCCGCCAACTCCTTCTGGTGGAAATCGAGGATGCCGGACGGCTTGCGCTCGTTGCCCATGAACGTGCCGTACACATTGGCATTCTTCATCAGCTCAATGATGGCGTTCCAGCCGGCCTCGTCGAAACGGTGTTGCAGCGCGTAGCTGGCGGTATGGCAGCCGGTGCAATTGTTACGCACCAGCCGCTTCATGCGCTTGTCCTGCTCGGTTTCTTCCGGGAGCGCCGCGAGCATGGCATTGCCCGGCAATTGGCGGACGAAATCCTTCATCGGGTTGAGGACGAAGTCGCGCTTGGCGGATGCGGGCAAATCGATCTCGGCCTTGGCGGTCTGGAAGCTCACCGCCTTTGCCCACACCCGGTACTTTCCGGCCGGCAGCGGCGGAAAATAATATTCGCCGCTCGCACCGGTGAAGACGCTGGTGGTCACGGTTCCGCCCGCCGGCTTTGCCGAGACGGTGATGCCGCCGAGCTTTTCGCCCGCGGCCGACGTTATCGTTCCGCTGAGGATGGTGTCCGCGGCACTTGCCGGCGGCGCGAGGGTCAGCACCGCGCCGGTGATGGTGATCAGCGCGGCGAGGAGGATGCGGTGTGCGCTGTTCATGACGTCGTCTCCCGTTCTCCGCTCAGCGTGTCGGGCTCGCAGGAGCGGGTATGGTTTTCAGATACGCGGCGATGGCTTCGATCTCGGCGGGTTCGAAATGGTACTTGAATCCGGGCATGCGGGGCGTGCCGTTGCTGATGACCTCCCGCATCACTGCTTCCTGTCCGCTCAATGAATTCTGCGACAGTTCGGGACCGTAGAGCGGGCTCGTCAGCTGCGGCTTGGTGTGACAGACGCGGCACGACTGATTGAACAGCCGCATGCCCAGAAGCTGCTGGTCATTGAGGATTGGATTGGCCGGTGCCTGCTGCGCTAAAACGCTGAGCGGCCACAGCGCAAACAAGAGCGGCAAGGCGCAGACGCCAAATCCGATTGCCACCCGTTGCATCGAGCGTCCTCCCGCCATCGACGCTTTCTTGCAAGCCTACGACCGAGCAAGGGGCAAGGGAAGCGCTCAACGTCGACTCTGGTCTGCAACGGCCGCTGGGCTTGACACGGCGACCATGACTTCGCCAACGAGTATCGGCATCGGCAATGGCGAGCCGCTTGGGTCATCCCATGACAATTCGCATCGGTACCTCCGAGCGCGACGGCACCTTCTACAGCCAGGGCCGCGCACTCAAGAGCGTTTTCGAACGGCGGGCAGCATTGGCGCCGGTCGAGGTCTTGGCCTCGAACTCTGCCAGCGTGGAAAACGCCAATCGGCTGCATAGCGGCGCGATCGAGTTCGGCTTCATGGCCTCGAATTGGATCGGGCGCGCCAAGAACGGCGAGGCTCCGTTCGAGCGCCCGATCGACCTCGCCATGGCCGCGCCGATGAATGCGGGCCCGCTGTTCTTCATCGTGCGGAAGGAGTCGCCGATCCGGTCGTTCTCCGATCTCCGCGGGCGGCGGGTCGCGGTCGGGCTGCGCACGAGCGGGATGGTGCAACACGCGCACGGCCTGTTCGGCGCGCTGGGCATGAGCTTTTCCGATTTCACCCCGGTCTATCTCGACTTCGCCGCTGGCGCGGACGCTCTGGCCATGGAGGACGTCGACGCTCAGTTTCAATGTCCCATTCCCAACGCGGTCATGACCGCGCTCGCGCAACGCCTTTCGCTGCGCGTGCTGCCGTACCGGCGCGACGAGTTCGAAGCCGTGCTACGGGCGGTGCCCTACTATCGCCGCACCGTGATGCGCGCAGGCGCGATCCGCGGCCTCGATGCCGACCTGCCGCAGATCGCGGTCCTCAACGTGCTGGTCACCCATCGCCGCGTGCCTGATGCGATCGTGCAGGAGGCGGTCGAGGCGATCGCAATGAGCTGCGACGAAATCGGCCGGGCCAACCCGCTGTTCGCGGGGCTGCAGGAGCTGTTCGAGCCGTTGCGGTCACAAGGCCCTGCGGCGCTCGAATTCGGCGGCGTGGCGCTGCATCCCGGCGCGCTCGCCGCCTACCGCGAGGTGGGCTTGCTGACGTGAAGGGCGGCTCCTCCGCGTGAGTCAGGACACGCGCGGTTACTGCGGCTCGATCCCCGCCTCTTTGATCACCTTGCTCCACAAGGCGGTTTCCTCGGCAAAGAAGCGGGTGGTCTCGGCGGGCGCGGTCGCGCCGGGCTCGAGCGAGATCCTGCGCAGCATCTCGACCCCCTCGTTGCCGTTGAGAATTTCGACCACATCGCGATTGATCTTTTCGGCTAAAGCGGCGGGCGTGGCCGGCGGCGCGACCAGGCCGAACCAGGTGATCGATTTGAAACCCGGCAGGGCGGCTTCGGAAATCGTGGGAATTTCCGGCACCACGGAAGCGGGTTTGAGATCGGCGACGCCCAGCAGCTTGACCTTGCCGTCGCGATAGAGCGGCACCGAGGTTGCCAACGTGTCGAAGAACATGTCGACGTGACCGGCGACGACGTCGGTAAGCGCGGGTTGCGCGCCGCGATAGGGCACGTGCACCATTTTTATCCCGGCCCGCACTTCCAGCTGCGCCGCCGACAGATGCGCGGTCGAGCCGACGCCCTGCGAGGCGTAGGAAAGCTTGCCGGGATTGGCTTTGGCGTAATCGATGAGCTCCCGCAACGTGCTTGCCGGAAGGTCCTTGCGGACCACGAGCACGTTGGGAATTTTCGCCAACATGGTGATCGGAACGAACTTGCCCGGCTCGTAGCCGGGGTCGCGATAGAGAAGATGATTGAACGAGAGCGGGGAGGGCGGTGCGATCAGCAAGGTGTAGCCGTCCGGCGCCGCGCGTGCGACGCTGAGCGCGCCGATGTTCATGGCGCCGCCGGGGATGTTCTCCACGATCGCCGCCTTGCCCCATTTTTGCGTCAGCTGATCCGCCACGATGCGCGCGAGCGTGTCGGTGGTCGAGCCCGGCTGCGCCGGGACGACGATCTTCACCGTTCGCGCGGGATAAGACTCCTGGGCCGGGCTTGGCGCCGAGCAAAGCGCGATGCTTGCCGCGGCCACGGCGGCGGCCAAACCGGCAAAGCGGGACATTCGCGACCTCCATTCTCGCGGCGCCGGTGCATGATATCCACGCACGGCGGATGCGCAAAAGTGCGACTTGGTGTAGGGAAGGGGACCGGAACGGAGAAAGCCATGGCCTACACGCTCGATGAATTCTGCACGGAGAGCCGCGCGATCCTCAAATCCGCGCCGTTGCCCGCTGCGCTTGGGCAAATCTCGGAGCGGCTCGGGCGGCTTCTGTCCAACCCCGCCTTCGTGGCGGAGACGTTCAGCGACGATATGCCGCCGGGCCGGCGCGTCCTGCGCCACGATCCCGAGACCGATTTCTATGTGCTCGCGCATGTGCAGGAAGGCAACAAGGCCGGCAAGCCGCACAGCCATGGCGCATCGTGGGCGATCTACGGCAATGCACGGGAATATACCGAGATGACGGAATGGCGCCGCACCAATCCCGAGGGCGAGGAGCACGCGGTTCTCCAAGCGGAGAGCAAATATCGGCTCGGCCCGGGCCAGACCAAGGCCTATGGCCCCGGCGTGATCCATTCGACCGCGCATCCGAAGAAGGCTTGGGTGATCCGCGTCACCGGTACCGATCTCGACGTGCTCCCGCGCTATCACTTCGGCAAGCAGGACCGCCTGCTGGAGCAGGCGTGAGCACTCCTTCGTCATGCCCGGCACGCAGTCAAGCTTGCGCAGACTGCGTAAACTTGTCTGCGGTGCCTCGACTGACACGCGTAATTAGAGTGTGCTCTAACTACTTCCTTTCCCCGATTGCGTTGTAGCGCGTGATCACGTCATGCGGGGTCGCGGCGGTGTGCGCGAGCAATGCCACGATCGCCGCGCCGTCGATCGGGCTTAGCTCGATGCCGAGGTGCTGCGCTTCCGCGATGAACGCCTTGTCCCGGCACATTGCCGTAAAGGCGCTCTGCAGCGCCGCGGCGCGCTCGGGCGGAAGGTCGGGCGGCGCGGCGAAGGGCAGCGCCATGAAGAATGGCAGCTCGGCAAATTCGATGAGCGCGCGCGCACCCGGATCCGCGGTGAGCTCGCGGGCGATCGGCATATCGGGAAAATCCGGGTGCCGGTGATCGCGCCCGAATGCCATCAGCGGCCGAAATGCGCCTTTCCTCCAGAGGTCGCGCTGGCCCGTGCGCACCGAGCTCAGTCCCACCATCTGGCCGTCGAGTTCCCCGCGCTGCATGGCGAGAAACAGCGGCGCCGCGCCGGTGTAGCCGCGCACGACGGTTACGTTCAGGCCGAGCACCTCTTTGGCGATCACGGCGAAGATCAGGTTGCTCGAAGCGGCATTGTCCGCGCCGAGCACAACCCCCATGCCGGGCGCTTTGAGATCGGCCGCGGTCTTGGCGGGATGATTAGCGTTGACCAGCATCAGATACGCGTCGTCGGCGTAGGACGAGAGACTGCCGAGCCAGGTGAATTTTGCCGGATCGAACTGCGCGTTGGCATTGCCCTGGATGGCGAGTTGCGGCACGGCGCGCTCGAGCTTGGCGAGAACCGAGCCGTCTTTGTCAGAATTGACGTAGAGACGGTTGGCGGTGACGAGCCCGCCGCCGCCGGGGTTGTTCTGCACGACGATGGTCGGGTTGCCGGGGACGAACCGAGAAAGATGTCGCGCCACGAGCCGCGCCGAGATGTCGTTGATGCCTCCCGGCGACGTGCCGACCAGCATCGTCACGGTGCGGCCTTTGTAGAAGGACTCGACGGATTGCGCCGCGGCGGGCCGCGCCACCGCCAGCTCGCAGCACAGACCGCAGATGAGAAGAAGGACCGCCATGCGGATCAGGGCAGCGCCGCGAGCAGATGGCCGAAGCCGGGCCGCGGCTCGCGCACGTGCAGCCGCTTCTGAATTTCCCATACGCGCGCGGTCACGGGGTGCACGACCGGCACCTGCAGGTCCTGCTCGAGGGTGGCGATGATGTCCAGCGTGCGCCAGCCGGAGCCGAGCATGTAGATCGCGTCGGCGCCTTTGGCCTCGAGGAAATTGCGCTTGATGTGGGCGTAGATCTGGCGGCTCGACAGCTCCTGAACCTTGTCGAACGGCACGTCGATCCCTGCCATGCCGCGCACGGTAAAGCCCGCGTCGCGGAAATACTTGGCAAAGATGGCGTTGAGCTTGGGCGGGAAATAGGTGGCGCCGAGGATAGTCTTGGCCTTGAGCGTCTTGAGTGCGTTCACGTGGTTCTGCGCGACGCTCATGATCGGCGTTTTGTATTTCTTCTCCCAGGCGGCGACGATCTCGGCTTCGCGCTTGCGGCCCTGCACCATGAACGGCGGCGCGCCGTGGGGATGAATGAGATCGCAGCCACACGCAGCCAGCTTCGCAATGCACTCCTCATAGGCCGGCATCATTGCCGCGAATTCGTCTTCCGTGCCGCGGCGAATGTTCAGGAACAACGGAATGAGCCCGATGCCTTCAGGCAGCAGGCGGATGACCTCCTCGGTCACGCCCGGCCGCATGGTCGGATTGATCATGCCCACGACGCCGCGCCAGCTCGAGAATGTCATCTATGTGCCATGGTCTTTCTTAGCGCCGTCGACCGAGACATATCCCTCGGCCACATCGCGGGCAACCGCGACGCGCTCGCGCCGGTGGGGATCGCCATAGCCGCCGCCGCCCGCGCTTTGCAGCAAAAAGCGCTCGCCCGCTTGCATCTCGTAACGGCCTGAGGCGGGTGTCACGTACTCCTGCGCGGTGCCGAGCTTGATCACGAAGCGCGCCCCGCATCCGGCCTTGCCGCCCGCCATGCCGGCGGGCGGGAAGCGGCTCTTGTCGTAGCGGCGGATCACCGTCGCATTGTCCAGCAATTCGTATTCCCGTAGCAGGCTCAAGCCGCCGCGCCATTGGCCGGCGCCGCCCGTATCCGGGGCAAGCTCGAAGCGGGTGATGCGGCAGGGAAACTCGGACTCCAGAATTTCGATCGGGGTGATGTGCAGGTTGCTCAGATGCGTCGCCGCGCCGGAGGCGCCGTCGTGGCCGGCGCCGCCGCCATAGGCCGAACCCATGATTTCGTATTGCATGGTGGACTGTCCGGGACGGCCCTTGGCCCAGGCAATGGTCAATGCGCTCGACGAGCCGGCATTGGCGATCGCACGCGCGGGATAAAATCGCGCGAGCGCTTCGAGAATCACATCGACCAGCTTGAGGTTGACCATCTGGTAGTTGGAGACAGGCGCGGGCGTCTCCGCGTTGGTGACCGTGCGCGGCGCGAAGGTGAGCCGCACCACCTCGCGCATGCCGTCGTTGAAATGCAGGTTCGGCCCCAGGCAGCCGATCAGCGAATAGAACACGCACGCCTCGACCATCGATGGCCGCAGATTGACCGGGCCGCGCGCCTGCGGATCGCTGGCGGAGAAGTCGAAGCTCGCAATCCCATCCTTGATGGTAACGGTGACGGCGAGCTTCACCGGCTTGTCGATGACGACGCCGTCGCTGTCGAGCAATCCCTCGGCCGACGACAGTCCTTGCGGCAACTTAGCGATCGCCGCGCGCAGTTCGTCGGCGGCGCCTTTGAGGATGGCGGCGAAGGAATCGCTCACCGTGTCGGCGCCGAAACGTTGGCACAGCGCTTTGACGCGCGCTGCGCCCATTTGCGTCACGGCGATCTGCGCCTGAATGTCGCCGCGCATGAGCGCCGGCTGACGGCTGTTGGCGAGGATGATGCGTTCCACGTCGGCCTGCGCGACGCCGGCATCCACGATCTTGATCGGCGGCACCAAAAGCCCTTCCTGAAACATCTCAGTGGCATCGGCCGAGGTCGAGCCCGCGACGGCGCCGCCCACGTCCGCCTTGTGCGCGATCGAGCCCGAAAACGCGACGATCTCGCCGCCGGCGAAGACGGGCGCGACGAACGCCATGTCGGAAACGTGGGGGAGGCCGCCCTGATAAGGGTGATTGGACACGAAAACGTCGCCGTCGTTGATCGCGCGTTCGCCGCCGCCATAGGCCTTGAGGATATGCCCGACGAGATGGCGATAGACCGGCGCGTGGAAGAACATGGGCGGCGCGACGATGAGGCGCCCGTCGCGGTCGAGGATGACGCAGCTGAAGTCGCGCGATTCGCGAATGATCGTCGAGTAGCCGGAGCGATAGAAATGGTAATGCATTTCATCGATCAGGCTCGCGACCTTGTTGCGTAGGATCTGGATGGTGACGGGATCCATGTTACGTCCTCGTCACCACCAGATTGCCGTAACCATCGACGCGCCCGCTCCAGCTCGGCGGAATCAGCGTGGTCGCGTCGAATTGCTCGACAATCGCCGGCCCTGCGACTGTCGCGCCGATATCGAGGCGGTCGCGCTCGTAGAGCGTCGCCTCGATCGCTGCGCCGTTGAGCGAGATCGTGCGTTTTCCTTTGACTGCGGCAGCGTTGCGGGGCGAAAGCGGCGCGGCTTCCTCGCGCGGCTCATACTTGGGCACCGCAACGCGCACGCGCAGCCGATAGCTTACCACTTCGAGCGGGCGCTCCTTGGCGGCATGGCCGTGGATCTGGGCGTGGCGCTCATCAAACCTTTCCCGCGCCGCCTGCAGCGAGGCGCCGGTCAGCCGCTCGCGGAATAGTCCCTCGAGCGGCGTGCGCAGTTCGTAGCCTTGGCCGGTGTAGCGCAGGTCAAGCTCGCGGGCGAAGCGCGCGTCGCCGGCGTTCATGCCTTCGGCGGTGAGTTCCGCGCGTGCCGTCTCTTCCAATTGCCGGAAGATAGTTTCGGCGTGCTCGGCGGTGATCTCGGCGAGCGTGCGCAGCTCGGAGCGGATGTAATCGTGCACCACGTCGGTACACAGGAGGCCGAGCGCCGAGAACGCGCCGGGACGCGGCGGCACCAGAATACGCCGCATGCCGAGCTCCTCGGCGATCGCCGCGGCATGCACCGCGCCGGCACCGCCGAAGGGCAACAGCGTGAAGTCCGACAGATTGACGCCGCGCTTGGCCGCGAACACGCGCACCTCGTCGGCCATGCGCATGTCGACGATGCGCTGGATGCCGGTCGCGGCCGCGATCGCGTCCATCCTCAATGGAGCGCCGATGTGCGTCTCCAGCGCTGCGCGCGCCGCCGCGAGATCGAGCCTTTGCGCACCGCCGAGGAAATAGTCGGGATTGAGATAGCCGCATACGAGGTCGGCATCGGTGACGGTTGGACGCTGCCCGCCGTGTCCATAGCAGGCTGGACCGGGATCGGCGCCGGCGCTTTGCGGGCCGACATTGAGGAAGCCGCCGCCGTCGATCCACGCAATCGAGCCGCCTCCAGCAGAGATCGTGGTCATATCGAGGGCGGGCACGTCGACCTGCCGGCGTGCGATGACGGCTTCGGTGACTTCGAGCGGAGCGCCGCCTTCGATGAAGGCGATGTCGGCGCTGGTGCCGCCCATGTCGAGCGTGACCAGGCCGCGCTGGGCGTCCGCGCGCGCGAGATAGGCGCTCGCTTGCGCGCCCGCCGCGGGGCCGGAGAACAGCGTATGCACCGTGCGGGCGCCCGCGATGGCGGCCGAGAACGGCATGACGCCCCCGTTCGACTGCATCAGGAAGCGCTGCTGCGTGCGTAGCCCCGCGTCGTCCAATCCCGCGCCGAGATCGCCGATGTAGCGCACGATCACCGGCTCGAGATAGGCGTTGAGCAGGGTGGTGGAGAGGCGCGGCCATTCGCGAATGCGCGGCAGGACCTCGCTCGAAAGCGACACGTGGACCTCGGGAAATTCCTCGTGGATCAGCGTGCGTGTTTCCTGCTCGTGCCGCGGATTCATGAAGGAGAAGAGATAACAGACGGCGATCGAGTCGACGCCGGCATCCTTGAGCTCACGTGCGGCGCGGCGAATCGCATCGCGATCAAGCGGACGCAGCACTTGCCCCGCGTAGTCGCAGCGTTCGGGGATTTCCTTGGTGAGACTTTGCGGCGCGATGGGAGCCGGTTTCGAATAGAAATAATCGAACAGGTTGCCGTCGCGCGCCTGGTTCTGCACCTCCTGCACCGCGCGATAGCCCTTGGTGATCAGCAGTCCGACCTTGGCGCCGCGCATCTCCAGGAGCGCATTCGTGGTGATGGTGGTGCCGTGCGCGAAAAAGCCGATCTCGAACGGCGGGACGCCCTTGGCGATGAACCTGGCGATCCCTGCGAGCACGCCCAGGGCGGGATTTTTCGGCGTGCTCGCGACCTTCTCGACCGAAAGCTCGCCGCTGGTCGTATCGAGCAGAACCAGATCGGTGTGGGTGCCGCCGACATCGACGCCGAGCCGGTAACGCGCGGCCCGAGCTTGCGGCACCATCGTGCGCCTCACTCACTCATCGCGGTTCAGGTGATAATCCGGCGTGGGCGGCGGACCCCAGCCGGCGAGTGCGCGGTTGTCGCGGCTCCAGACCTTCGGCCGCTGCGGACGATCCGCGTGCCAGGGCCGCGGATCGAAATAACCAAGCTCTTCGTCCAACAACTGATCGAGCTCGGCGAAAAACTCGATCACGTGCTGGTCGGGGTTGCGGTGATAGATTGAGACATTGTGGCCAGGCCCGTGGCGCAGCGGCCCCCAGATGATCGGGATGTGATGGTGCGAGAGCACGTCGCAACCGTGCTCGACGGCGGAGAAGTCGCGCACCTCGAAGGCGATATGGTGCATCCTGGTCCGTTTGCCGCGCAGGAAATTGACGGTGTGGTGATCCGGATTACAGCGCATGAACACGAAGAAGTCGCCATTCCAGTCCGATACCTTGAAACCGAGAACGCGTTCATAGAAATCGCAGGTCTGCTGCACGTCCGGAACGACAAATGCGCAGTGGCCGAGTTTGATCGGCCCGACGCCCACTACCTGCTGGTTGGGCGTGAGATAATTCCACTCCGTGAACACTTCGATGGTCGTTCCCTTGTTGTCCTCGAAGGCGAGCAGCTTGGGCGTGCCGGGAAGGTCGTCGCTGTGAACGTCGCTCTTGATCCCGTCCTCCGATAGCGAGCGGGCAAGCTCCTTGAAATCGGAGCCGGGCGCGACCTCAAAGGCGAGCTTCGTGCAACGCGGCTCGTCACCCTTCTTGAGCTGCACCACGAGCTGGCCCAGCTTGGTCGCGAGCAGAGCCCGGTCCTTCTCCCGCGCGGCGACGACGAGACCGGTCACCTGCGTGAAATGTTCGATCTGCTTGTCGAGGTCGGGCGTCTCGAAGGTGGCGTGTCCGATGCGTCGCACTTTGATCATGATGATCCTCACCCGTAGGTCTTGAGCACGTGGCGGGCGATGACCATCTTCATCACCTCGCTAGCGCCTTCGGTGATGCGGAAGCTGCGCTGCTGGCGCCAGATCTTCTCGATCGGCAGATCGGTGGTGAGCGCGATCCCGCCGTGGATCTGCATGCACGCATCGGCGGATTTGAACGCCATTTCGTCGGCGTAATATTTCGCGACGTAGGACTCTTCGCGCGCTTCCTCGCCTTGATCGAGCCGTGTCGCTGTCTTGTAGACGAGCAGTCGCGCGGCCTGCAATTCGATGAACATGTCGGCGAGCATCCACTGCACCGCCTGACGATCGGCGAGCGGGTGGCCGAAGGTCGACCGCTGCTTGGCGTATGAGCTCGCCATTTCCAGGCAGCGCTCGGCCACGCCGAGCGCGTGCGCCCCGTGCTTGAGGCGGCCGATATTGAGCCACTGTTGGCCGAACCGCATGCCTTCACCTTCCGCGCCGACGCGGTGGCTCGCCGGCACGCGCACGTTTTCGAGCACGATTTCCCAGGGCTTGTCGCCCATCATGGTCTCGTAGCAGGCACCGAGCTTCACGCCCGGCGCGTCCATATCAACGATGAAGCAGGAAATGCCGCCTCGCGAGCCCTTGCCCCGGTCGGTGGCGACCATGAGCTGCATAAAGTCGGCATCCTCGGCCCCGGTGATGAACCGCTTGACGCCGTTGATCACGTAGTGGTCGCCGTCGCGCACGGCGGTCGTGCGCATGCTGCCGGGATCGGATCCCGCATCTGGCTCGGTCTGCGCGAAGCAGGCTTTCTTCTCGCCACGCAACAGCGGCAGCAGATACTTCTCCTTCATCTCTCCCTTAAGCGAGTAGAGAATGCCGCGGGGAGCGGGACCGGTAATACCCTCGCCGCGCGCCGGAATGGCGATGGTCCGCGAGAGCTCTTCCCATACGACGGCGCGGGCGAGGACCGACATGCCGCCGCCGCCGAATTCGGTGGGCACGTCGAGCTGCCAGATGCCGAGCTCCCGCGCGCGTGCTTCGAAGCGTTTGAGATAGTCGGGCTTCATCCGTTCGCCGTCGGTGGTTTGCCGCTCGATCGGGATCAACTCGTTGTCGACGAAGCGCCGCAGCGTCGCTTTGAGGAGTCGCAGCTCTTCCGGCAATTCGAAATCCATCGACTTATGCGTCCTCCGCGCCGTCCTGCCACAGCACACGCACGTCGACCGCGATCGCGCCTATGCCCGCAGAGCCCGTCCGTACCATCAGCGGGTTGATCTCGATCTCTTTGATTCTTGCGCGGTGGTCGAGAAAGAACCGGCCGAGTGCGAGCGCAGCCGCTTCGAGCGCGGCGCGGTCGGCGGCAGCGCCGCCGCGAAAGCCGGAAAGACGCCGCGCCAGCTTCAGGCCGTCGATCATTGCGCCCACCTCCTTGGCGGTAACGGGAAGCAGCCGCAGGGCTGCGTCTTCGGCGAGCTCGACCAGCACGCCGCCAGCGCCGATGAGGAGCAGCGGTCCATAGAGCGCATCGCTGCGCGCGCCGACGATCGCCTCGATGCCGGAAATCATCTCCTGCACGAGGAATCCGTCGATGCGGGCCGAAGGATGCGCGGCGCGGCTCGAGGCGGTGAGCGCGGCGGCCGCGGCTTCGACCGCAGCGCGGTTATCCAGGTCGAGCGCCACGCCGCCGACCTCGGTCTTGTGCAAGATATCGCGCGAGCGAATTTTCAGCGCCACCGGAAAACCGATGCGCTCGGCCGCGGTTGCGGCCTCGGCGGCGGTCGCGACGGGCTGGCTTTTGGGCAGCGCGATGCCGTAACCGGTGAGCGTCGCGTCCAAAGTTGCCGGCGAAAGATCGCTCGCCGGCGGAGGCGGTGGCATCGGCGGCAGGCGGCCGCGGCGCGCGGCATGAAACCACAGGCCGCTAAGCGCGCGGATCGTCGGTTGGATGCCTTGCAGGAACGGGAATCCGGTGGCCTGATGGCCCGCGAGCTGTTCCTCGCTCAACTGCTGGATCACGCGACCGAAAGCGACGATCGGCTTATCCGTTTTGTCCAGCACCTGCCGCAGCGCCGCGGGATCGCCCCACGGCTCGCCCGTGCGCGGCATGGGCGAGGTCCACGCCACCATGTCGATATTGGGATCGCGTGCCGCGGTCTCGCAGAGTTTGGCGGCGACTTCCAGCGTCGAGGGAATGCCGACGTCGAGAGGATTTCTCGGCCTGATGCCTTCCTGCATCAGCGGCAGCAGCGCCGCCTTCGTCTCCTCCGTGAAGTCGGGCACCGCCGCGCTCTCGGCCTCGGCATAATCGTAAAGCAGGTCGACCGTCGCTCCGGAGTTGGTGACGAAGCCGATGCGGGGTCCCTTCGGCAGCCGGCCGCCGTCGAAGGCGAGCGCGGCTTCGGCAAGATCGTCGAGCGAGCGGAAATTGACGATGCCGTAGCGCTCGCACATGGCGAGATAGGCGGCGTAGTCGCCGGCGATGGCCCCGGTATGGGAGTGCGAGGCGGCGCGCGACTGCGCGGTGGCGCCGGTTTTGATGGCGAGAATCGGCTTGCCCATGGCAAGCGCGCGGCCGGCCGCATGCATGAACGCCTGCGGCCGGCGGATGCCTTCGATGAACAGAACCACTTGGCGCGTGTTCGGATCGTCGATGATTAAATTGAGGTAGTCGGCGAGACCGAGATCGGGCTCGTTGCCCGACGTGATGCAATAGGAGAAGCGCAGGCCCCGTTCGGCGGCCGCCTTCATCCAGAACTGGATCAATCCGCCGGACTGGAAGATGCAGGCGACCGGCCCCGGCGCAAGGCGGCACAAGTCGGTGTTGGGATAGCCGAACAACCGCTCGCGATAGGAGTAGGCCCCCATGCAGTTCGGCCCGGCCACGCGCAGGCGGCTCCCTGCGGTGAAGTCCGCAAGCCACGCCCCGCGCGCCTTCGACTCCGGGTCGTCGCCGTCGCCGATCATCGAAGCGTAGACGGTGGCGGATCCGACGCCGCGTTCTTCCGCCGCGGTCAGCACGTCGGGGACAAAAGCCGCCGGCACGATCACCAACGCGTGGTCTACGGGCTCGGGCAGATCGCGCAGCGAGGGAAAGCAGCGCTGGCCGAAGACTTCTTTCTGGCGCGGATTGACGAGCGCGATGCGGCCGGAATAGCCGAACTCGCGCAGATTCCTGAAGATCTCGCTCGGCCAGCGGGCGCGCTCGGAAGCACCCACGATGGCGAGCGACTTGGCCTGAAGCGTGGTAACGGCCGAGCGGAACAAGCTCTGCTCGAGGCTTGGCGCCGCCGTGCCCGCTCCATCCCGCTCCCGCGCCTGCATGCGCTTTTCTTAGGACCTCGCCGCCGTGGGGTCAAAGGCCGGCGCCGTGCTGGATCTCGCTACACCGAGGGAATTTCCTTCAGCACCGGAAACCACTGGCCCATCAGCGTGGGCGGCCAGGGAATGGCCATGAAATAATCGAATGCAAGCCAGATGAAGAGCACGAGCACCACCGCATAGGGAATGACGAGCGTCCAGCGCTCTTTCGCCTCGTACCGCATGAAGAAGACGACGAACAGGCCCACCGTGGGAATGAGGCCGATGACCGCCATCACCGCCATGAAGCCGATGAGGTAACCGAAGAACAGCGCCGCGCGCATGACGATTTCGCGCACTGGCAAGTGGCCGGTGTCGGAAGTGAGATCCATGTGGATCTTTTCTCCCACCTCGTGCTGGGCATGCTCGACGAGCCCTTCCGCCTCCGCGGCTGCCGGCTTGCGGCACATCTCGTTGAACAGGCTGAGCGTCGCCGCGCACAAGGCGACGGTGCCAACGACCAGCGGCACGATCTTGGCGCTGAAATCCCACTGCAGGGCCACGACGACGGCCGAGCCGATGAGCACGATCATGAACATCGTGAACAGCTGCGAGGGATGAAAGGTTGGGCGCTGGAAGCTCGTCAACATCTTGCTCACGCCGCCCTGGCTGCGGATATCCTGCAGGAACGGCCGCACCAGCCCGAGAATGGCGAGCGCGAACAGCAGCACCACGATCGGTCGCAGCATCCAGCTCAATCCGTAGCGCTCGATCGATATGAACAGGTATCGCTCGATGGTGTCGCCCAGGACGACGCCGAGGATGAGCGGCGGGCGCGGCCACTTGAACTGCTTCATGGTCCAGCCGACCAGACCAAAAAACAGCAAGGTGAAGAGATCGCCCCATTGCCGGCTGGCCTCGAACGCGCCGATGTAAATGATACCGAGCACCGCCGGCAGGATGAGCGAATAGCGCAGCGTCGCGAGCTTGGCGAATTGCGGACTGAACGCGTAGCACAGCCCCGCGCCCAAGATGTTCGCCAGCGCCACCGACCATACCATCGCGTAGGTGATGCTGAGATTCTTGGTCAGCATGTCGGGACCGGGCACCAGACCGTGGATCAAGAATGCGCCGAGCAGGATCGCCATGGTGGCGCTGCCGGGCACGCCGAAGGCGACGGTGGGAACGAGCGCGCCGCCCTCCTTGGCATTGTTGGAGCTCTCCGACGCGATCACACCGCGCACGTCGCCCTTGCCGAAGGTCGCGCTCGCGCCCTTTTCGGTCTTGAGCGCATGCCCGTAGGCGAGCCAGTCGACGACGGAGGCGCTGATGCCGGGAATGGAGCCGATGCCGCCACCGATCCACGAGCAGCGCATGATCAGCCACCAGTGCTTGAAGCAGTCCTTCACCCCCTGCCACTGGCCTTTGTAGATGTTGGCTGTTCCGGTGTCGGCCGCAATCGCAACACGCGCAATCAACAGGTCGCACAGCTCCGGCAGTGCGAACACGCCGAGCAGCAGCGGCGTGAGCGGCAACCCGTCCCAGAGATAAAGGCTGTCGAAGGTCCAACGTAGCGTGCCGGTCTGCGGGTCGGTGCCAATCATGGCGATCATCACGCCGAGGCAGCCGGCGGTAATGCCGCGCAGCGGCGCATTGCCGGACAAGACCGCAACCATGGAAATGCCGAGCACGGAAAAGGCGAGAAGCTCCGGCGATCCGATGAACAGCATGACCGGGCGCAGGATTGGAATGCTGATGGCCATCAGCAGCGCCCCGAACACGCCGCCCATGAGCGAGGACATGTAGGCGGCGCTGAGCGCACGCCCCGCCTCGCCCTTCTTTGCCATCGGAAAACCGTCGAGCACGGTCGCGGCGGAGGCGGCACCTCCGGGCACGCCGAATAGCACCGCAGGAATAGGATCGCCGGTGGCGGTCGTCGCGCCGAGGCCGAGCAGCATCGCAAAGGCCGAATAGGGGTCCATGTTGAAGGTGAACGGCAGCAGCATCGCCGTTCCGGTCAACCCGCCGATCCCCGGGATGATGCCCAGCACGAGGCCCATGATGCAGCCGAGCCCCAGGAACATGAGGCGGTGGGGCTCCATAAGCGTCAGGAACGCCTTGCCCGCGGAGGCGGCCATGAAGCCGAGTTCGCCCCCGATCATGTCCATCTCGTCGGCCTCCTCAACGCGCGCACGCTCGCGACATTTCGCGCAGGCGCGCTCGACCCTGCACTCGACCCTGCCTGGTCAAGTCAACACATTGCAGTGAAAGCGTGCATCCCGCCGGATCGCATTCGTATCTGACTGTCGCCCCTCGGCGAGTGCGACCAATCAGCCTCCCATGGCCGCCCCGTTCGGTTATTTTGGGGGTCATGTAAGCAGAAGATCACATCATGGGAAAGCGTCCGCTCCGCCGCAGGGGCGTTCGGCGGAGGTGCCTGCGGCCGCTACCCGCTGACATCGGCGTGGTCTACTTTCGTCGATCACTCTCCCCCGCAGGAGGTTGACATGAGCGACGCAGCGTCGAAGCCTTGGCCGACCGAGCTGCGCCTGCACAAGGACCGCAAGACGCTGACCATCGCCTTCGATAATGGCGAGACCTTCGACCTGGCCGCCGAATATTTGCGCGTCAAGAGCCCGAGCGCGGAGGTTAAGGGTCATTCGCCGGACGAGCGCAAGACGGTCGCGGGCAAGAAGGAGGTCGCCATCCTCGAGGTGCATCCGATCGGCAATTACGCGGCGCGGCTCGTCTTCGATGACATGCATTCGACTGGCATCTATAGCTGGGATTATTTTCTCGAGCTCGGCCGAAACCGGGACGCTTACTGGCAGGACTACCTCGATGACCTGCGCGGCAAGGGCCTCACGCGCTGAGCGCCGTGAAGAAGGCGATATCAACGCTTCAGCGGCTCGTCATTCCGGCCGAACCGCGCAGCGGTGAGAGCCGGGATCCATCACCACAGCCCGGGATATGGATTCCGGGCTCGCGGGCTTCGCCCGCGCCGCGGAATGACAATTTGTGCCGTCGTGCTTTGCGGTCCGCCGGCTACTGCACGATCACCGTCGCGCCAATCCGCACGCGATTGTAGAGATCGATCACGTCCTCGTTGGTCAACCGGATGCAGCCCGACGACACCGCCTGTCCGATCTTGTCCGGCTCGTTCGAGCCGTGAATGCGATAGAGGCTGGCGCCGAGATAGATCCCACGTGCGCCCATTGGATTGTCGGGGCCGCCGGCCATATGGTGCGGCAGATCGGGCCGGCGCCGCAGCATCTGATCGGGCGGCGTCCAATCCGGCCACTCGCGCTTGTCGGTGATCTGGGAGACGCCGCTCCAGGCGTAGCCCGCCATGCCGACAGCGATGGCATAGCTCAGCGCCTGCCCGTTGCCGAGCACGAGGTAGAGCCGGCGTTGCGCCGTGCTGACCACGATTGTGCCCGGCTTCTGATTGGTGGGATAGCTCACCACCGCGCGGGCGATCGAGGGACCGAATAAAGCGCCGAAAAACGAGCGGCCGCGAATATATTGGTCGTAAGGATGGGCCGCGGCCGGCGTGACGCAGACGGACGCAAGCAAGGCGACGGCGCACGCGCCGCCAGCAAGGAAGCGTGCAGACATGACCAACCCCCGCATCATCGAGCGCAGAATTGTGAAGCTCGAATCCGTGAGCTTGAGACTTTACAAGTTGCACGGCGACTGTCGATCGGTCAGGCACGTTGCGCGCGAATTTCCGGCGGAGTGTTGCCGAAAAGTCGCTACAATTGCGCGGCGAGGGCGAGCGATCTGTCTTGTTTGAATGGACTCGCCCCATCGCGCATGCGTTCGGACATGCTAGCGTTCGCACACGAGCCGCCGGTTGGCGACGGCGGAGGCGGAGACCGCAATGCTGAGGGACGACAGAGGGAATGGAGGAGGTCGACCGGGCGCGCCGCGCAACGTGCTCGGCGATCGGCTCGAAGTCTGCTCGATGAGCCCCATGACGGGATTCTTCCGCGACGGCTGTTGTGACACCGGTGCGGAGGACGTCGGCAGCCACACGGTGTGTGCGGTCATGACCGCCGCCTTTCTCGCCTTTTCCAAATCTCGCGGCAACGACCTGTCGACGCCCATGCCCGAATTCGGCTTTCCCGGCCTCAAGCCGGGCGATCGTTGGTGCCTATGCGCGCCGCGTTGGCAAGAAGCGCTGGAGGCCGGCCAAGCGCCGCGCGTGGTCTTGCGCGCCACCCACGAGGGGGCGCTGAGCTACTGCTCGCTCGCCGATCTCAAACGGTTCGCGGTGGATTTGGCCTGAGGTTGGGCCGCATCGTTATTTCACGATGCCTGCCCCTCTTCGCTCTGCGGGCTTCGACGGGCAGCCTTCGCCGCTTCGCACGAAAAGTGCACAGACTGGCTTACCGGCCGCAGCTGCGAAGCAGCAAAGGCTGGTGGGCGCTGTAGGGATTGAACCTACGACCTCTCCCGTGTGAAGGTCTTGCTCCGCGCTGAAAATCATAGCGAATTTTCCCAGACCCCGGATAGTCCCCGGCTTCACGCCCGTCGCCGTCTTTCGATAGGCAGTAGCTCTGCTTTCCGGCTTTGCTCACTCAAGACCACATGAGCGTAACGATTAGCCGATACTGGATCGGACCAACGGTCGGTCCTCACAAGATCGTAGGTATCGAGACCGCCATGCTGGCGCATCCACGTCGCCCACGTATGGCAGAAAATGTGGAAGGCAACGCGTTCTGGCAGGCTTACGCCTGCCGCCGAAAGCGTCATCTTGAGTAGGTCGCGCAATCGCCCACCGTTGTGGAAACGGAAGAGGCGGCCCTCTCTATCAAGGCCACGGGGCAATCGGCGCAGCTCCTCGATCACGACCTGCGGAAGATAGACTAGTCGCGGCCTGCCGTTCTTCGTCACGGGCAGTAATGCGGTCTGGCT
>Ga0306926_10000851_pt1 | contig 29345 bp, 19 predicted proteins | sample flu12Cox44000178_FD_203759 | JGI IMG/M metagenome (GOLD analysis project Ga0306926, IMG submission 203759) | Lab enrichment of tropical soil microbial communities from Luquillo Experimental Forest, Puerto Rico - flux8day.12C.oxic.44.000.178 (v2)... | ecosystem: Environmental > Terrestrial >...
ATCCTTCGTGACCACTGTGATGGTGTTGTAACCGGGCGTAATGTCGGCGTTTGGGTCGAGGACGGATTCTTTCAGATAAGCCAGGCTTCGCTTCCTCCCCACTGAGGTCAGGTCCGGCCCCAGCCTGCCTCCCTTGCCGTCAATCATGTGACACTTCCCGCATTGTCCCTTCTCCCAGAACAACTGGCGCCCGGCCTCGCGATTCCCTGTGACGGCAACCCTTCCGCGCCCCGCCACCGACCGGATGTAAGTGACCAGGCGCCAGAGGTCGTCGCTCTCGAAGTTGGGCGCGAATGCCGGCATCTCCGTACCGGCAGCGCCGGTAGCGATGACCCTGTACAAGTCTGCGTCGCTATCCCCCACCGAGTAAGTTCCCAGCGTCAGGTCGGGACCTCGGCCTCCCTCGGCGTGTATCCCATGGCAGAGGGCACAGCTCCCCCGAAATGCGATGCGGCCCTCTTCAGCGGCTCGAAGGTCATTTGCGAAGGGATTCTTCTGAGCGGGTTGCGCCGTGCACAGCGCGGCCGCCGCAAGGCAGAACAACCCAACGGTTCTCATAGCGCTTATGATACATCCACTGAGGTCACTGCATGGCGGTGAGGGATTTCCTGACGCTGGGTTCGAAGTCCGCTCAGAGTAAATCGCGGTACTAGTGGCTGGCAATCTTTTGGGTCTTGCGCGATTACGAACGATAAACGTGCATGGCTTCGCCGATCGGTTTGGTCCAGATCAGTTGCGATGCCGACTTCCCAGTCGTAATTCTCCGTGAAGTTTCGGCTCGGTGTACGAGTCGGGGACAACGCGTCAGTCTGAGTCCGCAACTTCGCGCACTCGGACGATTTCAATTCGCCATCAATCGTACAAAAGCCTGCAGGGCACCTGTATAATAGTTGCGATCCAGGGGGAGATAAATCATGCGTCTTGTAGTTGCAAGTCTTTGCCTACTTGTCTGCCTAGGCTCGAGGAGCCTGTGGGGACAAGCCGCGACCGCCACCATCACGGGGACCATCATTGATTCGACGGGCGCAGTCATTCCCGGCGCGGCCGTCACTGCGAAGAATAATGGTACGGGTATAACGCGCTCCACGCAGAGCGACAATCAAGGCCGCTATAGCCTCGCCGATCTCGCCATTGGCGATTACGACGTTCAGGCCAGCAAGACGGGTTTCCGAACCTTGGTCAAGAAAGACATCACCTTGACCGTCGGAGCTGCTCCAGTTGCGGACTTTGAGTTAGCGGTGGGCTCGACGAGCGACACAGTCAACGTAGAAGCCAACGTCTCGCAGGTCGAAACTGAAACCGCGACGCTTTCTTCGCTGGTCGGGGAAAGCCAGATGCGCGAACTCCCCTTGAACGGCCGTAACTTCGAGCAGTTGATTCTGCTGGCTCCGGGCGCCGTGTCCTACCCGGCGGGGGGCAGCAGCGCGCTGGTGGGCCGTGCAGCGACGTTTTCGATTTCGGGCGCGCGGCCGGAGGGTCACGCCATTCTCCTCGATGGCGAAAACCTTCAAGACTGGTGGCAGCGGGGCTCGGGCGCGAATGTATCGGGCACCCAGTTGGGTGTGGACGCGATCGCCGAGTTCCAGACGATGACCAATACTTACAGCGCGCAGTATGGCGGAAACGGTTCGGTGGTCAACGCAGTATCGAAATCAGGCACCAACGGCTTTCATGGATCGGCGTTCGATTTTGTGCGCAATAGCGAGATGGATGCCCGCAATTTCTTCGACCGGAACTCCCCGCCACCGTTCCGCAAGAACCAATACGGCGGAAGCATCGGCGGTCCCATCAAGAAGGATAAGCTGTTCTTCTTCACAAACTACGAAGGAATCCGGCAGTTGCTCGGCGGCACGTCGCTCGTGAACGTTCCGGATGCCAACGCCCGGCAGGGGCTGGTGCCGTGCGCCATCGCAACCGCGTATACCTGCAACTCTTCCACCGGGCTGGCGCAGGTTCCAGTGAACCCGGCCGTCGCTCCGCTGCTCGCCCTATACCCCGCGGCAACAGCCCCGCTCGGCAACGGCATCGGCACCACCACCACAGTGGCCAACCAGATCGTCCACGAAGACTATGTGATCGGCCGCGTGGATTACTCGATGTCGAGCAAGGACTCCGTGTTCGTTCGCTACGTGTCCGATGTGGCCAATGCGACCTTCCCGACACCGATCCCCCTGTGGCCGGTGAACGATCACAACCACAACCAGTTCTCCACGTTTGAAGAGCGCCACATTTTCTCGCCGACGCTTCTGAACTCGTTCAGCTTCGCATTTTCGCGGCCGCTTGAAACCGAATCCGAGCCCTACATCGCCCCGGGAAATATTCTGGAGCCCTTCCCGACACGGCAGGACGTGAATATTTCCGTGTCGGGTCTCACGGGTTTGGGTGCGAATATCACCAATCCATTCCGATTCCTGGAGAACAAGTTCACCGCAGAGGACGACCTGCTGTGGACCAAGGGCAGCCACAACATCCACTTCGGGATGCACGTCCGCCGGCACCAGATCAACTCCTTCAACTACACCTATTGGAATGGTCAATTCACGTTCCCTAGCCTGGTCGCGTTTCTTACCGGGAAACCCTCTCTGGTTTCGATGGCGCCTCCCGGTCTCGCTTACGGCAACCGCGACTTCCGCGACATCAGTTTGAAGCCTTACCTTCAGGACGACTGGAAGGCGACTCGCAAACTGACCGTCAATGTGGGCGTTCGCTACGAGTACCAGACCGACCCGGTGGAAGCGCACAATAACCTGAGCAATGTCGTGGATCCGCCGCAGGGAACGGGTTTTACGCACGTAGAGCACGCTTTTAAGGACAACCCCAACGTGTGGAATTTGGACCCGCGCTTCGGCTTGGCCTATGACGTCAAGGGCGACCACAAGACCTCGGTGCGCGCGGGCTTCGGCATGTTCCATGATCCGGCGCAGACATATGTGTTCTTTTCCGGCTACGTAGGCACTCCGCCGTTCCTTTCCTATAACCAGCAGAACCCGTCATTCCCGGTTCCGTTCCAGAGCGGCAATGTGGCCCCGCCGTTGCCGAGCTTGACCTTCGGCACCGATTACCTGATCCACAAGACGCCATATATGATGCAGTACAACGTGAACATTCAGCGCCAGCTTTTCAATGGTTCGGTGCTGACGGTGGGTTATGTCGGCTCGCGAGGCGTGGACCTGCTCAGCTTCCGCGACTACAATCCGCCGGTGCCAGTGACGTTGCCCAACGGCCAACTGCAATTCGGCAACCCGGCGACAGGCATTTCGTATCCGCGAATCAATCGGGCGTTCGGCACGCTGGTGTTGACGAATCCGAGCAGCTCGTCTCACTACAACTCGTTACAGATGAGCTGGAACAATCGATTCAGCAGCAGGTTCATCGGGAACCTGTCGTATGTGTATTCGCACTGCACCGACGGCGCCTATACGTATGGCGGGTTAGGCGGAAACAACGGTACCTCCTCCTGGACGAATCCGTACGACGGATCGCGCGAGCGCGGAAACTGCGGTTACGATATTCGCCACAACCTGTCGGTAAACGTCGTCTATATGCTGCCGTTCCGGGGCAATCGGTTGGTCCAGGGCTGGCAGGTGAGCGGTATCGAGCTGTGGCGCACGGGTGTTCCGATGTCGGTCGGTGTCGGCTACGATCGTGGCCTGCTTTCGAACGCATTCTCTTCTCAGCGTCCGGATGTGATCGCGGGCTGCGATGTGACCGCCGGCCAGTCGCCGGCCCACTGGTTCAACAAGTCGTGCTTCACCCTTCCAGCGCCAGGAACCGTGGGCAACCTGGGTAAGAACACGGTGACGGCTCCGGGCTACGTGTCGACAGATTTCTCGCTGTCGAAAGACACGAGGATCTTCGAAAGGCTGAACACCCAGTTCCGCGCGGAGATTTTCAATATTTTCAACCACGCAAACTTCGGCATTCCCGCGTTGAACGCCTTCACTGCAGTCGGTGGATTGACAGGATCTCCGACTGGCTTCCCTGGAAACGCAGCCAACGCCGGCCAGATCACTTCGATCGTGGGAACGTCACGCCAGATCCAGTTGGCACTGAAGTTTTTGTTTTAATAGTGAGTCGCGCACAACTCGGACACGAATGGGTAGCTCCGCGTCAGTTTGCCGAGTGACACAAACCGCTGATTGGGCGGCGGCTCGTAGCGGTTCTTCGGATTAGGAACGAGAAACGCGCTAGTGTTTTACCGGGACCAGCGGGCGGATTGTCGACCACTTCCACGAGAAGGCGGCCCGTGTCAAGCCGTTTTTCTTTGGTCGTGCGATTCGTCCATCCGACTGCCGACCAACGGGAGGCCACAATGCTGCCATCGGGAAGTCTCACATCGCCGGTCACTGGGAACCTGCACCAAGAGCCCACATTGAGTCTGACATCGGTTCCGTCTGCAAGAATCTTTTCTTCACACGGAGAGAAGGACCGAGGTAGCCAGTGGCAGGCGTTCAACGTCGGCAACCCGAACGCGATTGGCCCCTGTTAGGGTTTAACAACCTCTCGAAGGTACATGAGAATCGTGTCCAGCTCGGCATCGCTGTAAGAGCCAATCACGGACGCATGCCGCCAGGGGCTGCCTTCGGCAATCTTCACCGACAAAGGTTCCAACGTACGCAGCACCGGATTAGACGCAGTCAGATCATAAAGAAGCACGCTTCGGGTTGTATTGCTCAGAACCAGGACGGGCATGATTTCGCTGCCCGCCGTGGCCGTGGAGACATGGGGCGTCACCAGCGACCGTGCCGCCGACGCACTCGCGGGGACTTGCGTGATGGGCGTCGCAACGGAAATGCCGATCCGGTTCAGCTCATGACAAGTCGAGCACCTGGCGAAGCCGCGCGTGGCGTCCGAGAACAGATCGCGGCCGCGAGCAGCGCCAGGCGACAGCGCGATTTCTGGAGCGGCGGGTGCGCTTCCGGCGGCTCCAATATTTGGGTTCGCGACGCCATTCAGGCTCGCGACGTAGGAGACAACTGCGATCACGTCGGGCCTTGGCAAACTCTCGCCGAATCCCGGCATGGCCGTCCCAGGCACGCCACGCGTCACGATGTTGTTGATGAAAGCCGGGTCGAAGCCGCGGCCGACGAGCCGCGGAGCACCGCCGGTTGTGCCTCTTAGTCCATGGCAGTATCCAGTCGCACAGGTTTCAGCGAACACCTTTTCGCCCTGTTTGAGGACGTCTGGTAAGTTCTGCCCGAAGGAAACGGCTCCTGCCGCGATCAAAAGCAATGTTCTTGTCATTTTGCTCCCTCTGGCAGCGCGAATACCAACAAAGTCGAGCCCAGGCGGAAGGAAGCCTCCGGAAACAATCCTGCGGCTACACCCCCGAGAATACTCGCCTGCCATCCGGTGGGAGTGGCGATATATTGGCGCCCATTGACGGAGTACGAGATCGCCGATCCGCGGTGGCCAGCGCCCGTCTGATAACTCCACAGTTTGTCGCCCGTGCGCGCATTCAGCGCAAAGAAGTTTCCCTCCGGATCACCGGTGAACACCAAGTCGCCGGCGGTGGCCAACATGGACGCCGCCAACAAATACTTGTAGGGAACGCTCCAGACGCGTCTTCCGGTGACCGGGTCCCAGGCGTCCACATGGCTGTAGGTAGTCCGGTTAGGTGGTAGCTTGGGGGTTAAGGCAGCGTTCATCATGGCGCGCCCTTCGACGGGCTTCGTATCGTTGGCGGTCGCGTCGTTGCATAGTTCATTAGTCGGCGTATACAGGAATCCAGTTCGCGGCGAGTAGGCCATCGAGTTCCAACTCTTGGCGCCGTATACGCTGGGACAAAAGGTGTCTGTCTTGCCGAGCTTGGGTTCATTGCGCCCCACAAGCTTGCCGTCTTCGGTGACGCCCGTGATCCAGTTGCGCACCTCAGGGATGGAAAACACGCTCAGTAACTCCCCGGTCACGCGGTCGAGCACTACGGTCAATCCGCTCTTGTTCATGTGTACGACGGTCTGGCGCATTCGCCCGCGGATCTGGCGGTCCATGAGGATGGTCTCGTAAGCGGAATCGTAGTCCCAGTTGTCGTCAGGAACCTCCTGATAGTGCCAGCGCAGTTTCCCTGTGTCCGCGTCCAGGGCCACGACGCTCGCTGTATAGAGGTTGACGTCCTTGCCTTTGTCAGCGCCGGCAATGATGCGATCGGCATCGTAGAAGTCGGCTGCCGCGTTGCCAGTGCCCCAGTAGACCAGGTTCAGGGCGGCGTCGAACGATCCAGTCATCCAGGGGTTGCCTCCGCCGTACTTCCAGCTATCTCCTTTCCAGGTTTCATTCCCCCTTTCGCCGGGACCTGGAATAACGTACCAGCGCCACGCCACTCGTCCGGTCTTCGCGTAGAAGGCCGTCAAGTAGCCTCGTTCTGCGCGGTCTCCACCGTTGCCGCCGACGATCACCTTATCCTTGACCACCAGCGGCGCTGCGCTGATGCCGCACTGGCACTGCTTTTGGTCATCGACGTTGGTCTTCCATAGCTCGCGGCCGGTCATTTGATCCAGCGCCACCAGGTAGTTGTCACGGGTGCCGAAGAATACCTTGCCGTCGCTCACGGCGACGCCGCTGTTCCGGAGGTTGCCAGCCTGGACCGGAGGATAACGGTATTGCCAGATCAGGCGTCCGGTGGCGGCGTCTAGCGCAAACACTTGAGCGCGCGGCGTGATGATATACATCACCCCATCCACTACAATCGGCGTGGCTTGTAGATTCTCGGCGTAGTCGCCGGTCTGGAAGATCCAGATGGGAATCAGGGCCTTCACGTTCGCCGTGTTCACCTGACTGAGGGCGCTGTAGCGCCAGGAAAGCTGGGTGCCGCCGTAGTGCGGCCAATCGGCGCCTGTGGCGCCATCGGCCGCGCCAGTCTGGCCGTACACCCCGGGGAGCATAAGCAACAAAAGCAAAGGGCGCATGGAGCTATGATACGCCGTGCCGGCTGGATTCACCCCGCCGGAACGCAATGGCGCTCGGATTCGCGAACGATCGTCGCCATCCGCCTCTACGCCGGGCGCCGCAGAAACTCGAGCAGGAGCTGGCTTACCTGCTCGGGCTGCTCCTGCTGGACCCAGTGGCCGGCCCCTTCCACCAGGTGGAAGCCCACCATCTTCTTGCACACGTCGTTCCGCATTCGGTCCACTGCGCCGGGGGTCTGGTATGCTCCCCAGTCGCTCTTGCCGGCGATATAACAGGAAGGCACGTCGATAGTGCGGCCTGAGAAAATTTGCAGCTCGGCGGCGAGCCGCGCATCACTGCCGCGCCGGTAGCCATTCAAGGCGCCCTGGAACCCGGTCCGGCCGTACTCGGTGGCGTACACGTCCACGTCCTCCTCCGTCAGCCACTTGCACGCCGCAATCTCGGCCGGCGGCGGCATATGCTCCAACGCCGTCTCGCACATGCCCTTGTTCAGGTCCATGACGTAGTAAGTCGGCATCTTGGCCATCTCTTCGGCGGTACGCGCTTGGAGTGGAAAAGGCCGGTTCTCCTTCCAGTCGGCGCTCTTGTAGTAGTAATACGCGCGGAAGAACGCGTGGAGCCCTTGCGGGCAATTGCGCATATTGGAATCGGCCTCGCGCGTGGTGTAATAGCGCTGGTAGTATTTGCGCGGACGCGGCAGGGCTGCCAGTTGCTCGTCGATATTGGCGGCCGTCGGCGCGGCCGCGGCGCGGCCCGCGGTATTGAAGGGCAGCTCAGGGGCGCCAGTGAACGGGGCGCTCATCACGGTCACCGACCGGACCACGTCCGGCCGGATGAGGGCGCACCAACCCGCGACCGGCGCCCCGGCATCATGCCCGATGATGTCCGCGGATCGATAGCCGAGAGCCGAGACCAGCCCGAGGGCGTCCCGGACCATGTTCAGCATGCTGAAAGCATGCAGGTCGGTGTCATAGCGATTATCCCAGCCGGTGGTGCGCCCGAAGCCGCGCTGATCGGGTGCGATCACGTGGTACCCCGCTGCAGCCAGCGGCAGCATCACTTGGCGCCAGCTATAGGCAAGCTCCGGGAAGCCGTGCAGAAGCAGAAGGCAGGGCCGGTTCGCAGCCTCGAAGCCGGCTTCCAGACAGTGTATGCGCAAGCCGTTCATGTTGTCGAGAAACCGCGAGCGGATCCCCGGGGGAATCGTGTTCCGGCCGTAAGCCACATTTTCATTGGCGGCGCGGGCGTTGCGGGCCGCCGCGGCGTACGCTAGGCCGGCCAGGCCGCGAAAGGATTGACGCCGTGTGAGCATGACAGGCCTCCTTCGCTTAGTGACTCAGTGTATCTCAGCCGCGCCGCCGGAGTTGCATATCCCGTCCGCCGGCGCGTCCAGCGCGTAACCCTGCACGCCGAGCGGAAGGGGATCCCGCCGAGCGGACCGGGTTCATTGGACGCCGTTAACAAACGAGCAGTGCCGGGGCGAGCAGCCTCATCCATCTTGGATTCATCAGCACCATCGCCGCCCAATAGCTTCCCAAAACCGGACTTCTGGCCCGCTTGAGGTGAGTTCGGTCGGTCTTTGGATACGTTCGCCACGGATTCGACCGGGATCGGCGTAGATAAGCCGACTTCACGGTACTGATCCGGGCTTCATTCTGTGCTGGTGGCAATCCGCTTCGGATTGATCGCGATGCCTCCGAGAGCACCGATTCTGGCCTCTATCGGCAGATCTGCGGCCCACAGCAGGTGCTGTCGCGGCGGCGCCGCGCCCGCGCGTCGCAGGCCTACCGCCCCAGAACAAATCGAACCGTTTGCGTCTACTCCGGATTCGTATATACTCGGTCCGTTTCGGACCAAACGGAGATTTTGGGGCACTTGTCGGTCTGTCTCTAGGGGAGAAGCCGGACTTAAAACCACCACGCTGATGGAGGATTATCGTGAAACAACGACGACTGTTTGCTTTACCTGTGTTCACCTTCGCTCTCGTTGCGTTGCTCGCCGTCGCCACGGCAGCTTTTGCGGACGATGAGGGCAACCTTGGGTCCTATCGTAAAATCGCCACCGTTGCTGTTCCAAGTGATTTCGTGTTCGTCGCTTTCGGTAATCCCTTAAACGGCGGCTTTGACATCAGCTTCGTCGATTCCGAGCGCGGCCGGTATTACGTCGCCGATCGCGGAAATCCAGGCACAAAGGTTCCGCCCGGTATCGACGTAATCGATACGAGACACAAAAAGTTCCTCTATCAAATCAAACTCTCGACCACGGCCAACGGAGTCCTAGTGTTTCACGGAGGCGGGGAGGGAGACGAGGAGGACGGGGGCGGCGCGGGCACGCTCGTAGCCGGCGGAAGCGACAGCACCACGATCTTCATCGATCTGGCACATCCTTTCTCCGCGCCTATTGCCGTCTCAACAGGCGGAAAAAATCGCGCCGACGAGCTAGCCTACGATCCTCTCGATCACCTCATTCTGATCGCCAATGATCGAGACACCCCTCATCCGTTTGTGAGTTTCGTCTCCTCCACGAGCCACACCGTGGTGGGCCAGATCAAGTACGATGGCAGCGATGCGCACCATCCTCTTTCGACTGGCGGCATCGAACAGCCTGTGTGGAACGCGCGCACGCGGAGGTTCTACATCGCCATCCCATCCACCAAAGACAATCCCAATGGTGAAATCGATGAGATCAACCCCGGCACGAAAATGATCACCCGCCGATCCCCCACAAACTGTGGACCGGCTGGGTTAGTAGTTATCCCGTTACAACGTTTGATGACGAGTTGCGGTGAAGTCCTGGACATTGCGACAGGGAAAGTAGTCAAGGACATCACCACCACACCACCCATCGTTGCTGATGAGATTTGGTTCAATCCTGGAGATGAGCGCGTATACTTCGGCGGAATTCTCGGCTCGCCTGTAATCGGCGCCTTGCCTCCTTACAACGTGTTTCCGCCGACGCCGCCTGCCGTTGCCCCCGGCGCGCTACCATGGGTCGGCAGCTTCGCCTCACCCATTCACTTCAGTCATTCTGTAGCAGCCGACAGCGAGAACAACCATATATTCGTGCCGGTGACCAATATCGGTGTTCTGGTGTTTACCGATAATACGGAAGACGAGGACAACTAGCTTCTCGCTGGCGTGCGATACCGTTGACCTTGGGGCAGGTCAGAGACAGAAGGCGGCCCAGGCAGCTTTCAGGAACCAAAAACGGCAATGTATTGGAAAACCCTGTGCCGGGTTGCTACTAATGACGGTTGATGACGCCACTTGACCTTAACCCTATCTATGACAGTATGACAGCAATAATCCAATTATGATACTACATGTAGAACTCTCCTCACCTAATTCTAGCTTCTTAATTGTCCAACTGCTGTCATTCTGTCATAGTGTCATTATGGTATTGGAGCGGTGACACACATATGCGCTTGGCGTCCTGGTCTTGTGACAAGAAGGGCAGGCAGCGGAGCGCACAAGGCAGAAAGTCATTTCGTGACACCAAGGCGAAACGTTTAAAATGTAATGGACTCCCAAGCCGACGCTCCCCTCACATCGGCACCCTGATTCCGTTGCTCCTCTTGACAGGGATGCGGCCCGGAGAAGGCCTATCCCTCAAATGGGGGCGAGTCGATCTGATGGGCAAGCTCCTGAGAGTGGGTCGCGCCAAGAGTGCAAACCGGACAGGCCGGGTGATTCCGATCAACGGTGATCTCGCTTCTGTCCTGGCTGCTCACCGGGCGTGGTTCGTAGAGAAATTCGGGGAGCCAAAACCCGAGCACTACCTGTTCCCGTGGGGAAAGCCGGTTCCCTCCGATCCGATGCGGCACGCTACTGATATCACTTGGGGGTGGGACCAGTTGCGCGCCGAGACGGGCATTTCCTGCCGTCTGCATGACCTTCGGCATCGTGCCGACTTTCCGGTCATGCCGACTTTTGGTAAAAGCTACGGCTTTGAGTCCATTTGGCCGAGAGTTGGGAGCGCTACTGCTCATTTGAAGTCGGCATAATCCGGATGGTCTTCTCGGAACTGGCTACTAGCCAGAAAAGGGGAAGACGAGTGCCGGAAGATTTCTTCAACCGCCTCGCAGGAGAACGCTTGCGAGGCAACCTGCTGGTCCCCCACCTATCAGCATTTGCAGCATCCCTCCGGGAGGACGGCTATGCGACCGTGACGATGCAGTCCAAAGTGGGGCTACTTGCCGATTTTTCACAATGGTTGGCGCGCCAGAGCATCTCTGTGACCGAGCTTGATGAGCGCCGCGCCGACGCGTTCATCAGGCGCAGGCAGCGTAAAGGCCGAGTCTGTAGAGGTGAACGAGAAACGCTCAGGCAGTTTCTAGCTCATATGCGGAGTCGTGGCGTTGTCCCCAGCTTGGTGTCGACATGCGACACCTCCCCGTTGGCCGCCATTCTGAATCGCTATGAAAAGCACTTGAGGTCCGAGCGGGCGTTGGTGACCGCCACGGTCGTGAACTACGTTCCGTTCGCCCGCAGGTTTCTCGTTGATCGTTTTCAACAAGGGCCAGTGCTGATTCGCGATCTGAAAGCGGTCGACATTTCAGCCTTTGTCCTGCGGCATGCCCCAACGATGGGCTGCCGAAGGGCGCAGTTGATGACTACGGCATTCCGCTCTTTCTTCCGCTTTCTCTTTCAAAGTGGGGAGTTGCAGGCCGATTTGGCCGGTTCCGTACCTAGCGTCGCCGACTGGCGTTTATCTACGGTACCCAAACATCTCCCGCCGGAGGAAGTCCGCCGCGTACTTGGTGGTTGCGACCGCAACACGTCAACCGGTCGTCGCGATTATGCGGTCCTTCTTCTGCTCGCCCGTCTGGGGCTCCGTGCGGGCGAGGTTGTGTCTCTCCAGCTCGAAGACATCGACTGGCGGGCCGGAGAGATCCTGATTCGCGGCAAGGGGCTGTTATACGATCGGATGCCCCAGGATGTCGGAGAGGCTCTCACGTCGTACCTGCGGATGGATCGTCCGCGATGCCAAACGCGCCGCGTGTTTGTTTGCATGAAGGCGCCCCGATGCGGTTTTGCTGGACCTTCCACCGTGTCAACCATCGTCCACCGCGCGCTCGATCGAGCCGGTTTGCATCCAGCTTTTAAGGGTGCCCACCTATTTCGGCACAGTCTCGCCCGGACGATGCTCCGCTCCGGCGCAAGCATGGGCGAGATCGGCGAAGTACTGCGCCACCGAGTCCCCAGCACGACGGAGATTTACGCCAAGCTGGACTTCGACGCATTGCGCTCACTGGCTCACCGGTGGCCCGCGATTGGGGGTGGGCGATGAGCACGCTCAAGCAAGCGTTGGACGACTACATCGCGATGCGGCGTGCCCTCGGCTTTCAACTCCGTGAAGTTGCAGGCTGTTTGCGGAACTTTGTCACGTTCGCGGAAGGCGAAGGCACTAGCCATATCACGACGGAGTTAGCAGTGCGGTGGGCGACTAAGCCGGCAGTAGCTCAGCCCTCAACCTGGACGTGGCGTTTGGGCATGGTCCGCCGCTTCGCGGTGTGGCACAGTGCCACGGATCCCCGCACCGAGATTCCACCTGCCGGCCTCCTTCCGCACCGTTATCAACGAAAGACGCCGCACATCTACAGCGATGAAGAGATCGCACGTCTGCTGCGTCGGGCGGCACAGCTTCCCTCATCCAAAGGGCTGCGGGCCCACACCTACGCCACGATCTTTGGCCTTCTGGCCGTGACTGGAATGCGGGTGAATGAGGCCTTAAGTCTGGACAGACCCGATGTTGACCTCGGTCAAGGAATCCTCACGATACGGCGCACGAAATTCGGCAAGTCGCGGCACGTACCGGTACATTCATCGACGGTGGACGTGTTGAAGCAATATGCTGCAACGCGAGACACCGTTGTCCCGGTGCCGAGTCCCGCCTTCTTTGTCTCTGAGCGCGGCGCGCGGATCACGGAGTGGATGGCGCGGTACACGTTCGCCAAGCTGTCTCAACAGCTCGGTCTCCGCGCCGTCGCAAAGGGCCATGGCCGCGGTCCACGGCTGCATGATATGCGTTACCGATTTGCCGCCCGCACCTTGATCCACTGGTATCGCCAGGGGCTTGATGTCGAACGAGAACTCCCCAAGTTGGCCACCTATCTGGGGCACGTACACATCAATGAGACCTACTGGTATCTAGAGGCGGTGCCGGAGCTGCTTCAGTTGGCCACGAATCGGCTGTTAGCCAACGAAAAGGAGGGCCGATCGTGACATCTGCCGGTCTTCCTTCGCTTCTGCAATCGTTCTTTACAGATCGCCTGCTTCGGCAGCGACGGGCAAGCCCCCACACCATAGCGGGGTATCGCGATTCCTTCCGCCTAATCCTGCATTTCGCAAAGGAACGGCTGGGCAAAGCGCCGTCGAATATCACGCTCGAAGATCTGAACGTGCGTTTTGTCGGTGATTTCCTCGATGACCTCGAGAAGCGCCGGAAGAACAGCGCTCGCACGCGCAACATCCGCCTGGCTGCAGTTCATTCGTTCTTTCAGTACGTCGCCCTTGAGGAGCCTGCGCATGCGCTGCTTTGCCAGCAAATACTGGCGATGCCCACCAAACGCCACGAACGTCGGCCCGTCGAATTCCTCACCCGCGAAGAGAGTCAGGCTATCCTGTCGGCACCGGATCTCTCCCGTTGGGTTGGGCGGCGTGATCGGACAATGCTTTTGCTCGCCGTTCAAACTGGTCTCAGGGTTTCCGAGCTGATAGGCCTGCGATGTGAGGATCTCGTGCTGGGAACCGGCGCGCACGTCCACTGCGAAGGAAAAGGCCGAAAACACCGGTGCACGCCGCTGAGGCCGGAAACCGTGAAGGTGCTGGAGGCTTGGCTGCGCGAACGCCGCGGCCGTCCCGAAGATCCGCTCTTTGTAAGCACCCGAGGCGGAAAGCTGAGCCGCGATGCGATCGAACGCCTCGTCGCCAAATATGCCGACGCTGCCGCGCGAACGTGCACGTCTCTCAAACGGAAGAAGGTCAGTCCACACGTGCTTCGTCACAGCGCAGCCATGGAACCTCTGCAGAACGGAGTCGACCGCTCCGTAATCGCCCTCTGGCTCGGGCACGAATCTGTCGAGACTACCCAGATGTATCTTCACGCTGACATGCGCCTGAAGGAGCAAGCGCTGTCGCGCACGCTGCCTCTGGGAACACGACCTGGACGATTTCGTCCCGGCGACAAGTTGTTGGCGTTCCTGGAGAGCCTCTGATTATGCCGAATCTCAGCAGGCCGCGAGAGCCTCCCGCGCGGCGTCGGCCTTAAAAGTCGGCATGACCGGAAAGTCGGCACGATGGCGCTTATGCCGCTAGCGGCATAACCGTCATACCTTCGCTACTCGACTGGCCGAGAATGGCGTCCCTGAGCCTACTATGCTGGCTCTGATGGGTCTTATGAGCCGTGCGATGCTGGAACGCTACTCTCATATTCGGATTGCGGCCAAGCGCAATGCATTGGCGGGTATCAGGCTGCGCGAGCAGGGGCAAGCGGTAGCCGAGAACTCCGAGCCAGTCCCTGTGAAAGTCCCTGTAGCAGACTCAAGAGCCATTATCCAGTAAGCCGCATGTTGTTGATTTGAGTGGTGAGCGCGGAAGGAATCGAACCTTCAACCTAGTGATTAAGAGTCACTTGCTCTGCCAATTGAGCTACGCGCCCTTGTCCGCCACGGTGTGCAGATATTCGGCGCAATAAACAGCGCCAGATTGTAATTATAACCTATCGCCCGGTTTGTTCTCCCGGCGCGAGCGGTAGGGAGGCGGCGGCGATCTGCGCGATGTCGAGCAGGCGCGGCGGCCGCGTCACCGCTCCCAGACCGTCACGCAGCATCGTCTGGCAGAAGGGGCAGGCCGTGGCGATCACGGGCGCGCCCGTGGCGGCCAGTTCTTCGGCGCGCGCCACGTTGACTCGCTTGCCCTTTTCCTCGCCCAGAAACATCTGCCCGCCGCCGGCGCCGCAGCAGAATGAGCGCTCGCGCGCGCGCGGTGGATCAATCGACTCCCCCTGGCTAGCGATGACGGCGCGTGGCGAATCGTACACGCCGCGATAACGCCCTAAGTAGCAGGGATCGTGGAATACGACTCTTTCCCGTGCGCCGGACAGCGGAGGCAAGCGGGATTCGAAGCGGGCCAGTAGCTCGCTGTGATGCTCGATCTCGAAGACGCCGCCGAACTCGCGCCAGTCCTGGCCGATGGTGCGCACGCAATGCGGGCAAATGGAAACCAACCGCTTCACCCTCGCGTCGCGCAAAGTTTCCAGGTTGGCCTCGGCCACCTGCGACATGGCGAGGTCGTTGCCCAAGCGGCGGGCGGGATCGCCGGTGCATTTTTCCTTGCGTAACACACCGAAGCTGACGCCGAGGTAGCGCAACATTCGCGCGAGTGCCAGCACGATTTCGCGGCCTTGCGGATCATAGGCGCCCATGCAGCCCAACCACAAGCAGTATTCCTGGGTGGCGTCGTAGAGCGGCAGCGCATTCGCTTCGATGAATTTCTGGCGTTCGCTCCCCGGCAAGCCCAGAGAATTGCCGTGGCGCTCGAGGTTGAGGAAGAGCTTGGTGCCATATTGGTCCTCCCACTTTCCAGTGTTCACGGCGCCGCGCCGCAACCCGATGATCACGGGCAAGTGTTGAATGCCGACCGGGCACTGGAACTCGCAACTGCCGCAGGTGGTGCACTGGAAGGCGGCTTCTTCGGAGATATACGGGCCGAGAAGCGGTCGTTCACCGCGCGTGCCGTATTCGTTCAAATACCCGCGTAGGCCGAGAATGATCTGTTTGGGGTTCAGGACCTTGCCGGTGTTGTAGGCAGGGCAATGCTCCGTGCAGCGCCCGCACTCAACGCAGCTATAGGCCTGGAGAACGTCGATGCGCGTGACGTCCTTACCCGCGATGAGCCCGAAGTCTTCGTCCCCGACGAGGGGCGGAATCCGGCTGAAGCCGGCCCGCCGCAGAAACACCGTCAGCGGGCTGAGCACCAGGTGCAGGTGCTTGGTGTGGGGAATGAGTGGCAGGAAGATCAGCAGAGTCAGCGTGTGCAGCCACCAACTCCAGCGGGCTCCCAGCCCGCCTTCGACAAACCAGAGCCCCGCCAGGTACGTGATCATCAAGGCGAGGATCAGCAGCGCAATCACACCGGATTCGAGCGATAGCGGACCGAGCCAAACCGGCCGCACGAAAAAACGTCGCACAAAGAGGCCGGCGATGGCGACCCCCACGGCTACGGCCCACACCGCCACGAATCCGAAGTAAAGCTGCCCGAAGCCGCCGGCGCGGGAGAGGAAGCCGGCGCCGAAGGCGGAGGCCAGGTGATTGACGGTGATCAGCGCGAAGGCGCAGAAGCCCCAGAACACCAACGCATGCGCTAAACCCGGCAGCGGTCTCTGCGCAATCACTTTCCCTTGCAAGCCCACTTCCCAGAGCCACTGAAGGATGCGCGGGCCCAGCGGAGAAACCGCGAAATCAGAGGTACGCCGCGCGCCGCGGATGATCCCCAACACCCGCCGAAACCGCCACCAGAACCCAGACATGGAAGCCACCAGCAGCACGACGAGCGCGATGCGCCCAGGCCACCAAGCCTCGATCATGACCCAAAGGTACCACGGCTGGAGTGGTAGCCTTCGCTAGAATGATTGCTGGGGGAGGTGGCGTGCGCATCGCGGTTTCCGGGGTCGCGGGGTTTATCGGGTCGCATTTCTGCGACCATCTGCTCGCGGAAGGTCACACGGTCGTGGGGCTCGACAACTTTCTGACCGGAAGCCGCCGCAATCTGGAGCACCTAACGAAGCACCCGAGCTTCGGCTTGCTGGAGCAGAACGTCAGCCTCTCATTTTCTATTGACGGGCCGCTTGACGCCGTCGTCCATATGGCTTCGCCCGCCAGCCCGAAAGAGTACCTGGAACACCCCATCGAGACTCTGGAAGCCGGCTCGATTGGAACCCAGCGCATGCTGGAGCTGGCGCTGAATCACGGCGCGCGGTTCCTGTTGACCTCCACATCAGAATGTTATGGCGACCCGTTGGTGCACCCGCAGGTGGAGACGTACTGGGGCAACGTCAACCCGGCAGGACCGCGCTCCTGCTACGACGAGAGCAAACGCTTCGCCGAAGCGGTCACCATGGCGTACCACCGCAAGCACGGCGTCCCCAGCAGCATCGCGCGCATCTTTAATACCTACGGGCCGCGGATGAAGCTGGACGATGGCCGTGTGGTGCCTACGCTCCTTTCGCAGGCGTTGCGCGATGCGCCCATGACAGTGTTTGGCAGCGGCGCGCAGACGCGCAGTTTCTGCTACGTCAGCGACATGGTGGAAGGCCTGTACCGCCTGCTGCTTTCCGACGAACACTACCCGGTCAACCTCGGGAATCCGCGCGAGATGACCATTCTCGAGTTCGCCAACGAGATCCGGAAGATCACCGGCGCGCGGTCGGAAATCGTGTTCGAACCGCTTCCCGAAGACGACCCCAGGCAACGCCGGCCGGATATCTCCAAAGCCCGCCGCCTACTAGGCTGGGAGCCGCGCGTTTCGCTCGAAGAGGGCCTCCAACCCACCGTGGAATACTTTCGTTCCGCGCAACCCGCCCGCGTCTGAGGCCGGATTACAAATCCTTCCAAGCCATGGCGAGCCGCACCAAAGTGCGCAGCGGCACACCGGACGGCCCCTTGGCCGCATACGGCTTGGCGTCATCCAGCCAGGCGGTGCCGGCGATATCCAGGTGCACCCACGGCGTTTCTTCGGCGAACTCTTTCAGGAACATCGCCGCGGTGATGGCGCCGCCCCAGCGTCCGCCGACGTTGGGCAGATCGGCGAAGGGGCTCTTCAGGTAAGTCTCCTTATAGTCCTCATGGAGCGGCATCGGCCACATGCGCTCGCCCTCGGCTTTAGCGGCAGCGAGCACGCGGTCGCGAAGATCGTCATTGCTGGCGAACAGTCCGACATTCAGATGGCCGAGAGCCACCACGATGGCGCCGGTCAGGGTGGCCGCGTCGACCAAGTGGGTGCAGCCTTGCTGGCGCGCATAGGTCAGGGCATCGGCCAGGATCAGACGGCCTTCGGCGTCGGTGTTGATCACTTCGATGGTCTTGCCGGACATGGCGGTCACGATGTCGCCGGGGCGCTGCGCCCGGCTCCCCGGCATGTTCTCCACACAGGGCATGAACAGGGTCACAGGGAGGAGAGGCTTGAGCTGCGCAAGCGCCCGCATCGCGCCGAGCATGGAGCCGCCGCCAGCCATGTCGTATTTCATCTTTTCCATGCCCTCAGCGGGCTTGATAGAGATACCGCCGGTATCGAAAGTGACTCCCTTGCCGACCAAGCCCAGGTGCGCGTTGCTGCGCATCTCGGTTGGCCGGTACCGGACCACGATGAGGGCCGGCGGTTCGTCACTGCCCTGCGCGACTCCGAGCAGCGCGCCCATACCTAGCGCTTCCATCCGGCTTCGGTCGAGCACCTCGCACCCGAGGCCGTATTCGGCCGCCATCTGCCGCGCGGCTTCTGCGACCTTGGCCGGCGTCAGCCGGTTGGCGGGTTCATTAACCAGATTGCGCGTGAAGTTCTGTGCTTCGGCAATGATCCGCCCCTCGTCGGCAGCATCCTTGAGGGCGGCAGAGGACCGCGGCACGACCACCGCGAACGAGTCGACCGAGGTCTTATCGTTGCCGGTCTTGTAGCGGTCCGGATCGTATTCTCCTAGGATGGCGCCTTCGACGGCCGCCCGCACTAACTCGGCAGTGGCCGCGTCGCCCTCCAACACTAAGGCGATTTGCTTGATCGACTTGGGCTTCAGGTGCCGAACCGCCGCGCCAGCCAGCCGCCGCAGCTCCGCCGAGTCGAACTTCTCCGGCTTGCCGGCACCGGCCAGCAAGACCCGTTGGGCAGCCACTCCCGGAGCGTGGTGCAAAAGAGTCAATTCCAAGGCCTTACCCTTGATTTCCCCGCTGTCGAACAGCCGGGCCGCAGCGAACCGATCCTCTTTCCGGCCTTCGAAGACCAGTACCACCAGGGCTTCGGTCTCAGCTTGCTCGAGGGGTCCTTCGATTAGGGTGATTTTCATCAGTACTGATTGTCGCCAGCCAATGCAAACCTTGGCAAGTCAGGTGTCCGGATTCCATTTCTGGAAATCCTACACGCATTTCTGAATCACTCTGTCGATTGCGTGAATCAAGCCGTATTGTTGATGATTACCCGGGAGATTCGGCGCTTTGTGCTACACTATACCTGATAATTCGAGGGCGGATGTTCCAAAAGCTGTAACGGTGAAAGTTCGCCTAACGTCGAACGTCTTGTGGACAGTACCCTCGCGTTTGAGGCCCGATAAGTAAATGGCCAATCTGTCTCATAGAAATAATCGGTTCGCTAACCAGCCGCCTGACGACCATTTGGCACGCATGCTGGTTCCGGAGCAAAAATCCTGGTTCCGGTCGATGTTCGAGGACATCCGGGACTTATTGAACCCCCCCAAGCTGCCGCCTTTGCAGGTAACATCGAGGCCGGTGGCGGTGAAGGACATCTGGGGTTTGTATCGCCGCCAGAAGAAATCGTGGGCGATGTCGCTGACCCTGCAGTCGGGCGTGATTGTGTTGTTGTTCACAGTATTTTCGGTCAAAGCGGTGCAGCAGAAGGTAAAGGAGATCGTACCGCTTTTCCTGGATGTGAAACCGTACGAACCGAAGGTGGCGCCGAAGAAGAAGCAAATGGGCGGCGGCGGCGGTGGCGGAGATCGTTCTCCCCTGCCAGCCGCGAAGGGCCAGCTGCCCAAGCCCGCTCTGAAGCAGTTTACACCTCCAATGCAGGTGATCCACAATCCGGACCCGAAACTCACCATAGATCCGACGATCATTGTGCCTCCCGATGTTCCTTTGCCGAAGGTGAACATTCCGCAGTACGGCGATCCGTTGGCCAAACTGGGCCCCCCGTCCAACGGACCAGGCTCGGGTGCTGGTATTGGCTCCGGCTCAGGCGGCGGCGTAGGCTCCGGCAAGGGCGGCGGTTTTGGACCCGGCGAAGGGGGCGGTGTGGGCGGCGGGGTCTTCCGCGTAGGCGGCGGCGTGACCGCGCCCGCGTTGCTCTATAAGGTCGAGCCCGAGTATTCCGAAGAAGCCCGCAAGGCCAAATATCAGGGCACGGTGGTCCTGTACGTAGAAGTTTCCCCGGACGGGCGCGCCGTAAACCCGCACGTGGTCCGCAGCCTCGGACTCGGCCTGGACGAGAAGGCCATGGAGGCGGTGCGTAAGTGGAAATTCCGTCCCGGCTACAAAGACGGCAAAGCGGTCACGGTGGCCGCGACCATCGAAGTCAATTTCCGTCTGTTGTAGCCTCCGAGTCGGCGCCAGTTTCGCTGAGGCTAAGGTTTCGGTCCCACTGAGACAACCCAAGTCAGCACCTAACCCTCGTGGTAAGCGCCCAGTTCCCGGCAACCCTTTGGGGTTAAAAGGTAATGACGGTCGACATCGCCGACATCCCGGCGTGAAGTGCCACCCCTTTGAGTCGAGCCGAGTGACTGTGCCCGAACCTGCGGTTCGCCCATCACCGGCGACTACACACTAAGAACTCTGGGGGGGGCAATAGACATTTCCGGCGATTCCAGACGGGGCGTCGGTTCCGTACCAAAGGCCTCCTCGGTGGGTGCTCGTCGGGGACCGGGAAGAAAATGCCGGGCTCCGGGAAAGGTTGTGAGGTACCGGCCGGCGCGGGAATTGAATCAGTCGCACAGGCAGCAACCATCCCACTTGGGGGCCGATGTCAGATCAGCAGAGCCTGACCCCCCGGGGCGCGTGGTTATCTAGACTCCTATTGTCTGCGGCAGTCCGGGCACTGGCATATCGCACGCAAGTGTTCGAACGAATAGATGCCGGTCGAGTGGCCGTCGCTCCAGTTAATGCGAATGGCGTAACTGCCAACCGGTTCGACTCCCACCATTTTCAGCCGGGGCTGGTACATCTGGAACGGGTTTTCCCCCTGGGGCTGGCGCGGAGGCGTGCCGTGCGCGCCGGTGCAACTCGCGCAGGGGCACTTGTCGCGCAAGTATTGGAGTCCGTATTCGCTGTGATGGCCGTCCTTCCAATCGATTTTGATGCCCTTCGATTTGGAGATCGCGATGTGTTCGGGGTCGGTGGAGACAGTCATTCTCAGTTGAAGAGGCGCTCCACGTCGCGCACACCCGAGATGCGGCGCATGGCGGCCACCAGTTTTTCAAGCTGCTTCTTATCGCGCACGTCCACGGTCATTTCGACAATCCCTCCGTCTTGATCGAGCGCGGTTTTCGCCTCGAGGCTGCGGATATTGGTGTTTTCGAGGACCGAGGTCAGCTGGTTGAGCATTCCGGGACGATCGTCGGTATGAACCACGATGCGCACCGGAAAGGCATCTTCGGCAGCGCGCGCCCACTCCACTTCAATCTTGCGCTCCACGTCGTACATCAGGCTCTGCACGTTGGGACACATGCAGGAATGGACGGCCACACCTTTGCCGCGCGTGACGTAACCAACGATGGCTTCTCCGCGGATTGGATTGCAGCACTTGGCGCGGTAGACCAGCAGATCATCGAGGCCGCGGACCCGGACGACGGAGTCGCCTTCCGCCGCCCGGCTGGGCGCCCCGGTCGGCGCCGGCTCGGGCACCCCGGCGCCAACGGGTGAGCTCTCTTCCCCTTCTTCGTTGACCACCCCGGGCGCGAGCTTCGCGAGCACCTGCCGTGCGGAATACTTGCCGTAGCCGAGAGCTGCGTAGAGGTCTTCCATCTTGCTGTAGCCATACTGGCCGGCGACGGCGTCGAATTCGCTTTTGGTGATGCGTCCCAGTTGCACGCCCAGGCGGCGTGCTTCCTTGTCGAGATACTTTCCGCCGATCTCTATGGCTTTCGCCCGCTCGCTGGCGTTGATCAAGTGCTTGATCTTGTTGCGTGCGCGCGCGGTTTTGACAAAGGCCAGCCAGTCTTTGCTCGGCTGATGGCCGGGCTGGGTCATGATTTCGACTACATCGCCATTGCGCAGACACGACCGAAGCGGCACGATGCGTCCGTTGACTTTGGCGCCCACACAGGTCGATCCGACGTCGGAGTGAATAGCGTAGGCGAAGTCGATCGGGGTGGCGTCTCGTGGCAGCACGATAACCTTTCCCCGCGGAGTGAAGGTGTAGACCTCTTCCGGGTACAGGTCCACTTTCAGAGTGGACATGAACTCGCCAGGGTCTTGCATATCGCGCTGCCATTCGACCAGGTGACGCAGCCAGGCGATGCGCTGGTCGTCGGCCGCCGGCCCTTTCCGGCCTTCCTTGTATTTCCAGTGCGCAGCGATGCCTTCCTCGGCGATGCGGTGCATCTCCTCGGTACGGATCTGCACCTCGAAGGTTTGGCCTTGCGGACCGACCACCGAGGTGTGTAGCGACTGGTAGAGGTTCGGCCGGGGGATGGCGATGAAATCCTTGATACGGCCCGGGATCGGCCGCCACTGGTTGTGGATCACGCCAAGCGCCGCATAGCAGTTCTTCACCGAGTCGGTGATGATGCGCAATGCCATCAGGTCATAGACCTGATCCATGCCGATCTTCTGGCGCCGCAGCTTCTGGAACACCGAATACGGCCGTTTGATGCGGGCCTCCAGCCGGGCGGGAATGCCCTCGCGGCGAAGTTCCGCCTCGACGGTTTGCCGGATTTCGTGAAGAAACTCTTCGTTGGAGTGCCGGCGCGATTCGATGTTGGTGACGATCTCACGGAAAGCGTCGGCCTCCAGGTGCTGGAAGGCGAGGTCTTCGAGCTCGCCGCGCAACTTGCCCATGCCGAGGCGGTGCGCGATGGGAGCGTAGATTTCGATGGTCTCGCGCCCGATCCGCTCGCGGCGTTCCCGGTTGAGGTAGCCGAGCGTTCGCATGTTGTGCAGGCGGTCGGCGAGCTTGACCATCATCACTCGGATGTCGTCCACCATGGCCAGCAACATTTTGCGGAAACTCTCCGCCTGGCGGTCCTCGGCCGAATAGAAATCGAGCTTGCCCAGCTTGGTGACGCCATCGACGCAGCGCGCCACCTCGTCGCCGAACTGCTTGCGGACGTCTTCGAGCTTGACACTGGTGTCTTCGACTACGTCGTGGAGGAGGCCGGTCTGCATGCCCACCAGATCCATGCGCATGTCGGCCAAGATGTGAGCCACTTTGACCGGATGGACCATGTAGGGCTCGCCCGAGACGCGCATCTGCCCCTCATGGCACTGACGGGCGAAGCGAAAGGCCTTTTCCAAAGGCGCCAAGTCGTCCTTCGGGCGGTATTCTCGAATCTTCGCTTCGAGATCGCGATAAAGCAATTCTACCGGGTCCGGAGGCGGCGGAACCTTGAGGGATTCCGAGGGACTGGCAGATTGGGGGGGCACTCTAGACCAATTGTAAAACAGGGGTGGGACTACCGTAAAAGCTTTCCACTCAGTAACTGAGCCGATGTGCCTTGACGTCTAGAGCCGCTTCGAGAACCTCTCCCACCGGTTTCGACACCGGCCACGAGGCTCGCGGCCCAACTTCGCGCCCCCAGGAGCTTCGGCGTCACCGATCAGTTTCACTGAGATCTCCCGGTGGTGCCGCGGATAAGCAAAGACCGACGTGTCTTGGCGCCCGACAGCAGGCCGTTAAAAGGGCTGAACCAGGATGCGGTCACCGATCAGGATCGTGCCCTCCTTGGCGGCAGACGGATCACATACGCCTGAACGCAAGAATCGGCAGGATGATGAGCGCCCAAACCACAATCGAGGAGAACCGGCCATCTGGGTTCAGCATCGGCGCGGGCGGGGGATCTACCCGCGCGGAGAGATGCGGGGATCAGAATCAAGATCAGCTCGCCCCGCGTTCGTTCGTTCCCCGGCGGTCGCGCCCATCGATTGCATGCGCGCAACACGACAGAGGATCGCCAGGAGCTCGGCGAAGTGAAATCCACGAAAGCCGGGCGCACTCCTTAGCTGTCCGAACCATGCCGATCAATCTGAGCAATAGAATCGGAGAGGCGGCGAGAACAACGATCTGTGCGCGAACAAACCGGCTACGAATGGTAACATCACCCTAGTGCAGATCCGGCCAGCGAGCGATGGCTCGCTTCTCGTTTCATTTGGGAATGCGATCTCGCCCGATGCGCATCAGCAGGTCGAGCGGCTGATGAACGCACTGGCCGAACGGCCGGCCGGCATCCGAAACCTGCACCCCGCTTTTGCTTCAGTGCTCATCGATTTCGATCCGCGGCGGCGCAGTCACCGGGAGCTCGAAGCGCTGGTTCGCGAACGGATGGCCGCGCCGCCGGCGGCCGCCACTCGGGAGAGCCGGTTGGTCGAGATTCCGGTTTGCTATGGTGGCGCGGAAGGCCCCGATCTGGGGGAGGTGGCACGGCACGCCGGCTTGGAGCCAGCGCGGGTCGTGGAGTTGCACGCGGCCGTCGAGTATCGTGTGTACTTCTTGGGATTTTCCCCTGGCTTTCCCTATCTCGGCGGCATGCCAGAGGCGTTGGCCACACCGCGTCTGGCAACACCGCGCAAACGAGTGCCCTCCGGGAGCGTGGCCATCGGCGGCGCGCAGACCGGCATCTATCCGATGGAATCGCCAGGGGGATGGCGGCTGATCGGTCGGACCTCGCTTCCATTGTTCGACACCACGAAAGATCCTCCAGCGCTGCTGCGAATAGGAGACCGCGTCCGCTTCAAACCGGTTGAGGAGCTGCCACGTTGAAAGCAATCCGCGTGGTCCGGCCGGGTTTCCAGACTACCGTGCAGGACCTCGGACGGTTCGGTCACGCGCATGAGGGCGTTTCGGCTTCGGGCGCCGCCGACGCGCTCGCGCTGCGGGCGGCGAACCTCCTAGTCGGCAACGCGGAGAACGCGGCGGCGCTCGAGATGACCTTGGTGGGCGGCGCCTTCGCCTTCGATGCCGCCGCCGTGGTGGCGCTGACCGGGTCCGACTTCAACGCCGGGGTGCCGGTCTGGCGCGCCGTGGAAGTGCAGGCCGGCGATGTGGTGCGCTGCGGCGCCTCGAACTCAGGCGCCCGCTGCTATCTGGCGGTGCGAGGCGGCATCGACGTGCCATTGGTTCTGGGCAGTCGGTCGGCGCATCTGCTGACTGGGTTGGGACCGAAGGCGCTCGAAGCCGGCGATGTGCTGCCGATCGGCGATGCCGCCGTCCGTCGTGCACGGCGAGAGGCGGCGCGGCCCCCGGAGTTTTCGCGCGGGCCGTTACGGGTCACGGCGGGACCGCAGGCCGATTGGTTTTCCGATGAGTTGTATCGGGCGCCGTACCAAGTCACCGAAGAATCCAACCGCATGGGCCTGCGGCTGCGCGGCCCCGCCATCCCCGGCCCCGCCGGCCACATGCTCACCGAAGGCGTGTCGCTCGGAGCGGTGCAGATTCCGCCGGGCGGGCAGCCGATCATCCTGTTTGTCGAACACCAGACCACCGGCGGCTACCCCAAGCCGGCGAACGTGATCTCCGCCGACCTCTCGCGGATCGGGCAGCTCCGCCCGCGTGATGAGGTGCGATTCGAGCGCGTCACCGTCGACGACGCGCTCACTCTATTGCGCGCGCAAGAGGAATGGCTGTATAGGTTGATATAGCGAAACACCATTAAATCCCTTCTTATCAATGCCCATTTGGAAGCAAATGGAGGATTTCACGCGCTCTCCCTTGCCGGCATAGTGACAACCTTACCGCTCAAGCGCGCCTCCAGCCCTTCGACGGAGGCCTTTCGCCGAGCCGCAATGGGCTTCTGGTATAGCGCAGCCAAGGTTAACAACAGTGTTTTCATTGTGAGGCTCGCACCGAGGGGAAACGGTATCGCAGAATGAAACTATCGGACCATGTGCCGTTTTCGCCAGTCCAGGAGCAAGGGCATCCATCCTATCGGGATCAACAAAGCGAGAACAGAGCGAGCGCGCAGAGTATGTGCCATGCGCCCGTTTAGAACGGCTACCCCGGAGAGGATTAAAAAGAATCTGGTTGCCGATGATGACTACGACCAGCGCAGCAATCCGTTCAGCGAGCCAAATCATGGGGCCCCCCTGCTACGCTTCTGCAATCGTCCCTCTTAAAAGTGATTGTGATGGTGTTGTCGTGATTGAACGGGCCACCCGTTACCAGTTCTTTGACCATGAGGCTTTCGTATTCGATGACACCACGGAGTTACCACCCAAGAAAAATGGCTCTATAGCAGAATTCGTGGGTAGGCCCCAAGCATGAGCAGTGGCTCGGCGCGATCATGAGCAGTGGCTCGGCGCGATAAGGAAGAACGGCATCTCTGAATTACTGGTGGGCTCGGGTAGAAGGCGAGAAGGACCCGCAGTCGAAAGCCGAATTAGGAGACGAGAGGCGATTTTTCCCACCGGCCCGAGCCACTGTGCCTTCTCAGATGCCTGCTGGATGCCCACTCCAAGGAAGCCAGACCTAACACTTTTGTGGTTTTGCGCGGGGGATGGGGCCGCCTAAGCGGGGCGGCCCCTGGGCCGCCAAGAGGTCCCGCTTTTAGCGGCGGCCACGCGCCAGGCTGAACCCGACAGCCTGCTTCGCTAATAAACACGGCAAGACAATAGTAGTTTCGCCCTTGGCTCAACACGGTTTCTACGGTTTCTAAAGAAGGCAAAAATCGATTCATCCGGCAGAGCAGAAAAACGGGTTTCCGTCAGAAACTCGTTTCCCCCTGGGCTCGATGGGGCGAGAGATGGAAAGTGTGCAGGGAATTCCCTGAGCCAGGCTAGGCAACGCAGAAAACCGCTGAAATGCCGCTGACTGGTTTTTCCCCGGCGTCACGCTTCCGAAAAAGCGTCGTGTCGGCCGAAAGCTTTAATTAAAGTAATTTGGCCGGACGATTGCTTGAGGGAGACTATTTGTTTACCGCTGAGGGCCGAGCTGCCAGAATTTGGATGACAGCTACCTTAAGGCGCGGAGGGTCTTCAAAAGTAACAGGAACTCTAAGGATGAAGAGAGTACTTTATTGCTTTGTCGTCACTACGCTTGTGGGAATTTCGGCGGCGCAAAGTGGCCCCACACGGTACCGCCTCGATTTCGGACCTACTGGTGTGTTTCCGTTGAGCGGCTTCCGAACCTTCAGCGATTCGGCGGGCCCGGCTGGCGTGGTGGTTCTGAACTCCGCCTTATCAAGCATCTGGGCGCGGAAGCTGGGTTCACAGAGGGATGGCCGTCTGGCCTCGATACCTGCAACAGGGTAGGTACGGGGTGCACGTATTCCCGGCACAGTTTAAAATTGCTGGATTACGGCATTCGCGGAATGGCTCCGGTCGCGGGCGGCCGCCTTGAACTCTCGGTTGGCTTGGGAGGCGGCACATCTGGCATCCGTCTATAGATTTTCTGGACCGTCCAAACCAAGCTCTCTTCCAGTACTCAGGCAAGATAGCGTTCGCACTCGACCGTCTAGGACGCACCCGCTTTACTTTCGCGGTCCGCACATGGCGCGACCTTGGCCGTCCCACAGGGCAGTGGCTTTCGACAACTGCGGGTATCAGCTACGCCTTCGGCCACGTGCAGTAGGCGGGCGAAGAATTTTCCGCGAGGTCGCCGCACGATGAGGCGATGCGGTGGGTCAAGAGTCACGAACCGTCGAAGCAAGAGTAGGTCTTGCTCAGATGGCAAAGCGCAGTGGGTTTCCTCCATCCCGAATAAGCTTGATCGAAATTATGACGAACCAAGCAAAAACGATAGCGTCCACAACTCGTTGAACCAAGCCGTCTGGCAGACCGCCGCGACCAAGGGACCCGATAATTGCGAGCAGAACAGAAGCGATGTTGATCAAATACCAGCGACCCCATTCAGCATTGCGTCTCATCGGAGCGATGAGAAAAAGGACGCCGACCAGCCAAGCAAATCCGCTGATGAGGCTGATGATCAAATGCGTTCTGGTGTGCCACGACGTAATCACGGGAACGCCGTTTGCCATCAGGGCTGGGAATAGTCCTTGGCCAGCGACTCCGAGGCCAAATAGAGGGAGCAGCCAAGCCGCAACCCGTCCTGATCGTCCTGGCTTTCTGTCGGTCGTGTCGGCAATGGCTCTGCCGACGACAGCTAAGCAGAGCCCAGGGACGATGAACCCCAGAACGTTCCACAGAGCTGCATTCGGCGTTCCAATCGCACCCAATTCGCTAATGTCATTAATGGCTTGAGAATACGACTCCCGCAACGAACCAAGGATGAGCATTCCAACCCAGAAGATGACACAGCCGACTATTCCGAGGATTCCAGCAATGCGACTGTTTATAATCCACCTCTCTAAAGACGGCGGCCGCTGACTGTGGGCTTGCCAGGTTAAGACGACTTTACCGCATAATCTGCCAACCGGCAATTCCCCAAATCGGTTAGGCACCCGTTACTGAAGAGGATCCGCTTAGCGTATATGACGGCGCTGTATCATCTGATCGCGAATACTCCGCCCTGTCTGTAGAGACGGCGTATCACCGTTCTGTAGAGACGGCGTACCACCGTCCCAGGGAAGGCAGTCAGTACCGTAAACGTAGGGGCGGGACTGAAGCTCGCTTAGGTAATGCTGAAGGCTCTGCTGTGACCCCTGCAGGCACAGCTGGTATTAACGCGCGTTGTTTGACTGCCAGATGGTCAAGTGGAAGTCTTTTGGGGACAGCGCCATTAGCACGGCGTCGTACTGCCACGACCATACAACGAAAACGAGGCTCAGGATCAGGAGGATTCCGCCCCACCACGCGGGCTTTCGCGCCCAGCCTCGCTTTCGGGCGCGCAAGAGAAGTAGTAACGAAAGCAGCAGCAGGATCACGCCCAACACGCTTAAGGCGAGCCTCAAAATAGAATGGAATATTTCGAGAATAAAAGACAAGATCAGGGTGGGCCCGCCGGTCGCGCTAACCAAGTAAACGGTTCCCGTCTCTTCGTCTAGGGCCATGGTGCGGGCTCCGGCTTCGGTCGGTACGTTTTGCGCGACCGTGAATTTATCGGGGGAGTCTTCATGCACCAGCGTTAGGGTGCCGTCACCGCCATTGGAGCTGAATGCCATACCCAGTCTCGGGCTGAATGTGCTGGCATCCGGCCCGTCGCCGATCGGAACTGTGGTAACGAGCTTGCCTGAGTCGGCGTCCATGATTGCCATCACTTTGTTTCCGCACACGGAGAATAACCGCCGGTGCTGGCGATCCATGGAGAGGCCGCTGGGCCCGTCGCAGCCCGGCATGTTCCAATTCGCCTTGACCGAAAGTGACCGCGAGTCGATCGCAGTCAGGGAGTTTTTGCTTTCAATGTTCACAAACACCGTACCCTGGCCGTCCGCAACGGCGAACTCAGGGCGCCCGGCGAGAGGAATTGTTCCCGCCGGCTGACCGCTTTCGGCATCGACAGCCGTAGCGTTATCGCTGCCGCCGTTAAAAGTGAAAACTCGCTTGGAAGCCGGATCATAGATGATCGCATCCGGGTTACTTCCTGTTTTCGCTTGGCCGATGGGCCGCAGCGTCTTCA
>Ga0306926_10000853_pt1 | contig 29325 bp, 31 predicted proteins | sample flu12Cox44000178_FD_203759 | JGI IMG/M metagenome (GOLD analysis project Ga0306926, IMG submission 203759) | Lab enrichment of tropical soil microbial communities from Luquillo Experimental Forest, Puerto Rico - flux8day.12C.oxic.44.000.178 (v2)... | ecosystem: Environmental > Terrestrial >...
GTCAGCGAACCCGAGCCCGCGCGCGTGCTCGTCGAGCCGAACGTCGAGCCGAACGATTCGGTGACGACGTTCATCGTCGATCCGGAAGACGGAGGGCGCGCCGGCACGGTGACCATTCGAACGGATCTGAACGCACGGCCGGGAATCATGGGCGCGATCGAGAAGTTCCTGATCAAGCGCGTGCTGCCGCCGATGTACGCTGAGGAGCTGAAGAACCTCGCGCGCGAGTCGGCGCGGTCTCGACGCTGAAGCGGGGCAGGAAGGGCCGCGGTTGGGGTTTTCTCGTTTTGAGTAGCGCCAGACACGACTGGTTGTGCGCGTTCTGGTGCCTGTCGCGAAGGGCCTTGACACGGCCGACAGGAGATGATACTCGTCATCTCAAGGAGCACGGGATGCGATACCCCGCGGAACACAAACAACAGACCCACGATCGCATCGTGCGCGCCGCCGCGCGCCGGTTCCGGAGCCGCGGCCGCGACGGCGCCGTAATCGGCGATCTGATGCGCGATCTGCCGCTGACCCATGGCGGCTTCTACCACCACTTTGCGAGCACGGACGATTTGTACGTCGAGGCGTTCGAACAGGCATTGGCCGACGCCCGAGCGCGCATCGAACATGCGATCAAGCAGGGCGCACCCGGCCAGGAGCCTCAACGCCATTGTCGATGGGTATCTCAGCCTCGAGCATTGCGTCGACCTCGAGGGCCGATGTCCACTGGCGGCGCTCGCCACCGAGATTCCGCGGCGGCCCGGAAGTCAAGAGAACGCATGCTTCAGGCATTGCGCAATCATGTCACCCGCCTGATGCCCTATGTGCCCGGGGCTGAGCCAGGAGCGACGGCGCAATACCATCGCGATGCTCTCGGGAATAGCGGGAGCGTTGACGACGGCACGGGCGTTTTCGAGCAGGGAGGACCACCGGCGGATTCTTGATGCCGCGAAGACGCTCTACCCGCACGCGTTCGGGGCACCGTAGAGTCGCGTCTTTTTTTGAACCTCGTGGGATGATTATCGTCATCTAAGCACTGTAGGACGCGGGCATGAACTTCGTTGCGCTGCGGATGCTGACAGGCGATCGCGCCAAGTACTTCGGGCTGGTCTTTGCGATCGCCGTCTGCACGTTCCTGCTCGAGAACCAGTACGACGATCTTCGCGAACATCATGAAGCGCACGACTGCGGTTGAAGAGGTGGAAACGGCGCTCCTAGCGCACAGGCAGGAATTGCGTCGCCGCGACACCTTGCGCGCGTCCGTGGCGGCGAATAGTCGCGCGCTCGACTTGGCGACTGACCGGTATACCAGCGGCTTGGAGAACTTTTTGTCCGTGCTGGACGCGCAACGCGCGCTCTACGCCGCCGAAGACGACCAAGCACGCAGCGAGACCAGTGCGATGGTCAGCTTGATCGGCGTCTATAAGGCGCTCGGCGGGGGATGGACGGCCGGCGACACCGTTGGTGCGAGTGCGGCAGAACGATGACGACAAGAGATCGAGAGTGAAAAGGGACGCCGCGAGCACAAGCATGATCGGGAGGAGCGCACATGGCGGGACAAGTGGGCGTTGACACGACTATCGTTCCCGTCGAACACGTTCGTGTGTTGACCGACACGCCGTTTGCAGAGATCGTGGAGCGGCTCAAAGCCGAGGCCGGCCGGTTTGAATTGGCCGACGTGCAGCGCCGAGTGGCGGCGGGCGAATCGCCGCAGTTGGTGATTGACTCGATCGCCCGGATGGCCGGGCCAAGCGGGTTCATGCTGTTCCTGGAGATCGATCATGGCGCGATCCTGCGGCTGCACGGACAGAATGTCCAGGCCGTCCGATTTCTGATCGGACATCCGTTGATCGCGGTGCGGATGACGAAGCGTGCCGTTGCGAGCGCGCTCTACGCGCCGCTCAGTTTGTTGGTGGCGTCGGACGGAGACGGGGCGTGTCTCGAGTACGATCGGCCGTCGACGCTCTTTGCACAATTCCAGGACGCAGAGATCACGAATGTCGCGCGTGAGCTCGATCAGAAGTTCGACGCGCTCATGCAATCGATCACGCGTCTCCGTTGACTACCGCGAACAGCGGCGATGGAGCGAGTTGCAATGCACGAACGATTGAACTGCTGAGCTATCTGGACGAACAACGCGCCGACTTGCGCGCGGCGTTCCTGGCACGACGGCGGCGTCGTGCTGGTGCCCGGCGCTTGCCAGAACCAGGAAGTGCTGCGGGGTGGCCAGGGCCCCACGGCATGGCGCTCATGGGGTGGCCCGCCGATGAGCGCGCACGGCGTGGTATGACCGCCAGCTGTACCGTCCGTACCGTGACCAGCGGCACCGGTCATCTCGCACGACCAAACGTCAGTGTCCTGGGAACGGCGAGTTCGTTGAATTCTTAGATCACGACTATGCCAAGGAGCGCGCGATGGTGATCGGAGACCAGCCTGCGCTCCTCGAGGCGGCGCTGGCCGTCAATGAGAAGCTCCGTGCCCTCGTCGTGCGCGCGGCAAGCGAAGGCGAGCCGCGAGAAGGTGGGCGATGATCATCGATTCCGTTCGAGCGGGCGTCGGAGCGTGGCTCCCGGAGCTGACCAGCCTGCGGCGGGATCCGTGCGAGCACCCCGTCGTTCGACAGATGGCGAGCCAGTGATGCAGATCCTCGACGAAATCATCGATGCGCACGGCGGAATGGATCTCTGGAACCGTATCGATGCGCTCGATGTCGTGCTGTCGAGCCACGGGTTTCTGTTCACATCGCTGATGCGGTGGAGGGCGCCGCTCGTGAAACGCAAGCAGGTTCGCGTATTGACGCGCGAACCACGGTTGACCTTTTTCGATTTGCCGGAGAGCGGCCTGAGGTCAGAACTGATCGGCAACGATGAGGTTCGCATTGTCGACGGCAACGGAACGACCGTCGCGCAACGAATGAATCCACGCACGAGGTTTCGCGGCCTCGCGCGCCTCACTTGGGACGCACTCGATTTCACCTACTTTGCCGGTTATGCGCTGTGGAATTACCTCACCACACCGTTTCTTCTGGTTTACAAAGACGTTCACGTGGGAGCTCTCGATCCGCTCGGCGGCCTGTCACGGCTTCGCGTGACATTCCCCGACGACATTCCCACGCACTCGCGCCGGCAGATTTTCTATTTCGACAACCGCAGAAGGCTGAGGCGGCTCGATTACGCCGTCGACATCGTGAGCCGCCGTGTGCGTAGTGCGAATTTTTGCGACGAGTACCAAACGTTCGACGGCCTCGCGGCGCCGACGCGCCGCCGAGTGTTCCCGCTGCTGATCGGCAATGCTCCGCTCCCGGGACCGACGCTGGTGGCGATCGACATTCACAACATCGAATGGAGAGCACGATGAACGAGCCGTCGATCGGCGTCAGCGTTGGCAGCGCCGCGCCGATGACCCGCTCGCTGAATCCTGGCGGGAGCATCCGCCTCGGGAGCGTGGACGGCAACGCTAGGGTGGCCGGACGAGAAGTCGAGAGCGCGATGAATGAGCGCGTCATATCGCCACACTGCCGGCCGGCCGTGGTGTCCGGAGCCACAAGAGATGGATGACGGGCCGCGCGCAAGCGACGCAACTCGTGAGAGCGGACGGACGCTCGCTCAGGAAATCATCGAAGCCCACGGTGGCATGAAGCGGTGGAGCCGTGTCTCATCCCTGAGGGTGGACGTTGCGTTTGCCGGATTCGCCTTCCGCATGAAGTTCCTGAGGAATCTCCCGTATCGAGGAACGATGGTGGTCGAACGCGCCGTGCAACGTCTGACCTTTGAGTCGTTTCCTGTACCGGGGCACCGGGGCGTGTTCGAGGGGACGGCAGTGCGCACCGAGTCGGTTGACGGCCGACTTGTTTCGCGTCGTCTTGAGCCACTACAGGTTAAAGGTGACCTTCCCACCCCCACGTTCACACGCGCTGCCGACAGCAAATCTTCTACGCCGACCGCGACGGACTGATCCGTCGAATGGACTACAGAGCTTACCTCTGGCCCGAACAAATATAATCAACCATCATGAAGAACTCAGCGCTGCCCGATCGAAGGGACGTTGCGCGTGACCATAACATCGCGGAATTCTTGCAGCCTTTTCTCCGGTTGAATTTTGTGACGGTCTGGGTTCATGATCAGGAGCGAAGCCGGCGGTTTTTCGTGGACCAGCTCGGCTTTCAGGTGGCCGTCGACGCGGAAGTTCCCGGCGTGGGCCGCTGGATCATTGCGACCCCGCCCAGTGGCCTGCCCGGCATCGCGCTCGTTGTTCCGCTCGAAGGTTCGGTGGAGGTGAGGCGCATTGGCCAAAACACCGGAGTCGGTTTTCTAACCGAAGACATACGAGCGCTCTTCGAGGAATGGTCGAGGCACGGAGTCCGTTTTGCACTCCCACCGACGGAGCCTTCGTGGGGGAGGGGGCAGGCGCGATACGCCCTTTTCGAAGATGTGGACGGGAACAGTTTCTCTCTCATTGAAATCGACGAGGCGACGCGTGCTCTCGAGGCGGAGCGCCGCGCGAATGCGGCAAGGCTGGAGGCCGAGCGCCAAGCCGCGCACGACTTGGCAATCGCGAAGGAGGTCCAACTGCGCCTCTTCCCGCAGCGGCATCCGTCGCTCCAAACGCTCGGCTATGTAGGGCTTTGCTACCCTGCCAGGGCCGTCGGAGGCGATTATTACGACTTTCTTGAGCTCGGCAAGGGCAGGCTCGGCCTGGTGGTTGGCGATATCGCGGGCAAGGGCTTAGCCGCTGCTCTGTTGATGGCAAATCTTCAGGCGAGTTTTCGCAGCCAGTGCGCGACGGCCTGGGAACAGCCGCAGCGATTCCTGCGATCGGTGAATCAGCTGTTTTACGAGAATAGCGCCGAGAGCGACTACGCAACGATCTTCTTTGCTGAATACGACGATCACACACGCCAGCTGCGCTACTCGAATTGCGGTCATCCACCCGCATTCCTCCTGCGGCGGGATGATACCCTGGAACGGCTCGAGTCAACCTCCACTGTGCTGGGAATGTTTGAGCAATGGGACTGCGCGATTGAAGAACGTCAACTCTGCCCAGGCGACATCCTCGTGCTCTACACCGATGGCGCAACGGAGTCTTCTAACCATGCAGGAGAGGAATTTGGCGAAGGCCGTCTGCTGGATGCGCTGGCGCAGCACCGAGAACTGTCCTCTCAGGAGCTGCTCGCAGCCGTCACCGGTCAGGTCCGGCAATTCAACCCTTACGAACAGGCAGACGACATCACGATCATCGTAGCCAAATGCACATGAGTGCCCCGTCCTGGCCACGCTGATTCGACTCCCCGGCCGACTCGGAAAGCGGCGTGCTGGAAAGCCGACCGGGCCGCTTTCTCCTTGACGAAGAAGCTCGCGATCTTCGCCTTGACCACCTCGAAAATCAGACGTTGATAGTCTTCATCGCCAGACTAGCCAGGTAAGGTAGGTTGCCCACCTTCAAACGAAAGGCTCCGAGACTGCCCTAAGCACCCTGCTGATTTCGGGATGGTCGAAATGCACACCATTCGTATCGTCGCGGGTCGCACCTGCGGTGACAGCAGGCGTCCCACGCCCAGCGCGGGTACCCGCAAATGTCGGTCCAGCGATGAAGGCCGGTTTTCCTCGACGTTTTCGCAGTGTGCCCGGGAGTGTGCCCATCCGACCGCCGAAATCACGATGCTCAGAATTGCGGAACTTATTTTTCTAACCTCGATTTAAAAGAAAGGCGACGGTTTTTCAAACCGGTATACCCACGAAATCGCCCGCGCGAGAAAAATTTTACACGATCCGCAAGTGCTTGCGCAGAGTACACTTACGGACGCGCGGTGAGGTGGCCGAGAGGCTGAAGGCGGCGGTTGGCAAAACCGTCGCCTTTCGCTCTTTCTCCTAGTAAATCCTGGCCGGAGCGCGTCGAGATCGAGCGCAGTGTGCCCGGAAGTGTGCCCGCTGCCGTGAGGCACGCTCACGACTGCGCGCAACGCCGCAACGCACTTATGCCGTGGATACTTACGGATCAAAGGCGGCGGTTCTCAACGCCCGTTGCTTACTATCGGTGCCGTTCACATAAGTGCTTGTATTTCGTATACTTGAGCGTCTACGGTGAGGTGGCCGAGAGGCTGAAGGCGGCGGTTTGCTAAGGCTGCTGGAAGTCACGGAAACGGGCCTGAAATTGACGATTTCAGGCCCGTTTTTTATTGGTCTCTTGGTTGGCGTTGGCTGCTGGATGACCGTCGTCGGACCCCGTTCGGGCACATTCTTGGGCACACTCAGGCCGATGCCAACGTGTGCCTTACGGGCACACGTCGTGGTATTCTTTAGGCGCTGAAGTACTTCGACTGGGACGACGCGAAGAACGCGAAGCTCAGGACGGAGCGCGGCATCGGGTTCGAAGAAATCGTCTTCCACATCGAGCGAGGCGACTTGCTCGATATTCTGGAGCACGCGAACCCCGGGCGTTACGGCGGCCAGCGCATTTTCGTCGTTCGACGAGAGCACTACGTATATCTGGTGCCGTTCGTCGAGGACGAGCACACGGTCTTCCTGAAGACGATCATCCCGAGTCGGAAGGCCACGAAGGAGTACCTCGGTGAGGAGTCCCATGAAGATTGACGCCGACGAGAAGGAGCTGCTCGAGTCCGTCGAGCGCGGCGAGTGGAAGTCCGCTGGCGGCGGCAAGCGCGAGCGAACGCGATACTCCCGCTACGCCAAGGCCACGTTCCGCAAGGACCGGCGCCTGAACATCCGGCTGTCGAGCAAGGATCTGGAGGCGATTCAGAAGCGAGCGCTCGCAGAGGGGTTGCCGTATCAGACGTTGATCGCGAGCCTGCTACACAAGTACGCGACCGGGCGGCTCAAAGAGATCTGAGGAGCGGCTTTCGCGGTTTGCTAAACGGAAATCCGCCTCTCGGCGACCGTCAGTTTTCCTAGCAAATCTAATCTAAGTATTTCAACAAAAATCGCTCGATCGCGGAAGTCGGGACTGTGGGATCCAGCGCTTGCGAAAGCCGGCGCAGCATGAAAGCTTTGCGGAGATCCTCGAAGCGGACTTGAGGAGCTGACGCGCGAAGGGCGAGCGAGCCACCGGGACGCCCGGTGAACCCCACTTAACTCTTGATGGCGGGCGCTTCGCTGAATCTCTCGGGATCGTCGCGCCCTGCAGGGAGCCGGCGCGCTACCGCAGTTCAACGAACTTCGTTCCGTAGAAGTGAGGAGAGCGCGCGCATTCAGCCGGCCGACAACTTCTTGGCCATCCATCGAGCGTCGCTCGCCCGCTGCGGCCCGTCAACCTCGGACCCTGCGACGGCGTCGTCGAACAGAACGACAAGAGTGCGAGCCGTCGCTTTCGGGTCCTTCACTCCCGCCGCTGTCGTCCACTCGCGGAAACGCTCCGCGAACCACTCTCGCTGACCGTGAGCAATGGCGCGCGCCGTTCTGCGGGGGATGGACCGGTTGCGGAATTCGTCCCTTCGCGAAAACGGCCAGTTCGATTTTGCTGAGCCGCACGAATCACGTGGCTCATCACGGGACGAGCAGCAATCTGGCCGGCCGCGTAGTGGACGGCCGTCATCGACGAACCGCAGAAACGATTGATGGTCGCGCCGGCAACGGTATCCGGAAATCCCGCGAGGAGCGTCGCGATCCGCGCAACGTTCGTGCCTTGCTCGCCTTCGGGGTACGCGCATCCCATCAGGACGTCATCGACGAGTGCAGGCTCGAGCCCCAGACGAGTCACCAGACCTCTTAACGCGATGGCTGCGAGGTCGTCTGGCCTGACGGCCGCGAGCTTTCCCTTGCGAGCGAAATGAAACGGCGTACGCGCGTATCCTGCGATGACGGCCCTCGACATGGTCGCTCCTTATCAAGTCAATTGAAGACCGTGACCGCCCGAAGGCGGGGCGTGCCTCAATCACGAGCTTTGTCCCACTCGTTGAGGGGAACATCGGTTCGCGCGCGACGCGCCGATCTCCTTGAGCCGAGCTCCCATCATTCTTCCAAGGACGCCAGATCTTTCAAAGCCTCCCAGAGGAGATCCCTGAGCCCTTCGAGCCGACGCTTGGTGTCGTACCCTGCGAAGACCTGCTCGTCTGAAATCAAATTCGCTGGTTGAATCCACTCGAACTCTGAATGGGTGTCGATCCGCCTGGCGAACGAATCGCCGAACTGTTCCCGCAGAGACGAGTCACACCGCCGCAAGAACCTTTCGTGCGCGGACAATGGGTCTGACGCATCTGCGTAGGCCGTCAGAGTTCGCTCCCCGTCAGCGATGAGTTCGCGCACGACGGCAACGCGGGATCTCACGCGCTCTTGCAATCTCCGCAGACGCCTACTCCGATAGAGCCACTGGCCGTACGTGGCCACGAGCAGAGTAGCCGCCACAACTCCGAGCAACGCGTCCGAGCCCGACAAACCTACGGTTGTCATCGAGCGACACGCGGCTCCATCAGCGCGCCCAACCTTGAGCAGAAGAGAGAGATTCCATTCGTCAGGCGATCTTTTCGAGATAGCTGAGGCCGAGGGCCTCGACCACGTTTGACTGGACAGGGGCGATCTCCTCGTTGGCCTTGTCGGAACCGAACGCCGCGCCAACGACGGTGCGGGTGGCGCGGCTACCCTTGGACTGACCCACGAGCTTGGCGATGGCCTCTGCGATGTCATGCGGATTCGGGGCGTCCTTGCCCTCGAACATCGACGTGAAGGTCTTGAACAGGGCGTCGGGAATTCGGCCGACCTCGCCATAGGACTTCGTGACGTCGATACCGGCGGGCGTCTGAACGCTGGCGAACAAGTTAGTCGGGTACCCGCTCGGCTGCACCTCCACGACCTCGACGCCGAGCTGCGAGACTTCGTATCGGAGGCTGTCGGTCAGCGCTTCGACGGCCATCTTGCTCGCGCCATAGATGCCGAGGAAGGGGAACGTCACGCGGCCGAGGATCGAGCCGATGTTGATAATCAGGCCATCACGCTTCTGGCGCATGGAGGGGAGAACTGCCCGGGTGACGCGAAGGAGCCCGATGACATTCGTATTGAAGATGACCTTCGCCTGTTCCGCGGTGAAGGCTTCGGTGACGCCGGCCGACATGATGCCGGCGTTGTTGACCAGCACATCGATCGTGCCGGCCTCCGCCAGGACTTTGTTGACGCCCGCTTCGACAGACGCGTCGTCGCTCACGTCCAATTCCACGGTCTTGATGCCGAGCTTCCGCACGGCCTCGGCGGCCTCACGGTTCTTGCCCTGCGCATTGCGCATCGAGGCGTACACAGTGTGGCCAGAGCGGAACAGGGTTTCCGCCGTGTCACGGCCAAAGCCGCTGCTAGTGCCGGTGATCAGGATTGTTTTGGACATACTCGGTCTCCTTGAAGTCATTCGACACAGTGTTCCGGAACATCAACTCGGGAAAGCTTTGAGCAACGAGCGCGATGGCTCTCATTCGATCTCTTCCATGCCACTGAAGGTGGGGATGCGAAGATCGCGGGGTCCCAGCGCTTCACCATCTTGCTGATGGTCGTAGTGATATTCGCCGACGACTCGAGACTGCTTCCATCGCCGTCGGACCGACCAAATGATTCGGACGGCTCGTCCTGTTACGCCCACGACTTCGAGCGACCATTGCGAATGCTGCTCGTCAAGTGAATCGCCGGCGATCGGCCTTACACTGACCGAGACCGACAGCCCGCCAATTTCGGCCATCGCGTGAAGCGGCACGAGAAAGCCGTACAGACGAGATTTCAAGCGTTCTCTTCCAATCAACGGCTCGGGCGACGAGTCGCGGCGTAGCTCGACATCGTCGGCGTAAAACTGGTCGACAATCGCCAGGAATTCTTCGTAGCTCGCGCTGATGTCAGCAGTGACGATGGCGGCGTTTAGTTCGCGCTCGGCTTGAGCTGCCCTGTCGGCGCTCGACCTCGGGTCCAGAAGGGTACTGCTGTGTGAGTTCGTCATGGGTCGCCCTTTCATTGATTCCAGCCTCCACCGAGTGCTCGATAGAGTTCGACGATCGAGCTGAGCTCCAGGCGCTGGAGCATGGCGAGATCGAGTTCACTTCGGAAGAGGTTTCGCTGCGCGTCGAGGACCTGCAAGTAGCTGTCGAGCCCACCCTGATATCGGTCAGTCGACAGCCGCGTGGCGTCGCGGAGCGCCGCTACGAGTTGCTCTTGCTGCGCGCGCTGCTCGCCTGTCTTGTGATAACCGGCGAGCGCGTCGGAGACGTCACGGAGTGCGCGATAGATCGCTCGCTCGTAGTCGATGACCAGCTCGCGCTCGACCGACTCCGCGAGCCGCACCGTCGCGCGTGTCCGGCCCGCATTGAAGACCGGCGCGACCGCGCCGGCCGCCGTACTCCAGGTACGGGCGGGAGCCGTCAGTAATGTCGTCAGATCGCGGCTCTCGACGCCGAGCAGTCCGGTGAGCGCGATGCGTGGAAAGTATTCCGCTCTTGCCGCACCAATCTGTGCGTTCGCGGCCACGAGCGCTTGTTCCGCCTCTCGGATATCGGGACGGCGCTCAAGAAGCGCTGATGGAAGGCCCACCGGCACCGACGGTCGAGCATTGAATGTCTCGATGAATCGGTCTGTCCGTGAGATGTCCCCGGGTGTCCGTCCGAGCAGCACGCTCAGGTCGTCTTCGGTTTGCGCAATCTGTCGCTGGACGCTCGCGATCTGCGCGGTCGCTGTGTAGAGGAGTTGCTCCGCCTGGCGCGTGTCCAAGGCAGTCGCTACGCCCCGCTCGCGTCGCAGTTGCGTCAAGCGCAAACCGTCCGCACCGAGATCACGTGTGCGCTGCGCGATCGCCAACTGACGGTCGAGCGTCTGTAACGAGAAGTACGCGTCGGTCACGTCGGCGATGAGCGTCGTGATGACGGCCCGCCGCGCCTCCTCTGTGGCGAGATATTGAGCGCGCGCCGCCTCGTTCAACCGGCGGATCCGTCCCCACACGTCCAGTTCCCATGCGAGGGCGAATCCCGCTTGGAAGTCCGAGATGTCCGGGCCGAATCCTGGTGGGAGCGGCCGCACGCCCGCTTCGGATACGCGATTCTTGGAGGCACCGGCGGATGCCACCACGAACGGCAGTCGATCAGCCCGTGCGATCCCAAATCGCTCACGGGCCTGCAACACACGCTCCGCCGCGATCCTCAGATCGAAGTTCTGAGCGAGCGCGACACGAACGAGCTCGGTCAGCGTGTCGTCCTTGAACAGATCGAACCACTTCAGGTCTGTCAGTGACGGAGACTCCGCCTGCGCGGTGGTCACGGTCGTGTCGCGAAACGCCGCCGGGACTGCAACGGCCGGCCGTCGATAGTTCGGACCGAGCACACAAGAAGCGGCGGACACGGAAGCCGCGATGACGATGACGAGGCGGTTCATCGGAGCACCTCGATTGCGGTCGAGGGGACGGCCGCCGCTTGCGCTTCATGCGCGATCGTTCGACGCTCGGCGAATCGCTGGATGACGACATACAGCACTGGGATGACGAAGACGCCCAGCAGAGTCGCGGTGGCCATTCCGCCGAACACCGCAGTGCCGAGCGCGCGCCGCGATGCCGCGCCGGCGCCGGTTGCGACGACCAGCGGCAGCACGCCGAGCAGAAACGCAAACGAGGTCATGAGAATGGGACGGAAGCGCAGGCGGGCGGCTTCTTCGGCGGCATTCGCGATTGACGTGCCCTGCTCCCGACGGAGCTTCGCAAATTCGACGATCAGGATCGCGTTTTTCGCCGCGAGACCGATGAGCGTGATGATGCCAATCTGCGTGTACAGGTCGTACGGATACGATCGCATTCCGATCGCTATCAACGCACCGAGCAGACCGAGAGGCACAGCGAGTACGACGGCGAACGGCGTACTCCAGCTTTCATACAGAGCGGCAAGAAACAGCAGCACGAGAACGGCGGCGAAGCCGAAGATGAATGGTTCGGTTCCCTCATTGCGGCGCTGTTGAAAGACGGTGCCCGTCCACTCGTATCCGAAACCTGGCGGCAGCACTTGACGCGCCACCTGTTCAAGTGCCGCAGCGGCCTGTCCCGAGCTGTATCCGGGCGCATTTGTGCCCGTTAACTGTGCGGCGCGGAACCGGTTGTAGCGATAAACGACTTCCGGCCCTGACACGGGACGCACGTTCACGAGCGTGCTCAGGGGAATCATGTCGCCGTCGCGACCGCGGACGTGGAAATGACTGATGTCGTCGGGGCGCACCCGAAACTGCGGTTCGGCCTGTATCAGCACACGCCAGGTGCGGCCGAATCGGTTGAAGTCGTTCACGTAGAGCCCGCCGAGGAATGTCTGCAGGGCCGAATACACGTCGGTCACCGGGACGCCAAGCGTCTGCGCTTTGTCGGTGTCCAGGTCGACGCGAAATTGCGGGACGGTCGTCCGCAGGCCGGTGTTGATCGAGGCGATCTCCGGTCGCTGCCTCGCCGACTGGACAAATGCCTGCGTGACCTCGAACAGTCGCGTCAGCTCGCCATCGGTTCGGTCCTGGAGCATCAACTCGAACCCGCCAGTGGCGCCCAGTCCGAGGATTGGCGGCAGTCCGAATCCGAATACGATGGCGCTCTGCAGCTGCGCGAGCTTCGGCTGCACTTGCTGCAGGATCGTCTGCTGATTGAGATGCATGGCCGCACGCTCGTCCCACGGTTTCAGGAGGGCGATAACCGTCGAGACGTTCGAGTTGATGGTGTTCGTCAGGCGATCGAGGCCGCCAAGCGTCGTGACCGCTTCGACGCCTGGATTGGCACTCAGGATGTCCTCAACCTGGCCGACGACGCGATCGGTGCGCTCGATCGAGGCGCCGTCGGGCAGCCGGACGGCGACAAAGAACACACCTTGATCTTCGTCGGGCAGGAATCCCGTGGGCGCCTTTCGGAAGAGTGATCCGGCCGCAACGTAGCACACGCCAAGTGCGATGAGTGCGAAGGCCGCTCGACGCGCCAGCGTCTGCACGCTGAACACGTACCGATTCGTGGTCCAGGCGAATGCGCGATTGAAGAGACCGAATCCGCGTGTGAACCAACTGACCGACTGCCGTTTTGGCTTGAGAATCAGCGCACTCAGCGCCGGACTCAGCGTTAGGGCGTTGAAGGCGGACAGCAGGACGGACGCCGCGATCGTCAGCGCAAACTGACGATAGATCTGACCCGCAATGCCGCCGAGGAAGGCAACCGGGATGAAGACCGCGGCGAGGATGCATGCGATGGCGACGACCGGCCCAGACACCTCGTCCATCGCCTGCACCGTCGCGGCGCGCGGACTCATGCCCTGGTCGATTTTGTGCTGCACGGACTCGACGACCACGATCGCATCGTCGACGACGATGCCGATCGCCAAGACCAAGCCAAACATGCTCGTCATGTTGATCGAGAACCCGAGGAATGGAAAAAGCGCGAGCGTTCCGACGATTGATACCGGGACGGCAAGGAGCGGGATCAACGTCGCGCGCCAGTTCTGCAGGAACACAAAGACGACGAGGACCACCAGCGCGATCGCTTCGAACAACGTCACGACGACATCGGCGATCGACGTCCTCACGAAGCGAGTGGCATCGAAGCCGACTCGGTACTGAAGGCCCTCCGGGAATCGCGCCTGAGCGTCGTCGAGCAGTGTTCGGACGCGGTCGGCCGTGTCGACCGCATTGGCGCCCGGCGAGAGATAGACGAGGACGACGCTCGCGGGCTTCTTGTCGAATCGCGAGAAGGTCTTGTAGTCCTGCGCGCCCAGCTCGACGCGACCGAGATCCCGGACCCGGAGCAGGGATCCATCCGGTTGCGCCCGCAAAACGATGTCGCCGAACTGCTGCGGCTCGACGAGCCGCCCCGCGGCATTCACCGGATACTGCAGGTCCACGCCGGATGCCACCGGCGGTTGACCGATCGTGCCGGACGGGTTCTGACGGTTCTGCGCCTGGATCGCGGCGCCGATGTCGGTCGCGGTGACGCCGAGCGTCGCCATCCTCGACGGGTTGACCCAGACGCGCATCCCGTAGTCCTGGCGAGAGGCGAGGCGTGCCTCGCCGACTCCCGGCACGCTCGCAATGCGATCGAGCACGTTGATCGTGACAAAGTTGTTCAGGAACATCGTGTCGTAGCGGTCGTCCTTTGACGTGAACGCCATCCCGAGCAGAATCGCCGTCGAGAGCTTTTTGACGGTGACGCCTTCACGCTGAACCTCGGATGGCAGCGCTGGCACCGCCAGGCTGACGCGGTTCTGTGTCTGCACCACGGCCGTGTCGACGTTCGTGCCGAGATCGAACGTGACGTCGACGGTGAGGACACCGTCGTTCGAGCTGCGCGAGAAAAAATAGAGCATGCCGTCGAGCGCGACCAGCTGCTGCTCGATGGGCTGCGCGACCGTGCCCTCGAGATCCTGCGCGTTCGCCCCGCGGAAGTTCGCTGTGATTTGGACGACCGGGGGCACGACCTCCGGGTAGGTCGCGATCGGCAGGTTCGGAACCGCGGCGGCGCCGAGGATCACGGTGACGATGGCGATAACGATCGCGAAGATAGGTCGATCGATGAAGAACTTGGCCATGGGTCACCGTCCATTCGCTCGCGTCGACGCTGATGAAACGCGCGGCGTCACGCGCGTTCCAGAGCGCACCTTCTGAAGTCCGTCGACGACGATCACGTCACCGGCCTTGAGACCTTGCTCGACGATCCATCGCTGGTCGACGCGGTCGCCGGTGACGACGGCGCGCGTTTGGACGATGTTGTCGGCGGCGACGGTCAGGACCGACTGCTGTCCCTGCAGTTCTTGAACCGCGCGTTGTGGCACGAGCACCGCCTGCCGCCGCTCGGCGGTGCGCACGCGGACACGCACGAACTGCCCGGGCAGAACCGAATGATCCTGATTGCGAAACGTCGCCTGCACTTCGAGAGTGCCGGTCTTGGTGTTGACGCCATTCAGCGTGTTTTCGATGTGACCCTGAACCGCGGGCACGCTCCCGTCGCTCAGAACCAACTCGATCGCCAGCGACCCGCGCCTGCCGGGCTGGAATAGCGGTAGTTCGGCCTCGCTGACCTGGAACCGTACCCAGACGGGATCGAGCGGTACGATCGTCGTCAGCGGTTGCGGCGAGGTCTTGGTGACGAGGCCCCCGACCTGCAGCAGGCTCTCGCCGACGCGTCCGCTGATCGGCGCACGAATCGTCGCGTATTCCAGATTCAACTCGGCGCTACGGAGAATGGCGCGGTTCGCGTCGACCGTCGCTTTGCGCGCGACGACCGCCGCTTCGCCGGCTTGACGAGCCGCGAGAGCGTTGTCGAGGTCTTGCCTCGGCGCCGCTTCTTCCTTGACCAACGGTTCGAGGCGCTCGACATCCTGCCGCGCCTTCAAGAGCGCCGCCTCGGCTTGCACGATGTCCGCCGTCGCCTGCGCGAGCGCGCCGTGCGCGCGCTCGACCTCCGCCTCGTACGGCCGCAGGTCGAGGACGTACAGCACCTGTCCGGCGCGCACATCCGATCCGATGTCGAACGTGCGCCGATCGACGTAGCCATCCACACGTCCTCGGACTTCAACGAGGTCGCGGGCGTAGGTGCGGGCGGGATATTCGCGATAGGTGGCCACATCCTCGCCGGCGAGATGCATGACGCTGACCTCTGGCGGAGGCGGAGGAGCGGGCTTGGTCGCTGCTTTCCCATGAGTGGTCGCGAGCAGTCCGATCGCTAGGGTGACGAGAAAGATCCCCGCCACCGTCCAGTAGGTTCGTCGCCGTGTGGTGGCCGTCATAGCCGTCCGCTCCCTCGACCATTTGGATGATGGTCGTCATGTATATGTATATATGACGTGTGTCATGTATAATGTCAAGTGGATTCGGAAAGGGGTGCATCCGTGAGAGTGACGCGCGAACAGGCGGCGGCTCACCGCGAGAAGATCTTGGACGTGGCTGGGACGCTTTTTCGTGAGCGGGGATTCGATGGCATCGGCGTAGCCGACATCATGAAGCAGGCCGGCCTCACGCACGGCGGCTTCTATGGTCACTTCGGGTCGAAAGAGGACCTGGCCGCCGAGATCACGGCGCGCGTGCTCGGTCGCGAGGGATGGCCCCAGAGGATGACTGGTACCCCGAATCCGACCTTCGCCGAGGTGGTTCGCAAGTACCTCACGCCGCGTCATCGTGAGGATGCCGGACACGGCTGTTTGTTCGCCGCGCTTGGATCAGATGTCGTGCGGCAGCCGCGTTCCGTGCGTCGCGCTTTCACCGACGGACTCCGGCTTCGCATCAAAGAGTTGCAGGAACTCCTCCCAGGTCGAGCGGCGGCTCGACGTCAAAAAGCATTGGCGACGATGGTTGGTCTTGTGGGCGCCCTCATGCTTGCGCGCGCCGTGGACGATCCAACGCTATCGAACGAAATCCTCGACGCGGCGGCGACGACGTTTGCGCGGTAACTGACGCTTCGAGCGTCGTCTGTGGCCGCAGGCAGCCGTCGGCGTCGACGATGCCGTCGGGCGTGTGAACGGGAATCACTTCGACCGAGAACCTTCCGGCTGCGACTGCGGTCTCGCTACGGCATCTCACGACTGGATCAAGAGAAGTTCGCGCTCTCTCGCGATCGAATCTCCTTTCCATGCCGCTTGACAACAGACATGATATGCGTCATATATAGTTACATGACGACCGTCATCAAAAATACCACGGGGGGAGAAACCGACGCGCAAGCGAGCCCGCGAATAGCGAATCAATGAGATCCAACACCGCAGGCAACGCGATGACGGAAGCGCTTTATACGAACACCGCACTCCGTGCATGGAAGCTCGTTATCGCGCAGCTCGACCAGATGTTCTCGTCGATGAGCGATGACGAACTGCAACGGGAAGTGGCGCCAGGGAGAAATCGCGTCTTCTACCTGATGGGCCATCTGACGGCGGTCCACGATCGCCTGCTGCCGATGCTGGGTCTCGGTGAACGACTGCATCCTGAGCTCGATGATGACTTCTTGATCAACGCCGATCGCGTCACGTCGGACCGCGTTGCGCCGGAGGCCGTGCGTCGGGCATGGTCGGAGGTCAATGCGCGATTGACCGCGGCCATGGCCGCGTTGCCGCCAGAGGAGTGGTTGAAGAAGCACAACGCGGTCTCGGATGAAGACTTTGCGAAAGCGCCCTTGCGCAATCGTCTCTCCGTGCTGCAGACGAGAACGACCCACGCCGGCTTCCATGCAGGGCAGATCAGGTTGGCATTGACTAAAGGATAGTTCGCGGAGACGCAATGGCGCGGGCCTCGTCGGGCCTCGATTCATGGAGACGAAAGATGAGCTTTGCAGTGGCTACGGACACGGACTCTGGAGTGGGACGGGAAGCTGCCGGTCGCATCGATGTGTTCCACGAACTGTTGTCCACGCTTGCCGGTGTGCTCGACGTTCGCGACATCTTTCAGCGGCTGAGCGTGGTTGCCGCGCGTGTCATTCCTCACGATGAGGCGGACCTCGCGCTGCTGACGGAGGATGGCGCGCACTTCCGCCTCTACGCAAGCACATGGCCAGGAGAGCCCGAGGTCGTGTGTCCTGGTGAGCACTGCGCACTCCGTGATCCGTCGGTTCCTCGCGTCTTCGTCGACGGAGTCGGTCGCGACCGAGGCTTTCAGTGTGGCTTGCGTGTACCTGTGCAGGTCAATGGCACGCTCGTCGGCGTCCTGGCTCTGCTGTCGCGCCGGCGCGACGCCTATGGTCAGGAGGAGCTCACACTTGCCCAGCGTCTCGCCGACTATGTGGCGATCGCGGTATCCCACCAGCGGCTGGCGGAAGCCGCCCGTCGCGCCGCACTCGAGCGCGATCGCGCGGCGAACCTCGAGAGCTCGGTAGAGCTGCTTCAGGCCATCGCCGGCGTCCTGGACATCCGCACCGTCTTCCCGCGCGTGTCAGAGATCGCCAGCAAGGTGTTGCCTCACGACCTCTTGACGATGTCGTTCAACGACCGAGACGGCGAAGTCGTCATCCAGGCGGCGTCGGACCCGGACTTTCCTCGCGTCACCCTGATGAAGTTGGCTGATTGCGGGGTGCAGAAGGCTTCCGATGCGTTTGCCATCATCGTCATCGATGACCTGCGCCAGCAGGCCTTGCCGGTTGCCGAGCCAGCGGACTTTCACAGTCGAGTCGTGACCGCTGGGTATCGTTCATTTCTGTCAGTGCATACCTCCGCCCGTGATCAGGTGATGGCGTTGCAATTCTGGTCGAAGCGGCCGACCGCTTTCAGTGCCGACGATGTACCAATCGCACGGCGCCTTGCCGACCACGTCGCGCTCGCCGTCTCCCACGAGCAGCTCGCGAAGGCGGCGCGCCAGGTGGCGGAGGCTCACGCACGCGCCGAGAGACTCGAATTGCGTGTGCGGTCGCTCGCCGAAGAGCTCGATTTGAAGGCGGGTCACGGACGCGCAGTGGGGCAGTCCGCTGAGTGGAAAGACGTTCTCAAGAAAGCGACCCAGGTCGCGCCCACCGACACGACCGTTCTGTTGATCGGCGAATCAGGCACCGGAAAGGAAGTCGTCGCGCGATTGATTCACCGTGCCTCCGGCAGGAGTGGCGGACCGTTCATTGCCTTGAATTGCGCCGCGCTGCCGGAACAACTGCTCGAGTCAGAGCTGTTCGGCTACGAGCGCGGCGCGTTCACTGGCGCCCAGCAATCCAAGCCGGGCCAGATCGAGCTGGCATCGGGCGGCGTGTTGCTTCTCGACGAAGTGAGCGAGATGAGCCCGTCGGCCCAGGCGAAATTCCTTCGCGTGCTCCAGGAGCGGGAGTTTCAGCGCCTGGGAGGAACCCGGCTGCAGACGGCGAATATCCGGGTGATCGCCGCCACGAACCGCGATCTGCGAAAGGCCGTCGAGCGCGGCGATTTCCGGGAAGACCTGTACTACCGGTTGCAGGTGTTCGATATTCGGATTCCGCCGCTCCGTGATCGAAAAGCGGACATTCTGCTGCTCGGCGAGGCGTTCCTGCAGGACATCGGCAAGTCGTTCGGTCGACCGCCGGCCGGCTTGACCCGCGACGCGAAGGACGCGTTGCTCGGTCACGATTGGCCGGGCAACGTTCGAGAGCTCCGCAACGCGCTCGAGCGCGCGGCGATTCTCTGCGAAGGGGGTCTGATCTCAGCACAGCACCTGTCCCTCCATGCTGAAAAGCCCTTACCGTCATCGACTACAACTGACTTGAACGTCGTCGAGCGCGAGACGATCGAGCAGGTGATGCGCGAGTCCGGATGGAACAAGTCCAAGGCCGCCCAGCGCCTGGGAGTGTCGCGAACCCAGTTGTACGGGCGCTTGCGGAAATACGAGATCGAAGAACCCGCGTACTCGTAATCAGGTCCCGCCTCTGCGATCAGTTCCCGGCTCTGCGCAAGCGCACGCATAGTGTCCGCGACTGCACAGACACTCCGACGGGCTCGCAACAAAGCGAAGCGTGAATGGCTCCATAAATCGCGAGATTCGACCGACCGATCCCTCACATGCACGTGGCTCAATCGTTGCCCTGTGGTGGCCGTGGGGTCCGGAACGGCGTCTCCTAGACAGGCGCGTAAATGGACCCAGAGGTCCACAGTGCTCGCAGGTGTCGGGAGACTTGGGAGACCAGAATGGCAGATGAACGAGCAGCACTTGCGTCAGACTCCAGCCAGACAACGTCCAGCAAGAAAATCGCGCCATTGATCGCGGTTGCCGCTCTCGCGATCGTCGGACTTGTGGTCTGGCGACTGTTCTTTGCACCGTCCACCCCGTCCAGGATCGTCGAGCTGACCGGCCGCGTCGAAGGCGATGACTCGGCCGTAGCGGCCAAGGTCGCGGGCCGCATTCTGGAGATTCGCGTTCGCGAGGGCGATGACCTTAAGGCCGGCGATGTGATCGCCGTGCTCGATGATCGTCAGGTTCAGTCTCGTCACGATCAGGCGCAGGCCGCCTTGACTGCCGCCGAGGCAAGGACCGCGTCGGCGCGGGCGCAAGTGGCTGTTCTCGAAGAACAACTGAAGCAGACACAGCTTGCATTCGACCAGTCGGAGAACGATTCGCAGGGGCGGGTTGCGCAAGCCGAGGCGGAGCTCACCGCAGCCGAGGCCGACCGTGCGCGGCAGGAGGCGTCGCTCAAGCTCGCGCTGTTCGACAAAGACGCCTATACACATTTGGTCACGACCGGCGCCGTCTCGGAACGCCAAGGTCGCTTGTCCGTTGCGACGGCCGATCAGCAGGAGGCGGCGGTCGCGGGCGCGAAGCGGCGCGTCGAGGCGGCACGTGCCGCGCTCACCACCGCCAAGGCCAGTCTGTCCAATCCGGGCATTCGTCAGTCGCAGGTCGCCGCAGTCCGGCAGCAGTTGATCCAGCAGCAGGCGGAAATCGCAACTAGCGTCGCCAGCGCGGAGCAGGCGCGGTTTCAGTTGGCCGAGGCCGACGCCAATCGCCAGGACTTGACCGTGGTCGCGCCGTTTGCCGGCACCGTTATTACTCGAGCCGCCGAGCCGGGCGAGGTCATTCAGGCCGGCACGCCAATCGTGACGCTCCTCGATCTCGCCAAGGTCTACCTTCGGGGCTTTGTGCCAGAGGGTGAAATCGGCAGGGTCAAGATCGGGCAAGCGGCCCATGTCTATCTGGACTCGAACATCACTCAGGCACTCGATGCGTACGTGTCCCGCATCGATCCGCAGGCGACCTTTACACCCGAGAACACGTACTTCCGCGACGATCGCGTCCGACAGGTCGTGGGAGTGAAGCTCCAACTGAAAGGGGGCTTCGGGTACGCAAAACCCGGCATGCCGTCTGAGGGCGAGGTTCTCGTCAGCGGCGACACCTGGCCGAAGCGACGGGGACACCGATGACGACCGCGGCAACTCTCTCGTCGGTGACTTCCGATGTATCGCCGAGGACGGCGGCGGTTCGAGTCGTCGGCTTAGCCAAGAAGTACGGCGACATCCAAGCAGTGCGCGGCATCGATCTCGACATCAGGCATGGTGAGATCTTCGGCCTCATCGGACCTGACGGTGCCGGAAAAACGACGACGTTCCAGATCCTCGCCGGGGTGATGGAGCCCACGTCTGGTGTCGCAGAGATCTTTGGTCATCCTGCGCGACAGATGCGATCGCAGACCGGCTACCTCACGCAGGCCTTCAGCCTCTACCCGGAACTGACCGTCAAGGAAAACATCCGGTACGTCGGCGATCTGCGCAGCGTGCCGCCGAGGGACATCGCGAGCCGGGCGACCCGCTATCTCGAGCTGTTCGACATGCTGCGCTTTCAGGACCGGCTCGCTGGCCGGCTCAGTGGTGGCATGAAGCAAAAGCTCGCCCTGGCCTGTGCGCTGGTACCCCAGCCGCGCGTGTTGCTGCTTGACGAGCCGACGACCGGCGTCGACCCGGTCTCTCGCCGGGAGTTCTGGGATGTGCTCGCTCATCTCGCGGGCGATGGTCTCACGGTCGTTGTCGCGACACCGTATCTGGACGAAGCCGAACGCTGCCATCGCGTGGCGCTGATGCACCAGGGCGTGTTGCACCGGGTCGGCGCGCCCGCACACATCAAGCAGACCATCAGCGCTCAACGATTGGAACTGCGGACCCCGGACCTGGCCATCGCCGAGCAGTTGCTAAGTGGCGAAGCGCGCGAAACGACGGACATCAAGGACGTGCAGCGGTTCGGCGACCGCCTCGATGTGCTCGTCGCGGACCCGGTCGTCGCGCGGTCGGCCGTCGAAACCCTGTTCCGCAGCAAGGGTATGGCCATCCCGCACATTCAGGTGGGCCAACCGACACTCGAGAACACGTTCGTCGCTACGCTGCGAGCCCTGGGAGACGACACCCGATCGGAAGCCTTTCCCGGCGACCATGACAACGAGCACCTTCGCGGACGCATCGCCATTGGTGCAACGAACCTCACGAAGCACTTCGGGTCCTTCACCGCTGTGAAGGACGTCAACATTCACATCAAGTACGGCGAGGTCTACGGCCTGCTCGGCGCCAACGGCGCCGGCAAGACCACCACGATCAAGATGCTGTGCGGACTCCTCGCTCCAACCTCGGGTCAGATGCAACTCGCGGGGGAGACCGGCAGCCTGCGCTCGCAGGCCGTCCGCCAGCAACTCGGGTACATGTCCCAGAAATTCTCGCTGTATGACGATCTGAGCATCGAAGAAAACCTGGCGTTCTTTGCTGGCGTCTATGGCGTTCCCGACTCCGAGCGCGCGGCCAGGCGTCATTGGGCCTTGTCGTTCGCGGGACTTGAAGGCAAGGAGAAGCTGGTAACCGGGAGTCTGCCGGGGGGGTGGAAGCAGCGCGTCGCTCTCGGCGCCGCCATCATGCACGAGCCCAGCATCCTCTTCCTCGACGAACCCACATCCGGCGTGGATCCGCTCGCCCGCCGAGCGTTCTGGAAGGTCATCAATCACCTCGCCGATCTCGGCACGGCGATCCTTGTCACCACGCACTATCTCGAGGAAGCCGAGCAGTGCAATCGCATCGGCTTCATGGTGGCGGGTGAACTGGTCGCGGAAGGCACACCCGGCGAGATCAAGGGCCGGCAGGAAGGGACCCTTCTCGAATTATCCGTCGACAAGCCTCAATTCGCCGCGGACGTGCTCAAGCAGGATCTCGATCGCTGGCGCATTTCACTCTTTGGCGATCGGCTGCACGTCATCTCGGACGATACGCCGATTCGCGGGATCGAGCGAACGACGTCACGGCTCGCCCGTCATGGCATTCGTGTGCTCTCTGCCAGAGACGTGACCTTTTCTCTCGAGGACGTCTTCATCGGCGTTGTGGAGAAGGCCCGACAACAAGGAAAAGTCGCCGTCGACAACTAGGTGGTCCCCATGAACAGAATCCTCGCTCAGGCGCGCATCGAACTCATTCAGATCACGCGCGATCGCATGGCGTTGATCCTGATTCTCGCGCTGCCCGTCATCCTCCTGATTGTCATTGGATCGGCGATCAACTTGAAGGTCAGTCACCTGCCGATCGTGATTCAGGATTTCGACGGCTCAGGCACGTCGCGTGAGTTCGCGGACGCGTTCCGCGCGTCCGATTCACTCTACGTGGTCTCATGGCCGACCGATCGCGGTCCTGAAGACGCGCTCCTACTGAACAAGGCACGGGCCGCACTCGTGATTCCCTCTCATTTTGAACGCGACCTGTTGCGGCGCGGCGGAGCACCCGTGCAACTGCTCGCCGACGGGTCCGACTCGAACACGGCGGCTCTTGTGGCCGGATACGTGACCTCGATCGTATCGACGTACAACCAGTCCCACAGCCGCGCCCAACGTGCAGCTCCGGTAAGAGCCGAGACGCGCCTCTGGTACAACCCTGGCCTCGACAGTCAGAAGTACTCCGGACCTGGCGCGTACGTGCTCAACCTGTCGCTGTTCGCGCCGCTCCTCGCGTCGTTGGCGATGGCCAAAGAGAGCGAGACGAAAACGATCCTACAGGTCTACGTGTCGAACATTTCTGCCCATCAATTCCTGCTCGGCAAGGTGCTCGCGTTTACCGTGGTCTCCCTCGCCGAGAGCCTTCCTATGCTCGTCACGCTCACGGTCTACTTCGGCATGTCGTTCGCCGGCGATCCGACCCCGTTCATTGTGGGCACCGTGCTCTATGCCTTCTGTATTGCCGCATTCGGGGTGATGGCCGGCGCTGCGATCCCCGTCCGCGCGTTGGCGACGCAGGTGGTCTCAATAGGCGGATTCCTCCTCACGTTCCTACTCTCCGGTCTAGTTTTTCCCGTAGACAACATTCCGTGGCAGCTCCGGTGGATTTCGAACTTCGTGTGGGCCAAGCACTACATCTCCGTTGTCCGCGACGCGTTTCTTCAAGGCGGCGGGTGGCGCTCTACCTGGCTGGAAATCGTGATCATCGCCTTTACTGGCCTGGTCTTCTACACGATTGCGTGGAAGACCCTGCGCCCCATGCAAGTGAGCGCCTAGGAGCACCCCATGCTGCGCGGATTCTTCAACTCCCGGCTCCTGGCGCTCATGCGGAAAGAGTTCAACCAGATTCGGCGCGACACGCGCATTGTCATGTCCCTCATCGTGCCGCCCGCCCTGCTGCTGCTGGTGTTCGGATTGGTGCTCAATTCGAAAATCGAAAACGTGCGGTTGGGCGTGATCGACCAATCGGGCACGAGCGAGAGCCGTGAGCTCATCGCCGACTTGAGCGTGAGCAGGAGTTTCCGGCTCACACGTGCGTTTCTGTCGCCGGGCGATCTGAGTGACGCCGTGATGGATGGCCGCGTGCAGGCGGGCCTCATCATTCCGGCGGAGTTCCGCCGTGATCTCGAGAAGGGCCGTCAGGCGACCGTGCAGTTCGTCCTGAATGCGATGGATGCGAATACGGCGACGGTCGCGAAGACGTACGCCCAAGGCGTGGTATCCGCTTACGCCAAGGGTGTGCGCGGACCTGGCGTTCACGCGCGGTTCGATGAAGCCGCGGGCGCAGTCGCGAGGCCAGGCGGCGTCGAGCTCCAGCCATCGTTTCTCTATAACCCGGGGTTGTTTGCCGCGTGGTTCACGGTCACTGGCGTGGTGGGACTGCTCTGCATCCTGAATAGTACGCTCGTCGCCTCATCGGCCCTGGTGAAGGAGCGCGAGGCTGGCACGATCGAGCAACTGCTCATGTCGCCAGCCACGACCACAGAAATCATCGTGGCGAAAATCGCCCCGCTGTTCGCCGCGCTTTGCGTGATGGTGGTGATTCTGGTGGTCGGCATCGGACGCGTGGTCTTTGGCGTGCCCTTCAACGGCAGCGTGTTCCTCGTGTTCGCCGGCGCGGCCCTCTGCCTGCTGGGCGGCATCGGCATCGGCATATTCCTCGCCACCTTCACGAGATCGGCATACCAGACGCAGCTCGCGTCCTTCTTCATCAATCCACCGCTGGCGTTCCTGTCAGGTGCGGTGACCCCGGTCGAAGCGATGCCTGCGTGGCTGCGACCCGTCTCGCAGATCAATCCGATCTACCACTTCGGCGTCATTGCGCGCGGCAGCATGTTGAAAGGGAGCGGACTCGAAACGCTCTGGCCGAATTTTCTGGCGCTCGCGCTGATCGCGCTTGCCCTTCTGACGCTGAGCATCATGCGTTTTCGCAAGCAACTCGCATAGGAAGATTGCCCTTTATGAAGCGCTTCGATACAACGTTCAGGCTGGCGTCGTCCAGCAGCCTCGCTCTTACGCTGCTGGTCGCGCGGCCGGCCCAGGCTCAAGTCGTCGCGAGCCCGCCGACGCAAGGCGCGGTCGCGTCTCAGCTGCCCCTCTCTGGAGAATCACTGCAGGGTGGCGCCGTTATCGTGGGCCAGGCACCCGTCCCCGGCACGACAACCAGCGTCAACACGCTGAACGTGACGACGCAAACGCTCGGGCCGTTCTCCGGGAGCGTCAACGGGTCCGCGCGCCGACCATTGTCGGGAGCGCTGGGAATTGCCGACGCCATCGATCGCGGCCTCGAGTTCAATCTCGGCGCGGAGGGCATTGCGCAGGCGATTCGGCAGGCGCAGGGGCAAGCCACCATCGCACGAAGCGAACTGCTGCCCCACATCGGCGCCACCGCGAGCCAAACGAGGTTGCAAATAAACCTGGCGGTTTTCGGGTTGCAGGCCAACACGTTCGGAGGCGTACGGATTCCGGCCGTCGTCGGCCCGTACAACTACTTTGACGTCAGAGCTCGAGTGACCCAGACCATCTTGGACCTGACGGCGTGGCGAAACTATCAGTCGGCAGAGGAGATCGTCCGAGCCGACGAACACATCATGAAGGACGCCCGCGATCTCGTCGTCCTCGCGGTTGGCGCCTCGTACCTCCAGGCGTCCGCAGCGAAGGAGCGAGTCACAGCGGAACAGGCCCAACTCGATACGGCGACCGCCCTTTTTCAGCAGGCCTCACAGCAACACGACGTGGGCCTGCTGGCGCAGACTGACGTCAACCGCAGTCGGATTCAGATGCTCACCGAGCGTCAACGGCTGGAGACCCTTCGAAACGACCTGGCGAAGCAGAAGATCAACCTGGCGCGGCTGACTGGTCTGCCTGCCGATGATCACTTCGACGTATCCGACATCGTCGGATTCTCATCAGGGTCCGCGATCGATGTGGGTGCCGCGCTCAAGGCAGCGCTCGGACAGCGTGAGGATCTCAAGGCCAACGACGCGCAGCTGAGGGCGGCGCAGTTGACGCGAATGGCGGCACGAGCCGAACGCCTGCCGACGCTGTCGGTGAATGGCGATTACGGCGTCAACGGAACGAGTACGGACGAAGCGCACCGAACGTTCTCGGCGACCGCGCTCGTGAGCGTCCCACTCTGGCTCGGCGGGCGAACGGAAGGCTCCGTTCAAGTGGCCGACGCCGCGTTGAGACAGCGCGCGGCCGAGCGCGAGAACGCGATGAGCAGGGTCGAAGCCGAGGTCCGTGGTGCAGTGCTGGATATGCAAGCTGCCGGTAGCCAGGTGTCCGTCGCTGACGACAATCTCAAGGTCGCCAAAGAGAACCTCGAGTTGATTCGTCAGAAATTGCAGGCCGGCGTCTCCGACAACGTGGAACTCGTGCAAGCGCAGGAAGCAGTGGCCACGGCCCAACTCGATGTGATCAACAGCGTTCTGGCACACAACGTGGCCAAACTCGCGTTCGCTAGGGCCCTCGGAGAGGCAGCGAGCAATTGGCGAACGTACCTGAAGATTCCGTAAGCCCTGCGGACCGCCATGCGAGGCGAAGGCAACACGGCGGATTGAGCACGATGTCGCTCGCAGAGTGTCCGCTGGCTGCGCCGATGTCTGGGACCGCCGCACGAATCGGGGTAAGCGCGGAGCTGAGGCTGACGAAATGGATTTCCGCCTGTTAATGACATTGCAGGTCGCAGTCAGCGGCGCAGAGAAGACCGCGCAGTGCCTCACGGCACTCGCGTCACCGCCCCAATAGCGAGTGGTCATTTTGAGGGTCCGCGGCTCCGCGGAAAGGTGCTGCCCGGCGGCGGTGACTGGACGCTGCTCCGAGGAGACGGCGTCCTCGAGTTCGACCTGCACATGACGCTGGAGACCGACGACGGTGCGCTCATACACATGGCCTCGTTCGGGCTTCGTCACGGGCCGACCGAGGTGATCGCGGCGCTCGCGCGCGGCGAGAGCGTCGATCCCGCCACCTACTACTTCCGGACGACGCCCCGTTTCGAGACGGCGCACCCGAAGTACGCGTTCTTGAATCGTCTGGTCGCGGTAGCGAGCGGCGAGCGGCGCCCCGAAGGACCGATCTACACGATCGACCAGATCCTGTGAGGCCGCCATGGACGCCCGACGAAGAGACGTTCTCAAGCTCGCCGCATTGACGTTCGCTGGATGTGGCTCGGCTTCTCTGACGAGTTACCCTCCGTCACCCGTCGAAAGTCGCGTTCCCTCATAACGCTTCGTCTGAACACGGCATCCACACAAAACATCGGCCCCGTCCCTCTTGGCACTCGTGTCACGTTTCCGATCGGTCAAACGGTCGGACGGCGTCATCGAGCTCGACCTACGGGTCACGCTGGAGACCGACGATGGCGCCCTCATCCACATGACGTTCGAAGGCATTCGTGACGACGGAGCACCAGGCGCCCCTTACCTTCGTACGTTGCCGCGCTTCGAGACGGCCGAACCGAAGTATTCCTTCCTGAACAGGCTGCTTGCCGTTGGCACTGGCGAGATTCGCGTCGACGGACCGGTTCACGTGATCGAAGAGCTCCTCTGAGGAGCAAAAGGCGCTGCCGCTGCTCCCGGACGGTGCCTCAATCATTCTGAATGCGTCGATCGTTGGCAGCAAAGGGTTGTCGTCGAATAGTGTGTACGGCGCCACAAGGGCAGCCGTGCGTTCGCCGGCCGTGACCCGCGCGGGATTTGACGCCCAGCGAGGGCCGCAAGGCGCGTTGCTGATCGGCAACCCTGAGGATGTCGCCGAGAAGATCCTTCGACTCAGCAAAGAGCTGGGCGGGATCTCGCGGCTCACGTTTCAAATGAACGCAGCGTCATTGCCACACGCGAAACTGATGCGCGCCATCGAAGCGATCGGAACTCGCGTCGCACCTGCGCTGAAAGGAGAACTGGCCGCCGCTTCGTAGGTGGTACGAGTCGGTGCGTCTCCGTCAGGCTTTTCGCGAGCGCCTTGAGCCGGAGTGATTTCCTTCGCCGGCGTTTCCGACAGCGCTTCGATCGCGAACTGTGCCATGTGGTAGTAGCCAACCGCGGGGTAGCCAGCCTCCTCTTCACGCCGGGCACGACGGGGACGCTCAGGCGCTCGATCACCGTGATGAGCTCGATGAGCGCGAGGTCGGCTCTCATCGAAGAAAGGCGACGGTCAAAGAAACCGTCGCCTTCTCGCGTTTTCCTTTCGTTTTCTGAACAGACCGAGTGAAGAACGCGCCGTGTTTGCTCAGAAATGTGCCCAAACGGTGTGCCCGAAACGAGTGTGGCCTCGACGATACAAAGCACTCTTGCGGCTGCACTTAGCGTCGAAGGCGACGGTCTAATCGAGGGTCGCCTTCACCGCGTTGCTGTCGTGGGTTTTCGTGTAAGTGTCTCTATCCCGTATACTTGCAGGTACGCGGTGAGGTGGCTGAGTGGTCGAAAGCCGCGGTTTGCTAAGGCTGCTGGAAGTCACGGAACGGGCCTGAAATCGACGATTTCAGGCCGTTTTTTTATTGGGAGCTTAGTTGGCGTTGGCTGCCGGATGATGGGCGTCGGACCGCGTGCGGGCACACTGGTGGGCACACTGGAGCCGATGCCAATGTGTGCCTTTCGGGTACACGTTGCTTCGCACACAGGAACGGGGCTCATACAGCATGGACGTCACGCAATCGGTGGTGACGCGTACGCCCTCGCGGGCCGTGTCACCGGCGGCAGCTTCGGGCGATCCGTCCGCTACGGTGCGAGCGGGTCAATCCAGGTCCACGTGCTTCCCGATGACGCTTGCGACGAATCCGCTGCGAGCGGCCGGATCGTCGAAGAGGGCACGGATGCGGGTCCGTACCGCCGCGTCGACGCCGGCGTTGGCTGCGGCCGTCAAGGTGTGGGAGTAGGCGGCCCTGACATCGAGGGGCGCGACCTCGTAGCCGTAGCCTCGGACGAGCCAACGAAGGGCTGCGAGCCCCGCTTCAACGGCAAACACAGGATTCGTCTGGGCGAAGTCGCGGGCCGCCCGAGTCAGCGTCTTCGGATCGCACGGCGTCGTGTTGGCCACGAGCGTTCGGCATGCGACGCTCGCCATTCTAGCGGGGCAACCGCGCGATCGAGGAGGAACCCACTCCGCGTTGCGCATGCGCTATGCTGACGCTCGAGATGCCTCGCGCAAATCGACCTGGATCGACGACGGCCACCCGCCTCAAGCAGCGCAGCCGTGAAGCGCACGACCTTGTGTTGGACGCGAGTGAGCGCAGGCTCGTGAAGTCAGTCGATCGGGGCGAATGGA
>Ga0306926_10000856_pt1 | contig 29287 bp, 30 predicted proteins | sample flu12Cox44000178_FD_203759 | JGI IMG/M metagenome (GOLD analysis project Ga0306926, IMG submission 203759) | Lab enrichment of tropical soil microbial communities from Luquillo Experimental Forest, Puerto Rico - flux8day.12C.oxic.44.000.178 (v2)... | ecosystem: Environmental > Terrestrial >...
CCGGAATTTGAGCGGTCCACCGGGCCGCGGATGTCGTCGTGTCGCCTGACATCGAGCCAATGATACAATAAGCGCCGAACCGTTTACATCAATAAGTTCCAAAAATGTTCTCGGTAACGCACTGACTCCACAAGGCCAACCGCCTAAAAACCCAGTCCAGCAATGCGGGATACATGCGGGATCCGCCGCCAAATGCGGGATTGTGCGGGATCAAAACCTATGACCAAGACCGAAACCTTCGCAGAACAACACAGACTGAAAGTCACGCGAGACGAATGCAACGACCAGGTGATCCAGGGGCGTCGAGGCCATCTGTATTTTGACAGCGCCGAGCTGTGCCTCATGGTGCTCGATGGCACGCCAGCCATCCGCTCAAAATGGAAGAGTGGCCGGCCGGCTGTGGATCGGCGACATCAGCAGGAACGCCCAGGGCGTGCGGGTTCAGGACGTAAAGATTACCGGCATCCCGCTGGAGAACGCCAGGCTGGCAATCCGGATGTGCCAGATCAAGCCTAAGCGGATTATGACGGACCCCAGAAAGCGGCATTGGGCAAGGCGCGTGGTTTGTCCCCACTCCGTGGCCTCATGCAATTTCCGGGCGTAGAATCCACTGACCCGGCCTGACCCGAGGAATCCTACCTCCTGACCTTCGGAGGGGCAAATTTGGCGCTGCAGGGCTGTTTTCCCCGCTGGCGCCGGGCTGGTGGCTCAAACCTCGGCTAGGACCCTTGCCAAAATCCCCTGCGGTGGCGTACAGTGCATTGCCGAGCCCTGGATGATTATCCGGGGTTCAGGGCATCTCCTCGAGCGGATTGGTGACATTCCCAAGCCCTCCCAATGACGCCGTCGCCCGCGAATCGCTACCCGCCTGACCGTTCGATGAATTAATCGCTCGCAATGCCGTTCTTTTGTAGAAACGCGTGGCTACGGCTCGCGATTTCGCTACAATGTGTCTCCAGCGCGAAATGCCCCGTATCGAGCATGTGTGTCTCGATTTTCTTCAAATCGCGGCTGTACGAAGCGGCGCCCTCAGCCGGGAAGATAAAGTCATTCTTCCCCCAGACAATTAGCGTGGGTGGTTGGAATTTGCGGAAGAACTCCTGAAAGGCTGGATAGAGCGGCACATTGGTGCGATAGTCAAAAAAGAGATCGAGTTGGATCTCGGCGTTGCCGGGTCGATCCAGACCCAGCTGGTCCAACATCCAAGTGGTAGGGTCCAGGAGGCTCGTGTCCTTCACGCCATTCTCGTACTGCCACTTGGTAGATTTCGGGTCCACCAGGAAACGAATTGCTTCACGATTCTCGGGTGTCGCCTGGTTCCAGTATTTCTTGATCGGGTCCCAGAACTTCAGAAGACCCTCGTCATACGCGTTGCCGTTCTGAACGATCAGCGCCTGAACGCGTTCGGGGTGACGGAGAGCAAGACGATAGCCAACAGGCGCACCGTAGTCCATCACGTACATCGAATAGTGTTTCAGGCCGAGATGTTCGACAAGACCGTCCACAACGTTCATGAGGTTCTCAAAAGTGTACGAAAACTCTTTGTGATCGGGCATGGTCGTCAGCCCAAAGCCGGGGTAGTCCGGCGCAACAAGGCGGAAGGTTCCGGCGAGCCGAGGAATAAAGTTGCGGAACATGTTCGATGAAGTCGGAAATCCGTGCAGGAGGAGAAGGACTGGGGCGTCCTTCGGGCCCGCATCACGATAGAAGACGTCAAGATTGTCAATCTTTACAGTTGAATAGTGAACCGGGTAGTCCTTGGTGGTAGTTTCGAGTACCGTTGGCATTTTCAAGTCTCCTTCTGAGTTGCTTTTGTGAGTGGTTTGGCTGTCAGGGACGACCGCCGACAAAAACAAAGGGGCGCATTATCCAGCGTCTCAGCCGTTACGGTGAGGCGAATAACAGAACGCGTGGGATCGAGGTCTACTTGGTAACTCCATCTCACACCCCAGCGTGACGATGCGTGGGGCCGTTCGCAGACTCAAAAAATCGAAAGGAACTTAAGTGGCAAAACCGAAAACCGCAACACGCACCTGCGCAAAAGTGCGGCGAGAGTGATCATTCAATCCGCACATGCCTGCAGATGAAGGACGCATCTGCGGCACGTCTCAAGGAGGAGGCAGGCATTCACTCCTAACTTCCAGGAGTACGAGATCGCAAAGGATAGCTGCCGGCGGGCGATTCAAGCGGCCATGGGCATCAGCCGGCTGCCTACTGCAGCCCAACGCGACAACGAGAAGAGCGGTATCGCTATCGAGCGGATTCAGACGTCCCAGGTCCTCGGCTCATATCACTTCACGGCGGGCTACGAGCGGGCCCTGAGCGCGGGCACATCATCGAGTCCTGGATTACGCACCGCGCGCGCTACCACAACATTCTAACTTACAGCAAATTCGTGCTCACGTTCCTCGATGGGCCAAACAGATTAGCGTCCGCGCTGGCGGCGCACCGGCTGGTCCTTGGAAGGGCTCGCCGCTTGCCCCAGCCCGCGCTTCAGGTATCCGCGAAACAGATCCGCTCGCCCGCTTGTACCCGCTGTCTTCAAAGTTCCGAGACCGCGTGTAGGCGTGCTGGTTATCCAGCGACCTCACGATCCGCTCGATGTCTTCCTCCTCGATATCGAGTGCGATCTTCATACCTTTATCTGAGCACGACCGCGCACCCTGCCGCTCACTGCATCAGTCTCAGCAGCTCAACCGTAAACTCAAGCTTGTGCCTGACGACGGCCTTGCGATCACCGTTTTCCCGGGCCTCTTAACCCCGCAAGACCGCAAAGTAAATGCGTTCACGCCGCGGATCATCCGGAGCAAGCACCATCAGGGCGTGAGCGTTGCTCAACAGCTGGTCAGGGGTAAATTCTCCACCTGTGACAATTGATAACACTTCGGCAAGCTGTTCCGGGGTGGTGATGTCGTCCATCGGCTTACTCGGGAGGCATTTCTGGGGGCCGGACCATCACAATCTCCAACCTGTGCAAGGGGGGAGCGTCCTTGTCTGCCGCGACTTCAACGGCTTTGCGCTTCGGATAGACATACTGCGCAAGTTCGGCGTTCATCCTGCCTCGAAGCTCAAGGCTGGCCTCCGGGTCGGTCGCCATCTGTACCATGGCCTCGATAGGATTGTGGCCCAGAGACTCCAGTAGCTCGCCGATTTCCCGTGTCGCGCTGCGGCGTGTGTAAAGGAAACCTTTTAATTGGGCTGGGCGCTGAGAACACATGGACATGGAAGTGTCCTAACTGCGGCGTGCGGAGAGAACCTCGCTTCTTCGTAAAGGCCTCCCAGGAGTGGAAGAGTCAAAACCGCGGGGGCGTAACTCTAACCGTCGCGTCAACTCGGCAGAGACGCCGAAACGGCAAATCCGGGCTTTCAACTGACGGTCCTGATTACTGGTAGTTTTGGCAATCTCGCCGAAACTACCAAGCCTAGCCACATCCTGCCTGACCGACTTCGATGTCCCCGCTCTAAAACTTCTGGATAGTTGGCAGGAAGAAACCCTAGAGTCAATGCCGGGCGGCGTGGTATCGTTGTGCCTCCTGGAGGTTTGCTCACGTGAAACGGTTAGGACTTACTGTTTTCTGTTTGGCCTTGATTATATCGGCCCAGACCACCCCTAACACGGTTCAGGCCCCTAAGACAGCTTGTCCGTCATCGGCTCCACCTATCCATCTGACGCGAGGCTACCTAGACGGCATTTGGTGGCAGTCTGCGCCGGTCGAACAACAGAGAGTCTACGTAGAGGCATACCTTGATGCACGCGGATATGCCAAGCGCAGGTATTCGCTTGCGATGACCTTTCTCGCGGACTTTTATACAGACGCCTCTCTTAGAAACATTCCTGTGAAGGATGCGATAGGCGCTTACCTCAGGAATTCACAACGAGCGCGGCGCAAGTGAAAAACGGGCGGCGCAAAACGAGCTGCTCCCCGGTAATCGACGATAGCCGTGGGTTTCTGTTCATTGACTAGCTGAAAGGGAATCGAACCGTGAACACGAGTCGGTGGTCGTAAGTGTGAAAGTGGGTTAGAGCTATTTGAAACCCCGCTCCGAACGCGAGTTTCAGGTGTCCCTTTAGCGAAATCCGGCCGATTACCAAGCCTGGCGTTGCGAAGACCTGCCTTTGGCCAGCCTGTACCCCGCTCCGCCAGAAGGTGGAATTGACCTCCAACTCCGGCCAAAAGAAACTCCTTACGTGATACTGGAGTGCCGTGTTCTGGCTGATTGGTCTCCCCACTACCCCGACGCTAGACGTTGGCAATGTGATAGCGACGGTGCTCTGAACGCTGAATTCTCCAAAGCCTTTCCCTACGGCCAGAGTAGGGCTGATGGTCCCGTGCCCGACACCGATATTGTGCGACCCGGTGGGAACACTCGCACCAAGGAATACCGTTAGGATGTAATTGCCATGATTCTCATTACGCGTCAGGAGTCGGTATTTCACGAGTAACGAAAAGTCGCCCCAACCGTCTGCGACGCCGGCTTGATGATGGACCACATAGCCGGGCAGGCCCACGGTAACTTGAAAAGGCTGCATAGGGATGAATTCCGGCCCCCTTCCATTGCCATAAACCTCCATCGCGGTGGCATTGGTTTGCGTCTGTTCGGAGATGTCATAGCGAAATTCCTGCTCCAGCCGAGGCGTTACCGTGATTACAGGCGTAATCCAGCGTGGCTGTGCGGCTTGTGTGCGGGCCACTTGAGCAAGCCAGCCTGTTTGCCCGGCGTCGGACGGTTCTTGTGCCAACCCGCCGATATCGAAAACGACGAGCGCTGTGAGCAAGAGTAGTCTTTCCATTCCCGGTCGGATTGTATCACCCGGCGCGAGAGGCCTTCTGGATTGTTTCCGTTGCGTTACAGACCCGCCAGCATGTCCCGGCAAGCGCGCGCCACCAAGATTACGCTATAGCGCTCGCTCCGCCTTGGCCCGGTTCGTGACCCGATGCGATGCTATCTCGTGCTACTTTGCATGGGCCTCAGCCTGACCGCTGCAAGGTGGACTCTAATTGTGCCTATCTTGGTAACCGTAACGCCTGGCGTCAAGAGTTCTGATACCATAACGGAGTGTCAAAAGCCTCCAGCTACCTTCCGTCAGGTTTTCAGACACTCACCGTGCATCTCACTGTGAAGGGGGCCACTGAGTACATCGAATTCCTGAAGCGGGCTTTCGACGGCGTTGAACTCACCCGCTCAGCTTTACCGGATGGTCGGCTGCTGAACGCCAGCGTCCGCATCGCGGATTCCGTAGTGATGCTGAACGATGTTTTCCCCGAGTTCGGAGGCGAAGCCTATCAGTCCCGGCGAGCGGTACGGCTGACCCTGTACTTACCGGATGCTGATACTGTGTGGACGAAGGCTCTCGCAGCTGGTTGCAAAGTGTTATCGCCATTACGGGACGAATTCTGGGGCGACCGCTATGGCGAAGTTGAGGACCCGTTCGGCTTCGTCTGGGCAATCGCAACGCACTTGGAAGACCTGAGCGCAGGAGAAATTGAGGCGCGGCGCAAGAAAGCTTTCAGCGGAGGCAACGTCTCTCAAACCTAAAGGTGGCGCTCTTTCTAAACTTGCTCTGACCGACCACCAAAGGCGCACACTACTCTTGTTTCGCCGGCTCGTGACGCTTGATACCGAGATCGGATAGCCTGGGCTTCAAAGTCGTGGCGACTTTGATATCTGCTCCGAGACAAATTGGCGCGGACGGGTGCCCAGCCTGAAGCCATGTAATCCCATACCAGCGCATGCTGCTCACAGCATCAACGTCATCGGCGAAGGCCCGGCCATTCTTAGGACAACACAGAGTAGCGAGCACCAGGACCGGCGCGGCGACGGACGCGAGGATAAGCCGCATCGTCAGACTGTGACGTTCCGTATGTCTTCTTGCCCTCGGTAAATGATTTTCGATCACCGCCCGCGCAGTATCAGATCACTATACTGATCAAGCGCTTGTTCGTAGCGCTCGCGGGTTCGTTGCTGGGACTCAGCGGTTGTAGCCTGGCACAACTCTTCTTCGGCTTTAATTAGCTTTAACCGCAGCCGATCAACCAGCATATTGTATTCTCGAACGTCAGCCATAGACACCTCACGGCCGGCCCAGGAAGGCGCGGCGGCGCTAGCAATACCTTGGCCGCCGCCTCGGGGAAGGCGTCAATTATTCTGCGACAGGCGCGAGCGGAGTAATATGCTCCTGGGCAAATGAGGCTCAAATTATTTTCACTCAGAGCGAGAGATTGTGACAGAACAGTGACAACAACGGTTTGTCGAGAACTAGTACTAGTCCGTTAGCCTTTGGGTTACGTTGGCCCAATGTCCAGATGCCTCTTCTCGTTTTCGACTGCAAGAGAACCCTGCCACACGCCGCGAGCGGATTGAAACTGCTGTCGAGACCGAAGGCCGGCACGTCAAAGAGCAATAGGAGGGATGGATTGCTGCCGATCCATTTCGAGGCGGTGTACGGGTGGTCATCACAGGGCCACAATCTCATCGAACGCCCACGAGCGGAACGATATCTCGTGATATCGGCGTTTCAGTGATCCGCTCTGTTGAGTCGATACAGCACATGCCGCCGCAACGGGTGTCCTTCCGGCAGGAGGGGATGATCGAAGTCATCAGCAGGATTGCGCGTCATGCCCAGTTTTTCCATCACCCGGCGTGACCTTATGTTAGCCGGAACCGTCGTCGCCAGGATTTCATTCAGGCCCAACGACTTGAACGCATACCCGATGACTGCATGCGCTCCTTCTGTCGCCAGCCCTTGTCCCCAATGCTCCGCCGCCAGACGCCAACCGATTTCCACGCAAGGCGTGTAATGCGCTTCAAATTGAGGAATCTCCAAGCCAATGAACCCTATGAACATGCGACCTCGCCGAAGCTCCGCTGCCCAAAGGCCGAATCCATGCTGCTCGAAATGAGCTTCGATTCCGTCCAGCATGGCATCGCTGTCTTCTTGCGCAAGAGGCCCTCGAAGGAATTCCATCACACGAGCGTCTGCATTCATACGGGCGAACGGCTCCCTGTCGGAGTCGCGCCAAGAGCGCAGGGTTAGGCGCTCGGTGGAGATTCGCATTTGGTTCACAAGCGCAATATCAAATCCGGCAAATCATCGAACTTAGTGAGCGGACAAAGTGAAGTGCGGAATCCGCGAAATCGGTATACACACTTTTGAGATGTCGGAACGCGTGGCCGCCGACGATCCTTTTCGGCCAGGTCGACCCATCATACTGCAACCTGCGCCATGGCCTCGCGATAGTTCCAGGTCATCCACTCCGCAGGCCGAGCCGCCAGCTCTTTCGCATAGCCCTCCAGAGCTATGGCGAGCGTTAACCCAACATATCGGAAGTTATTCCGGCGGCCGACCAAGGCGTTCGCCAGGTTGGAGGGCTCCTTCGGGGTCTTCGGGACCGGAAGTTGGAAGCGGCCCAGGCAAGTGCGGAAGGACCGCCGCCAGTAAGCGCATGAGGTGCAAAGCGCCAGGCTACAAGAGTCGGCTGCTCAGGATTGGTGCGATCAGATCTCGCCTCCCGAAGGGCGCGGGAGTCGTCGTTTTAACTATGGGATGCTTTTCGTGGCGGAGCGCGACTCTCAAAGCTACACGCCACTTGCATTGGCGTGGTATTCTACGGCCGTTCGAAGGTGGTGATGGGCCATGCGCGCAATCGATGAGCTCTTACTGGACACTCGTTTCGCCGTTCGAAAGTTGAGGAAGTCTCGCGTTTTCTCCGTAATCGCGGTAGCGATGTTGGCGCTCGGCATTGGGGTAAACACCGCCATCTTCGGTGTGGTGAACGCGATCATCTTCCGGCCTCTCCCGGTGAGAGACGGCGCTCGTTTGCAGGTCATTGCGACCTTTCGCACCAGAACGCCCACGCTCGGCCCCGTGTCGTTTCCCGATTTCCAAGACTACCGGGCCGCCACTGACGAGGTATTCGACGACATTGCCGGTTATAGCGTTGGGTTCATGGGGCTGGCGCACGAAGACGAACGGCCCCAGCGTGTTCTTGTTGACTGGGTCACTGGAAACTACTTTTCGTTGCTCGGTATCCACCCACAGCTCGGCCGGTTCATACGGGAAGACGAAGGCTCACCGGGCCACAGCACCCCAGTGGGCGTTCTCGGCCACTCGACTTGGCTGCGTCGTTTCGGGGGAGACCGATCCATCGTCGGACAAAAGATAATCCTGAATGGGCAACCGTGCACGGTCATTGGCGTGGTTCCCGAGAACTTCAGGGGGGCCTTTGCCTTCTCCGAGGCAGAGGTTTATCTGCCGGTGAATTGGACGAGCCGATCCGTTCTAGACGATCGGAGTGCCCGTAGCCTGCACACACTCGCACGGTTGCGGCAAGGGGTCAGCATCGAACGCGCGCAGGGGGCTTTGGACGTAATCGCGGAACGGCTCGGACGCGAGCATCCGGCCGACGATAGAGGCGTTCGGCTCAAGGTTGTGCCCGAACGGCTCGCGAGACCGGAAGAAGACAACGCCCGGTCGAATAGATTCGGCGCAACGGCGATGCTAACCCTGGTTGAGTTGGTCCTAATTGTGGCCATGATAAATGTCGCCAACCTGGTCCTCGGGCGTGTCGCCGGGCGGCGGAGGGAGTTGGCAATCCGCTTGGCTCTGGGCGCGGGCCGCGGCCGTATCGTTCGGCAGCTCCTGACCGAATTCGCGATCCTCGCGGCGTTGGGCGGCATCGCGGGTTTTGGCCTGGCTGCTTCGGTATGGCGGCTCCTTACGGTCGTCCGCCTCCCGGGGGACCTGCCCGTCCGGCTCGATTTCCACCCCGATGGACGCGTGTTGGCCTACGGGTTCGCGGCAACTGCTTTGACTGCTCTGCTGGTGGGCCTGGTTGGCGGCCGTGGTGAGCCGCGTCGGAACCTGCATGGAGCTTTGCACGACCGCGGCGTGGCGTCGCCATCCAGCGGCGGTCACAGCTTCCGAAAGTCCCTTCTGGTTGCACAACTCGCGATCTCGTTCGTTCTGCTGGTTGCAGGAGCGCTGTTTCTGCGCAGTCTGAAGCAGGCCGAGCATGTCAATTTCGGATTTAAGCCCGAAGGGGTGCTCAACCTCCAGATGAATGTGGCGCAGCTCGGATACTCGCCCTCCATCGGCCGCGAGTTTTTCGATGAAGTCGAGCGTAGAGTCCACAACCTTGGAGGCGTCGAACAAGTCGCCTTCGCATTCTCCGTTCCGATGGGCTACGTGAGACTGAGCAGCAGACTCGACGTGGAAGGCCGACCGGCCAGTCCGGGCGAGCGTATCATCGCCGGAAAAAACGTAGTCGGTCCAAATTACTTTGCGGCCATGGGCATTCCAATCGAGCGTGGGCGCAGTTTTACGAAGGCTGACGACGAGCGGTCGCGCGCGGTGGCAATCGTGAACCGGCGGCTGGCCGATCTGTTGTGGGATGGGCAGGATCCGCTCGGGCGACGTTTTAGTCAAGCGGGCCCCGACGGTCCATGGCTGGAAGTCGTTGGTGTAACGCAGACAGGTAAATACCGGTTCTTGTTCGAGGATCCCGAACCGTACTACTATGTGCCCACGGCTCAAGAGTACACTCCAATGCGGGTGTTACACGTGCGGACGACGGGCTCGCCGGAAGCGCTCGCGCCGGCGGTCGAACGGGAGATTCACGGCATTCAGCCCGAGTTGCCGGTGTATGATGTTCAAACCATGAAGGACGCGCTGGAGGGGGGCTACGGCCTCTTCATGGTGCGAACTGGCGCATTGTTTGCGGCGATTCTGGCGTTCATTGGCTTGTCGCTGGCAGTGATCGGACTGTATGGAGTCGTGTCCTTCATGGCGAACGAACGAACGCATGAGTTCGGCATACGGATCGCGCTCGGCGCAAATCGAAAAGGCATCGCGATGACCGTTATCCGTAATGGAGCGATCCTGATGCTGAGCGGCACGGGTATCGGGCTAGCTGGCGCGTGGGCGCTGACACGATTGCTTTCGAGGCTTTTATTCCGGGTTCCGCCAGTCGATTTCGTGTCCTTTGCGGCAGCGTTCCTGTGCGTTGCAGTTGTGACGCTGGTCGCGATGTCCATCCCGGCACATCGGGCCACAAGGATCGACCCCGTCGTTGCGTTGCATTCAGAATAACCCCAGATCGGGATGGGATTCCCGTTTCGGCCGCGCCTTCGATCGATGCCCTTGACCGCCAGATGGATGCCGTCCATCGACGCATATGATTCTCCTGGCAGTTCGTCCTGGGCTCTGGTTCAAAGCGCTGCCGATTCTCGGCCTTATCCCGGCTGGAATTCAGGATCTTCGGTCCCATATAATGGCTTGTTGGAGCGTCCCTTTAGCATCGTACCGCTGAGAAAAGATTCGGTAATGTGCCAATTCAGCACATGCCTGAATCCGGCCGTGTTTATGGTACATAACACAACTGGCTCGATGAAGGCGCTTTGTCGAGAGCACCTTATCAGCCTAGGCGTTGGAGAGTCGGAACTTCCGGATCCAGAAGGGCGTTAGCGATGCGCGCGGTTACAATCGAAAGCAGATCACATTTTTCTTATGAGCACTGATACGACAGTGCCCGCGAAAAGCCTCCGCGGGACTGATGGGTACATGCCCGTGGACGTTAGGGTGACTTCGCTGACGGCTTTAGCAAGCGCTTCTATAGAGCCGTCACGGGAGTAAAACACAACGAGAATGCTTGCTTTCGGCTTTGGCATCGACACAACTCCTTGATATGGTCATCCTTTCGACGGCTGGTTTAGGTGTCGATGAAGGCTACATTCATCTCGAAGGGCTGGCGGGCGATCTGCAGTTTGTTAGCGGCGAAGTTCGGGTCAGGATAGCCCACTGCCAAGCCACACAAGATGGACAGCTGCGCAGGGATGGTCAACTGTGACCGAACGATTTCGGGATAACCGGCTATCGAAACCTCGACGCAACTACCCAAACCTCGTTCGGTCAAAGCCAGCAACAACGTCTGCAAGAACATTCCTACGCTGAGAGCGTCGGCCTGGCCGAGGTCGCGATGCATACAGACAATGCCAGCCAACGGCGCACGAAAAAACTCCCAGTTTCGCAAGACAGCGGCGTCATGTTGCGCTTTATCTTCGCGACCGATTCCCATCGCGCCGTAGACCTGAGCGCCCAGTTCGCTTCGATAATGTCGGAACGACTCGGGTAGAGCCGGAATATTCGGTGGCCGGCGCTTTGCCTCTTCGACCAAGGCGGCGACAAGGCGATCGCGAGCCGATCCCGACACCAACACGAGATGCCAGGGCTGGATGTTGGAGTTGGATGGCGCAAGCTGCGCGAGAGCAAGAGCCTCGTTCACCAATTCGCGCGGCACCGGTCGCGACGAAAACATGCGCGTCGAATGGCGCTCTCGAATCGCTTCGTCAAGGTCCAGCATAATTCTCAACGCGAGAACATTCCAACCAATTCGACTAGGTGTACTCTCTCTTTTTTTTTATGCGTCGCGAGGTTGGAGGCGTTATTTTTGGGTGAAGCCTAAATCTTTTTGGGTGAAGCAAAGCCAATGAGCTTCGCACCGCCGAGGTCCGCCATGCGGAGATCCGCCTTACTGAGGTTTACCTGGCTGAGGTCCCCTTGGCTGAGCGTCCTCTCACGGAGGTCCGCCCCAAGGAGGTACGCTTTGCTGAGGTTCGCCCCGCCGAGGTCCGCCTCGCTGAGGTCAGGGGTTGTGTAAGGGGGGTTCGTCTCACGCCATTGATTCCACGGCGCTGCTCCATGGCGGATGAGGGCAAGTTGTTCGAGGTCGGCCATCTTAGATGACGATACCGCGCCGCCGATGCGCAAGCGAGCGGGCTCGCCAAGATACATGGACCGAATCCCCGATGAACTGATAGGTAAAGCAACGCTCGCTCGACCTCCGTTGTTTAAGCCGCGGGAGGATGAACAGGCATCGCCGGCCTGCCAAAACCTGATGGTTCTGGCACATGTGCTCACGCTCCAGCAACCCTTTGAGATGCACCAGCGGCCGCACGCTCGCTCGGCATCAAATTTCCGGGGTTTGGCTGGCAACAGTTTCAGGCGGCTGCACATCACGCTCATGCAACAGCGGGGTCTCACGCTCTTCGATCTTCGTCGGCAGGCAGGGCATGCAGATGTGCGAACCACGCAAAAGTACATTGCCGATGACATCGGGCGTCGCCAGGAGGCAGTAAACGGGCTGCCGAAGATCGTACCGATCCGCCAGAAGGTGGGCTGATTATGCGGGATTTGTGCGGGATCTTCATGCTAAACTCTAGATACATAAGGCTCTTACCAATAAGCGCCGAAATGTTGGAAACATAGTTCTCTCGCCTGAGGTAGGTTTTTGGCCGGCTCCACCAAGAAGGCAGTCATCCGGCGCTTCGATCGTGAACCGTTGGCGGGTTACGTAAACACCACGTCTTATCTGCAGCTTACGGGCGTTGAGCTGCTCTCGGCGGAGGGTAAGGTTACGACTGTGCCCTACCCTGAAATCAAGACCATTTCGTTCGTGCGGGACTTTGCGAACCTGGCCGACGACACCCGGCGCGTGTTCCACAACCGCCCGAAAATGGAGGGCTTGTGGATGAGTTTCCGGTTCCGGGACGGCGAGGTTCTCGAGGGGGTGATGCCCAACAACCTGCTCGCGTTCGAGCCGCAGGGTTTCACGGTGATTCCGCCCGACCCGTCCCGCAATCAGCAGCGCGTGTTCATTCCGCGAGCGGCCTTGCAATCGGTCGAGGTGCTGGGAGTGGTAGGCAGTCCTCTGCAACGGCGCAAGCCGAAGGCTGGATCGAAAGAACAGATCGGCCTGTTCGACGAGTAGCTTTGTTGGGAAGGTCACAAAAAGGTCATTGCGGTATACTAAGGACTTAACCAAGGAATCACTTTATTGGAGGTGGTATGAAGCTACGGGATTTAGCTTTATCTCTGGCTGGGATGCTGATGTGCGCCTACGGCGCGCTGGCACAGACCGCCGTCATGGAAGGCAACGTGAAGGGCGAGGACGGCAAGCCCGTTCAGGGCGCCGTGATTAAGATCACTCGCACCGACATCAAGGGAAATTATCAGGTCAAGACCGACAAGAAAGGCCATTTTCTGTATGCCGGCCTGCCTTTGGGTATCTATGACGTCAGCGTGGAAATAGGCGGGGCGGCGAAAGACTCCGTGAAGGGCGTGCGGCTCCATGGCGACATGCCCCCCATTGATTTTGACCTGGCCAAGAGCGCAGCCGGAGGCCCGGGCGAGCAGGGAGGCCAGACCCAGCCGGCGGCTCAGGACGCCACGCGAGGGATGAGCGCCCAGCAGAAGGCCGAATTGGAAAAGCAGTTAAAAGAGCGCGAAGAGGCCATGAAGAAGAACAAGGAGTTGAACGATGCGTTCAACGCCGGGATGACCGCCGCGCAGTCCAAGCAGTGGGATCAGGCCATTGCCTCATTCAACAAAGCCAGCGAACTCGATGCGAAGCAGCACGTCGTCTGGGCGCAATTGGCGGAAGCAGAGATGAATTTTGCGGCGACCAAATCGGGCGCCGAGGCCGATGCCGAGACAGCCAAAGGTTTGGATGCCTACCAGAAGGCGATCGAACTGAAACCCGATGATGCCGGCTATCATAATAATTTTGCGCTGTCGCTGGCCAAGGCCAAGAAATTTCCTGAGGCCCAGGCGGAACTGACGAAGGCCGCCACGCTCGACCCCCCTAATGCCGGCCGCTACTACTACAACCTGGGCGCGCTGCTGGTGAATTCCGGGCAGAATGAGCCTGCCGGAGATGCGTTTAAGAAAGCCATCGACATCGATCCGAATTATGCCGACGCTCAATACCAGTACGGAGTCTTTTTGCTGTCGAAAGCTACCGTCGCTGCCGACGGGAAGGTGACGCCGGTCGGGGGAACGGCCGAGGCTTTTCAGAAGTATCTGCAGTTGAAGCCCGACGGGCCGTTTGCGGATTCTGCCAAACAGATGCTCGCCACGTTGGGAACCACCTTGGATACCAGTTACAAAAACCCGGCGGGGAGCAAGAAGGGCGGCAAGAAGTAACCGAGTTCGGTATGCGGGGCGGGAGCGGAAGGCTCGCGCCCCTTCCTTATGATTCGTTTCCTGGTGATTCGGCTCCTCGTTCCGCTCCTGCTGTTGTTTCTAGTGAGAGCACTGCTGAGAGGTGTCTTCTCTAGTGTTCGCGCTTTCACAATGACCGAGAATCCGCCGGGCTCCAAGCAGCCGCCTTCGGTGCCGGCGGGTGGAGAACTGAAAAAAGATCCGGTGTGCGGCACCTATGTCTCTACCAGCGCAAGCGTGACACGAACCGTCAATGGCGAAGTGCTGCACTTCTGTTCCCCCGAGTGCCGCGATCGATACCGGCTGGCCTGAACTCGCGCATCAAATCAGAATCATCCCCTTGCGGATCCCGATGGCGACGGCCTCGGTGCGCGTGGAGGCGTTGAGCTTGGCAAGAATCGAAGCCACGTGAAACTTCACGGTATGCTCGGAAATTCCGAGCTTCCATGCGATGTTTTTGTTGGCGGCACCTTCGGCCATCAGGCGGAGCACCTCGAGTTCGCGCGGTGTCAGCACGGTCGATTCGGCCGAAGCGGTGGTCGGATTGGAGGCCGAAAGCAGAGCTTCCAAATCGTGCGGGTCGACCACCGCCAGTCCGGTGGAGGCGGCTTCGACGGCCGCCAGCACCTCAGCCGGCGCGGCATCGCGCGGGAGCATGGCGCGTACGCCCAGACGCAGTACTTCCGAGCTCCAGGCCGGCTGGGCGTCGGCGGAGAGCAGCACGATTGCGGGGGCCACCCCGTCCGCCGGCGGTGCCAGTTCCTCAACCGGCAGAGCGGCCAGGACCACGTCGGGACGCAACGCCTCTACCGAGGAGAGATCGGCGAACGACCCGGCCACCTCGACGGCCGGGTCGCCAGCGACCAAAGTTTCGAGGCCGGCGCGCACCACGGCCGAAGGCGCCGCGATGAGCAAGCGGGTCACGCCGCCTCCGCCCGCATTTCGATTCGCGCCACCGCCTCGCGCACGCGCCTCCGATCCCCGCGCAGGAATTGCAAAGGCACGGCCCCGTCCGCGGAATCCAGGGCATCACCCAGCGCATCCATAGACTCGAGCGGACTCCCCCGGATGCCGATCAGAATGTCGCCGATGCGGAGCGAAGCGGTGTCGGCCGCGCTGCCAGCCTCTACATCTAGGATCAACATTCCGAGACGCGCTCCGTCGTAGGCGACCGGCCGCAGCACGACGCCCAACCGAGGCCGAGCGCCGCGGCGCAGAAACTCCGTCACCGCCCGGGAAGGAACCGCCAAGCCAAGACCGTGGACTATGGCCGTATTGACGCCGATGACCTCGCCGTTCGCATTGGCAAGCGGTCCGCCGGAGTTTCCGGGCGCCAGCCGTACGGTAGCTCGCACCCAGGGCTGGGAGCCCATGCCGGGCATGCGGCCCACCGAGTGGATCACCCCGGTGGTGAGCGCGCCGCGAAAGCCCAGAGGATTACCGACAGCGATCACCAGCTCTCCCGGGCGCAGTCGGTCGGAGTCGCCGGCGGTGGCCGCAGGCAGCCCGTCGGCCGGAACGCGCAGCGCGGCCAGATCGCGGCGCGGATCCGCGACAGCGACACGCGCGTCGAGCCTCCGCCCGTCCCACAACTCCACCACCGGGCGGAGGGATCGTGCCACGTGCGCGTTGGTGAGGACGAGGCCGTCCGTCCGCCAGATGATGCCCGAGCCTCCTCCCCGCTGGGGGCCTTCCGACAAGACCTGGACAGTCGCGCGGCGCAGATGTTCGGAAACTTCCCCGAATGTGTCCATGTCAGTCTCTCCGCGGCCGTTCCCCAACGGTAATGGGGAGCTGTTTTCTCAAGCCGCCCCGGACGAGATCGGCTTTCACGGTTTCGCCGACGCTTGCCGATTCCAATGCCGTCTGGACATCGTCGGTATCGACCGCGGCCTTTCCGTCGAGGGACACCAAGATGTCCCCCACCAGCACGCCCGCTGCGGCGGCCGGCCCACCCGCCTCCACCGACAGAACGATGAGGCCTCTTTGGTGATCGGGCAACGTCACCGGTTGCAGCCCCACGCCCAGATAGCCGCGCGAGACCCTTCCGCGAGTGAGGATTTCCTCCAGCACCCGGTTGATGGTGGAAGCAGGAATGGCCAGGCCGGCCAGTCGCGAAAGAGCCGACGTGGCGATCCCGATGGTGGCTCCGGAGGTGTCGATCACCAGGCCACCCGAAGAAGCCGGGTACATGGTGAGATCGAGACGGATATAACGATCGAGCCGCCCGCCGCGCCACGTGCGCCAGGGGCCACTCACGGCGCTGATAATCCCCAACGTGGCGTTGACTCCCGAATCCTCGGAACGGCCGACGGCGAGCGTCAGATAGCCGGGCTTGATCTCCTCCGCGAGTGGCGGTGCCGGATCGCCCGACGGTTCCGGAACCCGCAGGACCGCCAGATCGGTGCCGGGGTCGCTTCCCGCCACGGTAGCGGGGCGGCTGGCGCCATCGGGCAGCGTGACGGTGATCTCCTCCTCGCGGCGGATGGTGTGCTGGGCAGTGACAATCACGCCCGGACGCCAGACGACGCCGCTCGAAGAAAAACGCGGCCGTGCATGTACTGCCACCACCGAACGGCCGGCCCGTTCGACTGCCGCGGCCAGGTCATTCGATAGCGCGGCTAATTCGCTCGTCATGGAAACCCTCCTGTTGATTCCAGGATGGCGCATCGGCTACCGAGACACATCGGCCGTTCGGCTAGGAACGCCCCCCTAAAAGGAGCGGTTTTAGTGCGCGGAGCTGGATTCGACGCCGTTGGCGCCAGGCAGGGACGGCCGCCTCATATCGGCGGCAAAGTAACTTTGTTCAGCCAGGTTGCGATAAATGGCGCCGGCCATACCGGCGGCCACCGGACCGTTCACGTGGTGATCCCCAGTCAACATCACGACCACAACCAACTGATGGCGGCCCACTTCATTAAAGGAGCCGAACCAGCCCATGTGGCTGGAGGCGCGGTAATCGGTGCAGGTGCCGGTCTTGCCGAAGATCGGGTCCTCAGGATCGAAGCCGATGCGCCGCGCGGTCCCAAAATCCACGGCCGCCCGCATCCCGACTTTGATCTCGGGGATGCCGCTCTCGGTCAGGTCGAGCGTCCTTTTAATCCGCGGCGTGAACTGTTCAATTTCGGCTTCGCTGCGCGGGTATTGGAGGTAGTAGAGCGTCCCGTTGTTGGCGATGGCAGACACGAGCGCCGCCAGCTGGAGAGGAGTCACCGTGAACCCCTCGCCAAAACTCGTCATCATGCCCACGCCGCCGATTTTTGGCGGTGCCGCGGCAATTGTTCCAGGCTGTTCGTCGGGAAGATCGACCGACGCCCGTTCGCCCAAACCTAGCAACTGGGCGTAGTGAGTAACGCGCTCAAAGCCCAAAGTCTGGCCCAGCCTCGCAAAGTATTGATTATTCGATTTGGCCAAAGCGGTGGTGAGATTGAAACGCGAGCGCCGCGTGATGGCAACCGAAGTATCGGCGTCGATGATGTGTTCGCTCAGCGCCGCCACGGAGGTAACCAGCTTGATGGTCGAGCACGGCGTGAAGCCGCTCTGCAAGGCGAGTTTCTGGTTCACCATGGTGAGGATGCGGCCGTTCGACGGGTCGACCACCACGACGCTGCCCTTCACCGAGCCCAGGGCCTCCACCGCCGCCCGCCGGATCATGAGGTCGTCGCCGTCCACATTATCGCCAAGCGTCGGATCGACCGCGGGTGCCCAACGCGCCCTTGACTTGTGGACTGACGACTTGCGGAGCGACAGCTTGCGGAGCGACAACTTGCGGAGCGACGCTTTGCGCAACGACCACACACGCCGCGGCTTTTGCGCAGTTGTGACGGCTTCAGCCGTGTTCGCCAGGATACCCCCCAGCAGCAGCGGAACCAGAATCGACCTTTTCATCGAATGCACGTCCAGGCGTCACCGCGCGGAACCCGGCGACGGTTTTCACACACTGAGAGAAACATTATAACCAGAGTTGATGCAAGTTGTAACCTGATCGAACGGACCGAAAGTTCCAGTACCTCTCCCTGCCTGCCCGGAAACGCCCGACACCGCCAGAATCGGACCCGAGGCCCCTGTGGCTGAATCGGGAGGAAATCGTCAAAGCCTGTACGATCATCGAGATCCGGCGCCCCGTGCGAGCCCGAGTCCGGCGGATTTCGAGTATCATCAAATTTCCACTATGGCGGAATCTCCAATAACCCTTCGGGCGCAGGATTACGCTACCTGGTACCAGGACGTGGTCGTCGAGGGGGATCTGGCCGAACCGGCCGAGATTGTGAAAGGCTGCATGGTCATCAAAGCCAATGGCTACGCGGTCTGGGAACTGCTCCAGCACGAGCTGGATACGCGCTTCAAGGCGACCGGCCACCAGAATGTGTACTTTCCGCTGCTGATCCCGCAGGGCTTCCTACGCCGGGAAGCGGAGCACGTGGAGGGGTTCTCGCCCGAGCTGGCGGTGGTGACGATCGCCGGCGGCAAGGAACTGGAAGAGCCGTACGTTATCCGCCCGACCTCGGAAACCATCATCGGCCACTTCTTTGCCAAGTGGATTCAGAGCTGGCGCGACCTGCCGATGCTGGTGAACCAGTGGGCCAACGTCGTGCGCTGGGAGCTGCGGACGCGCCTGTTTTTGCGGACCACGGAGTTCCTCTGGCAGGAAGGACACACCGCGCACGCCACGCATGAGGAAGCCTTCGAAGAGGTGCTGCGCATGCTGGGCGTCTACGCCGAGGTGGCCGAAGACGTGATGGCCATGCCGGTCGTCCGCGGCATGAAGACCCAGGCGGAGAAGTTTGCTGGCGCGCTCCACAGCTACTCGATCGAGGCCATGATGCAGAACGGACTGGCACTGCAGGCCGCCACCAGCCACGATCTGGGCCAGAACTTCGGCAAGGCGTTCGACGTGAGGTTCCAAAACCAAGCAGGCCAGCTCGAGTACGTCTGGCAGACCAGCTGGGGTGCGAGCACGCGCCTGATCGGCGGCTTAGTGATGACGCACTCTGACGACAAGGGTTTAGTCCTGCCGCCCAAGCTCGCGCCGCTCAAGGCGGTCGTCGTGCCGATTTACCGCAAGGACCAGGAACGCGGAGAGGTGCTCGAAGCGGCGCACCGGATCGCGGCTGACGTCGGCGCTCGCGTCGATGACCGCGAAGGACAGACAGCCGGCGCCAAGTTCTTTTACTGGGAGCGGCGCGGCGTTCCGGTGGTGCTCGAGCTCGGTCCGCGTGATCTGGCTTCGGGCAGCATGGTACTCAAGCGGCGTGACACCGGGACCAAGCATTCGGTTCCACAGGCCGAGGCTCGCCGCGCGGTGGCAGCGGCGCTCGAGGCCATACAAAGCGATCTATACCGCGCGGCCAAGCAGCGCCTCGCGGCCAACACCGTGCTGGCGAATTCGATGCGCGAGGCGGAATCGATCCTGACCGACGTGACAGCCGAAAGAGGGGGCGGCAAGTTCGTGATGGCGCACCTCAAGGACGACCCGCGATGCGACGCGCGGCTGAAGGAGTTCAAAGCGACCGTGCGAAACATACCGCTGGTCGATGAGTACGACGGGCCGGGCAAGTGCATCGTTACGGGGGAGCCGGTGGAGCGCCGCGTGGTGATTGCGAAGGCGTATTAGAGGTCTCCACACGTTCTCTGACGGGAACGCCGTCACCCAAAGCTAGGACTATCGGCAACTCGAGGGCCTACGAGATCTCCAAGCGAGAGAAGCCGCAAGGCCGTCTGCTCGTGCGCACAGCCGCCGTGCGATCCCGACGAGCAATTCGCAGCCCTCGAAGCATTCGACTTCTTGGATTCGATCTCGGGTTCGCGACTGCCCGGTGGGTACACCGCGTTTCGGAACGAATCCCTTGGCGCTGCCCATTTGCGCCCGCCGGGTTGGGGTGGAGCCGGGCGATCGCCGACCGACCTTGGTGACGGGATTCTCGTCTCGGCTGCCCACCGCGCCATCGGGCTTTTTCGCTGGTCCGAAGCGTCTCACACGGACGTATCGTCGCTTGTCCTTCAGACTACGGTTGGTCGGAAAGTAGGAGGGCGGCGGAACTTAGTGGCCTGCTCGAAGCTGTAGGCAAATTTGAGCAGCACTGGCTCGCTCCAGGCCGGACCGAAGAAGGAGATCCCCACCGGCAGGCCATTGACGAATCCCGCAGGCACGGTGACGTGCGGATATCCGGCCACCGCAGCCGGCGTGGTGCAGCCAGGCCAGGTCGGGTCGCCGAGCACGAGATCGTTCAATGGCGCCGGTCCGGCCGTCGGGGCCACGATCGCCTGCACTTTGTATTTGGCGATCACAGCGTCGATGCCCTCGGCTTGGGAAAGCCGACGGCAGAGGGTGCGCGCCTGGACGTAGGCTCTGTCGGTAAGCGGCCCCTTGGCCTGCGCGCGCTCGAACAGCTCCTGCTGGAAGTAGGGCATCTCCTCCCGGCGCCGCTCGCGGTTGAAGGCGATCAGATCGGCCAAGCTGCGCACCCGCACCTTCGGGCGCTCGGCCAGGTATCGGTTGAGATCGGCTTTGAACTCATAGAGCAGAACCTCCAGCTCCTCGTTATCGTATTGACCGTGCGAGGGGAGATTCGCCGGGTCCACTAGCTTCGCTCCCTGGCGTTTCATCTCGGCAAGATTCGCTTCAAGGACCGCATCCATGGCGGCGTTGGCGCCGAAATACTTTCGTTCCACGCCCAGCCGCGCGCCCTGGAGGCCGCGCGGGTCGAGGAACCGCGTGTAATCGGGCAAGGCGTTTCCCGCGGCCCGCGTGGCTGAATCACCTGGATCGCCACCCACCATGGCATTTAACAGGAGGGCCGCGTCGCGCACGGTGCGCGCCATGGGTCCGGCGGTGTCCTGGCTGTGCGAAATCGGGATAATCCCGGAGCGGCTCACCAGCCCCACGGTCGGCTTGATGCCGACGATGCCGTTGACCGACGCCGGGGCGGTAACCGAGCCGTCGGTTTCGGTTCCCACGGCCACCGCACAGAAATTCGCTGAGACCGCGACCGCCGAGCCGGAGCTCGAACCGCATGCGTTACGATCGAGCGCGTAGGGGTTGCGCGTCAACCCGCCGCGCCCGCTCCAGCCGCTGATCGAGTGCGGGGAGCGGAAGTTGGCCCACTCGCTCAGGTTGGTCTTCGCCAAAATCACGGCGCCGGCACTGCGCAAGCGTTCCACCACGAAGGCATCGCGCGCAGCGCTCGAGCCGAGGAGGGCCAGCGACCCGGCCGTGGTGCTCATGCGATCGGCTGTATCGAGATTGTCTTTGATCAACACGGGCACGCCGTGGAGCGGGCCGCGCGCGCCCCTCAAGCGACGCTCGCGGTCGAGGGCGTCAGCAATCCCGAAGGCTTCGGGGTTGATCTCAAGCACCGCATTCACCGTCGGGCCCTTCTTGTCGAGCGATTGAATGCGCTTCAGATACCACTCGGTCGCGGCGCGTGCGGTGAAGCGGCCGTCGCGAAATCCACGTGCCAGATCGCCAAGCGTGGCTTCTTCGAGGTTAAGAGACTCGCCGCTAGCGGCGCGCGCCGCAGGCAGCGCCAAAAGAGTCTCGCGCAGAAAGCCGCGACGGTTCATGACTAAGATTATCGGATAATACGGGCAAGCTCGAGACAGGGTGAGCTAAGGTGGAAGAACGATGAACTACTACCAGCAGCATCAGTCCCGGTTCCTAGAAGGCCTGACGGCTTTCCTGCGCATTCCGAGCATTAGTACGTTGTCGGAACACAAGCCCGACATCCGGCGCGCAGCTGAGTTCGTGCGCCAGGAACTGCTGGCGGCGGGGATGACCACGGCCGAGCTGATCGAAGGCCAGGGCAACCCGCTGGTCTACGCGGAATGGCTGGGCGCGCCCGGTAAGCCGACCATCCTTTTCTACGGGCACTACGACGTGCAGCCGCCCGACCCGCTGGATGAGTGGATGTCGCCGCCCTTCGAGCCGCAGATTCGGGGCAATGACATCTTCGCGCGCGGCTCCTCAGACGACAAAGGCCAGACTTACATCCAGATCAAGGCAGTGGAAGGCCTTTTGAAAACCACCGGCAAGCTGCCGGTGAACGTGAGGTTCCTGATCGAAGGCGAAGAGGAGTGCGGTGGCGAGCACATCGAGGCGTACGTGAAGAGTAAGCCCCCCCGGCTTAAAGCCGACGCGGCGGTGGTGTGCGACACGGAAATGTTCGCGCCCGATCTGCCGACGATCTGCGTCGGGCTCCGCGGAATCGTCTACGGCGAGCTGTTCGTCGAAGGCGCCAGCCACGACCTGCACTCCGGCATGTATGGCGGTGCGGCGCCGAACCCGATTCAAGCGATCGCCGAAATCCTGTGCGCGCTGAAGGATCGCGACGGGCACATCCAAATTCCCGGTTTCTACGATCGGGTGGCCGCGCCCAGCCCCAAGGAACGCGAGGCGTGGGCGCGGCTGCCGTTCCGCGAGAAAGAGTTCACCGAACGGGAGATGGGAGCCGACGCCCTGGTGGGCGAGCCGGGCGTTCCGGTACTCGAGCGGCTGTGGGCGCGCCCGACCTTGGAGGTCCACGGCATTCGTGGCGGCTTCACTGCGGAAGGCGCCAAAACCGTGATTCCCGCTCGCGCGGTGGCCAAGATCAGCACGCGCCTGGTGGCGGACCAACGCATCGACGAAGCGACTGGGCAACTCCGGGCTGCGATCGAGAGAGCGTGCCCCAAGGGAGTCAAGGCCGAGTTCAAAGTGCTGCATGCGGGTGCGCCGTCGCTGACCAACCCCGACAACCGCTTCATTCACGACGCGGCCGAGGCCATGAAGCAGTTGTTCGCCAAAGAGGCCGTGTACATCCGCTCGGGCGGCTCGATTCCGATCGTGGGAGTGTTCGACCAAGCGCTGGGGATTCCGAGCGTCCTCATGGGATTCGGCTTGCCCGACGACAACCTGCACGCTCCTAACGAGAAGTTCCACCTGCCGAACTTCTTCCGGGGCATCGAAGCGGTGGCGCGCTACCTGGAAATCCTGGGCGGCTGATCAACGCCAGTGGCCGCGCCGGAATTCCCAGCCGCGGTGAGGCCGTTCGACCCACGTGCCGGCGACCCAGACGGCTCGCGGTTGCGGCGGGCGCATCCAGCGGCCGGCCACCCACACGTAACTGCCGCCGCGCCAATCCCAAAAGCCTTCGGTCCATACGAACCCGGGACCGGGGGCCACGCCGACCACGGCGTATCGGGGCGGGGGCGGACCATACGAGGCGAAATACGCGCCGCGAACGGCGCAGGAGCTCATGAGAGCGCCGAAACCCATTAGGGCGGGGGCCAACCATCTCCGTTTCATTCTTCAGTACCTCCCTGCCTGGTGAAACGCAGACCGCCGGAGGCAGGTTGCGCGCCTGAAGAGCGCTTAATGTTACGGGTTCTTAAGGAAATTCGAAGCCCGGCGCCGGCCGAGGATTTGAGCGGTGGGTTCGGCGCGGGTTGCCCTAACACGCTTTTTGCGGAGTTTATCCGCTTCCAAACGCGACCGCTCATGCTTTGGTTCGTCAGGACCAATCACTACCGTTAACGACCTCGGTCGATCGGTCCGCTTGACACGAGAGGGCCGAAGAAACATAATCTGCCCTAACGGGAGTGGTGTCGATCCTTTGGGGGTCAGTCAATTTTTCCAGCGCACTGGGGAGGTATGTGGATGACGGCGGTTCGTTCGATCGTATTCACTGGCTTGTTGATGAGTTCTGGCGTTATCGCCTGGGCTCAAGCCGTATCGACTTCTCAAATACAAGGGGTGGTTCAGGACGCAACCGGGCTGGCGGTCGAGGGGGCCCAGGTGCGGGCGACGCAGACCGCGACCGGCGCGACGCGGCTCGCGACGAGCTCCGCAGATGGAACCTACGTGCTGCCCAATTTGCCGGTCGGGCCGTACCGGCTGGAAGTCAGCAAGGAAGGATTTAACCAGTACGTGCAAACCGGCATCGTGCTGCAGGTGGGATCGAACCCGAATATAGACGTGCAACTGAAAGTGGGGGTGGTGACTGAGCAGGTCTCGGTGGAAGCCGACGCGGCGATGGTGGAAACCCAAGCCACCGGGGTCGGCAATGTGATGGAGAACCAACGCATCCTCGACCTACCGCTCAACGGCCGCAATCCGGCCGACCTGATCCAGCTGGCGGGGTCGGCTGTGGCGCCAGGAGGAGTTTACAACGCTTCCAGCCGCAGCTTTCAGGGTGAAGCGGGAGGGCAAGGATACGCCGTCGCCGGCGGCCAGACTACGTCCGTGGCCTTTATGCTGGATGGCGCCCTCCACAATAACCCGTTCGACAATCTGAACCTGCCGCTGCCTTTTCCCGATGCGTTGCAGGAGTTCAAGCTCGAGACCAGCGCTCTCACCGCCCAGAACGGCATTCATGGCGGTGCCACCGTCAACGCGGTCACCAGATCCGGCACCAACGACTTTCATGGCGACCTGTTCGAGTTCCTCCGCAACGACATTCTCAATGCGACCAACCCGTTCGCCGGGCCGGGCGCGGATGGACGGCGTCTAACGGACGGTCTGAAGCGCAACCAGTTCGGCGGTACGGCGGGCGGGCCCATTAAGCGAAACCGGCTGTTTTTCTTCGGCGGATGGCAGGAAACATTCACGCGGCAGCAGCCCGCTGCAAATCTGGCGTTTATTCCCACCGCTCAAATGATGAGTGGTGACTGGACCACGATCGCCTCACCAGCCTGCAATGGAAATCGGCAGATTATTCTGGGCGCCCCGTTTGTCAATAACCAAATCGCCCCTGCGTTGTTCGATCCCGCGGCGCAAAGGATCGTCGCCACGCTGCCCGCGACCAGCAATCCTTGCGGCGCGTACCGCTTCATCCAGCCCCTCCACCAGAATGAGTATCAGCTTGTCGCGAAGGTCGACTTTCAACAAAGCTCCAAAAATTCCTTATTCGGGCGGTATATCCGGACTACCCTCACCCAGGTGCCGGCCTATGAGCTGGTAACGAGTCCGCTCGCTACCACGTCCGGAGGCAGAGACAATCTGGCTCAGACTTTTACGCTCGGCGATACCTACCTGATCAGTCCCAGCATGGTGAACTCGTTTCACGCGACGGCCAATCGAACCGGCATTCACCGCGAAAACGCTCCGTACTACGGAGCCAGCGACATCGGCGTCAATGTCTACAGCTCTGTGCCGAAATTTCTGATCCTGGCCATTACCGGCGGGTTCAGCATGGGAAGCGGGATTGAAATCGAGTCGCGGTACGCCACCACCGCTTATTCGCTGAGCGACGATGTGAGCTGGGTGAAGGGAAATCACCAGCTTTCCTTCGGCGGCTATGGATCGTTCTTTGTTTCGAATTCCTACGCGAACGTGCGCTCGTCACCGAACTTTTCTTTCACCGGCATCGCCACCGGGTTGGGATTGGGCGACTTTTTGACCGGCAAGCTGACGCTACTCGACCAGGCGACTCCCAACACGATCTTCGTCAGACAGTGGTTCATGGGTCTGTACGGGCAAGACACCTGGAAGGCGTCGCCGCGGTTGACCGTGAATCTGGGACTTCGCTGGGAGCCGTGGTTTCCAGTCGCTTTTGCCAACGGCGCCATCTACAATTTCAGCTTTGACCGCTATAACCAGGGAATCCGAAGCACCGTCTACCCGAACAGCCCTCCGGGACTCTACTTCGCCGGCGACCCGGGTTTCCCGGGCCTCTCCGGCCAGAACAAAAAGTTTAAGGATTTCGAGCCGCGCATCGGGTTGGCGTGGGACCCCACCGGGAGCGGCAAAACGTCGATCCGCGCCTCGTACGGGCTTTTCTTTGACTTTGCCCCAAGCCAGCTTTGGTTCAACACTACCGTCGCGCCACCTTTCGGGGATGAAATCAAGCTGAACAGCCCGGCCGGAGGCTTTGACAATCCGTGGCTGGGTTTTCCGGGCGGGAACCCGTATCCGATCACCTCGCACACTCTATTTACGCCGCACGCTCCTTATATCACGGTTTCCGGGTATGACATGCCGACGACGGAAATGCATTCGTGGAATTTCAGCATGCAAAGACAGCTCACCGCGAATTGGCTGGTTTCGGCGAGCTACGTAGGCAACGAGACCGAGCATGTATGGACCTCCACACAAGCTAACCCGCCGCAATACATTCCAGGCAATTGCGCGGCCGGACAGTATGGTCTCACTAAGCCTGGCCCCTGTTCTCAGGCCGCCAACTATGACCAGCGTCGCGTGCTCAGTCTGGCTTCTGCCGAAAAGGCGGGGTTAATCGGCTATTTGGACGTGTTTGACCCGGGCGGGACGCAAGGTTACAACGGTCTGGTCCTGTCGGTCCAGCACAGGTTCAGCAGCGGTTTGACACTCAACGGGAATTACACCTGGTCTCATTGTATCGGCGACTTCTATGTTGCGACGCAGCCGCAGAATCCGGGAACCGGCTATCAGGAGCCGAATAACCGGCGGTTTGACCGCGGCAACTGCCTGATTGACCGGCGCGGCAACGTGAACGTATCGGCTGCATACGAGCTCCCGCGATTCACCAATCACGCGGCTCGTATTCTGGCGACCGGCTGGCGCATCTCACCTATCTTCCGCTATCTCACCGGCACGCCACTCACCATCACGACCGGCATCGATGTGGCTTTGAACGATAACACCACCACCCAGCGCCCGAATCAGATCCTTCCAGATGTCTATGGCAGCGGTTTTCTGGCTTACCTGAACAGCGCGGCATTTCATCAGCCGGACCCCGGAAAGCTCGGCAACATGGGCACCTACAGCGTGTATGGTCCCGGCTTGTTCGAAGTCGACACGGCGCTGTCGAGGGTGTTTAAGATTCAGGAGCGGAAATCACTCGAGATTCGAGGGGAGGCCTATAATCTCCCGAATTTCTTCCTCCGCGGAAACCCCGGCACGGCTCTATCGGTCACGAGTACGTTCGGCAAGGTCACACAGGTCTACAACCCGGGCTACGCACTCTCCGGGGGCGGCGGACCGCGCGTTGTCCAGCTTGCCGCGAAGTTCGCGTTTTGAGGAGGCCGGCTGCGCGAAAATAGGAGTAGTGTCCCGCCGGCTCCTGCTCTTTGCCGCCACGACCGGTTACCAGATCCGGGTTTTCGCGGAGGCCGCGCGGCGGCTTGGCGTCGATCTCACGCTCGCCACCGACCGCTGCCATGTGCTTGAAGATCCATGGGGCGACCGCGCGATTGCCGTCCGGTTTGACCGGATCGCGGAGTCCATCGAAGCGCTCCGCGGCCACCGGTTCGACGGGGTCCTGGCGGTGGGCGATCAGCCGGCGGTGCTTGCGGCCGAAACGGCTGCTGCCTTCGGCCTTCGGTTCCACCCACCGGCCGCCGCCCGGGCCTGCTGCGACAAATTCCTCGCGCGCCAACTCTACCAGGCCTCCGGTCTGGGGGTTCCGCCATTTTTTCGCGCTTCGTTGGGAGAAGACCCCGCCGCTTTAGCCGCTCGTGCGCCCTATCCGTGTGTTCTCAAGCCCCTCGGCGGTTCCGCCAGCCGCGGGGTGATTCGCGCCAACAACGAAGATGAGTTCCTCGAAGCCCTGCGGAGGATTCGCAAGATGGGTGAGCGCGAACTCCAGGTCGAAGGCTACATCGAAGGCCGCGAGTTTGCGGTCGAGGGCCTGGCGACCGCCGGACAATTCGAGCCACTCGCCATTTTCGACAAGCCCGATCCGCTCGAAGGGCCTTTCTTCGAAGAAACCCTCTACGTGACGCCCTCCCGCGAGCCAGCCGGGGTGCAGCAGGATTTACTCGGAACTGTGAATCGCGCCGTTGGCGCGCTCGGCCTTCGACACGGTCCGGTGCACGCGGAACTGCGTTACAACGCGCGCGGCGCCTGGATCGTCGAAGCGGCGGCTCGCCCGATCGGTGGGCTGTGCGCCCGGGCTCTGCGCTTCAAACCGGATGTCCCGCTGGAGCAACTGATCCTGCGCCATGCTTTGGGCGAAGAGGTCGCGCGCACCGAACCCGCCGATCCGGCCTCGGGTGTCATGATGATTCCCATTCCCAAGGGCGGCGTCTACGAATCGGTCGAGGGCCTCGAGAGAGCGCGCGCGGTCGCCGGAATCAGTGACGTCGTGATCACCGCCAAGCCAGGCCAGCTTCTCGTGCCGCTACCCGAAGGCGGAAGCTATCTCGGGTTTCTGTTTGCGCGAGCAAACACGGCCTCGGAGGTCGAATGGGCGTTGCGGCGATCGCACGCGGAACTGCGATTTCAGATGGCGACCGCGCTCGAGACGTTCAAGCCTTGGTCTTAGGTGGCACGAAATCGGGGGGCAGCGCCGCGCCCTCGCCGAAGAAATAGGCATCCATCTGCTCGATCAGGAATTCCTGGGCTTCCTTGGTGCCCAGATTAAGGCGGTACTCGTTCATGAGCATCTTCATGTGCTCGAGCCACATCTTCCAGGCTTCTTTGGAGACGTTGTCGTAAATCTTCTGCCCGAGCGGATGGCCTTCGAACGGAACTTCGTCGAGTCCTTCCATCTCGCGCTGGAACTTCACGCAAAACACCTTGCGCGCTCCCGGCTGAATCGCGTTGTTGATGCCGGTCAACCCGCCGCTACCGCAACTCATGGATTCGTCTCCTCAACCCAGCATACCCCAGTCCCAGTAGCCGAAAGCTTCCGAGTCGGGAACGCACCAAGCGGCACCGATCTTGTGCCCTAGGCCGATTTCCAGCGCAGCACCGGCTTCCGCGCGGCCGTCACTTCGTCGGCACGGCTGGTGCGCGTGCCCTGCGGCGCGGCGCGCACCGTCTCCGGGTCGCGCTCCACTTCCCCGGCGATGGCGATCATCGCATCGATGAACTGGTCGAGCTCGTGTTTGCTTTCCGTCTCGGTGGGCTCAATCATCAGAGCTCCAGGCACGATCAGCGGAAAACTCACGGTATAGGGATGGAAGCCATAGTCAATCAGTCGTTTGGCCAGGTCGCCGGTGCGCACTCCTTTCTGCGCCTGCCGTTCATCGCTGAACACCACTTCGTGCATGTTGGGAGCCGGATAAGGCAAGTCGAAGTACGCCTCCAGTTTCTTGCGGATGTAGTTTGCGTTCAGGACCGCGTCGAGCGTCACGTTGCGGAGTCCGGGCCCACCGTGCGCCAGAATGTAAGCCAGCGCCCGCACGAACACGCCGAAGTTGCCGTAGAACGCGCGCACGCGTCCGATCGAGTATTTGCGCTGATAGTCCCACGCCCATTTCTTGCCGGCGCGTCTCAGCCGGGGCACCGGCAAAAAGGGCTCGAGGGCCTTCTTCACCGCCACCGGTCCAGCGCCCGGACCGCCACCTCCGTGCGGCGTCGAAAACGTCTTGTGCAGGTTCAGGTGAAGC
>Ga0306926_10000859_pt1 | contig 29225 bp, 29 predicted proteins | sample flu12Cox44000178_FD_203759 | JGI IMG/M metagenome (GOLD analysis project Ga0306926, IMG submission 203759) | Lab enrichment of tropical soil microbial communities from Luquillo Experimental Forest, Puerto Rico - flux8day.12C.oxic.44.000.178 (v2)... | ecosystem: Environmental > Terrestrial >...
GGTCGATCACGTAGTCGGTGTAGAAGGGCACGAGCAGCGCCGGGATCGCGCTCGGCAGGCTCGCCACCACGAACGTGACGAGCAGGATCATGAACGGCCGGTTGCGCAGCGCGACGCGCACGCCCGGAACGAGCGAGCTCGGCGCATGGCGCACGGTGGGTCCCCGCTCGCGCACGCCGACCAGGAGCAGCGCGAACAGCGCCACCAGCGCGACCGCGAAGATCGAGCCGATGCGCGAGATCGAGCCGCGCGGGCCGAGCGACGGCTCGAACACGGCGGGCAGCACCGACGCGATCATCGTGCCGAGGATCAGGAACGCGGTGCGCCAGCCGAACAGGCTCGAGCGGTCGTGGTAGTCGGGCGTGAGCTCCGCGCCCATGCCGAGATAGGGGATCTCGTACACGGCGTGGAAGAAGAAGTAGAGCGCGAAGGTCACGCCGAACCACACGCCCGCCTGCGCCGGCGCGAGCTCCGGAGACGGCGTGAACAGGAAGTAGAGCGAGACCGCGCACAGCGGCGCGCCGATCATGATGTACGGCCGCCGCCGGCCCAGCCGGCCATGGGTGTGGTCCGACAGCCAGCCGATGGCGGGGTCGATGATGGCGTCGAGCGCCCGCGCCACCGCGATCGCGAGCGCGATGTAGCCGACCGGGACCAGCACCACGTCCGAGTAGAACTTCGGCATGTGGATCAGGATCGGGATCGCGATCGCCGCGCCCGCGAAGGTGGGCGCGCTGTAGAGCAGCTTCTGGCGGAGACCGAGGCGGGCCGCAGGGGCAGTCACGGGCCGCAGTATGCGCGCCCCCGGCCGGAGTGGTAAAGGCAAGCTACCCGCCCAGCCGCTGCATTGCTTCCTTCGCGCGCGCGTGGTCGGGCTCGAGCGCGAGCACGCGCTGGAAGGCCTCCTTGGCGCGGGGCAGGTCGCCCTGCTGCTCCGCGCCGAGCGCGCTCAAGTAGAAGACCATCGCCTGGTTGCGACGGGCGCGCGCAGCGTCGGCAGAGCGGCCCGCCGCGAGATACGCAGTCTCGAGCAGCTGCCATCCCTCGGTGGCTGCGGGCTCGGCCTCGAGGTAGCGCTCGAGCCGGGGGATGGCGCCGGCGAGGTCGCCCGACTCCAGCTCTGCGCGCGCACCCAGGAACCACAGCGGGTGGGTCGCGTCCCAGTACTCGGTCTGCTCGAGCCGGGCGACGATCGCGCGGGCCTCGGCCGGGCGCTTCTCGCGCAAGAGCGAGCCCGCGCGGACGGCGAGCGCGGCGGAGTCGTCGGGGCGCACGGCGAGCGCGGCGTCGAGGTCGGCGAGCGCGCCGGGCACGTCGTCGCGACCGAGCCGCCGGCGCGCCCGCAACATGTGGAGATCGTACGAGTCCGGCTGGAGCTCCACGCCCCGTTCGATCTCGGCGTCGAAGTGCGCTTCGTCCAGCATTCCTTCGGCGCGCGCGAGCTGAGCGCGCGCGACCACCGTCTCGCCGGTTTGCGGCGCGAGCTTGCCCAGGTGGATGGTGGCGCCGACGTCGCGCCGCACGTTGAGGTACGAGAGCGTGAGCTCGCCGAGCCGCGGCGCCCGTGGCAGCCGGGCAGCTTCCAGCAGCAGCGCCGCCATACCGAACGGCGCCTCGTCGAGCCGTGCGCGCGTCATATCGGCGGGGCCTTTGCCCTCTTGCGCGAAGCGATCGGCGTACAACAGCCAGGGCGTGCGCAGCTCGACGAACAGGTTGTCGTCGCTGTTCTGCAGGGCGTTCTCACCGACGATGGCGTCGAGGTCGTCCGGGGCGAGCCGGAGCAGCGTCCACAGGTCGGCGGTGGAGTGTGTGCCCACGCGGTAGAGATCGGATTGCACGGCGGGCGGGAGGGCCTCCCAGCGCGGCAGATCGCCCGCTGCGAGCGGCTCCTCGCAGGCGAGCAGGATCAGGTCCGCCACGCCGTGGTCCAGCTCGATCGCGTAGGTGTTCGGCAGCTCGGCGCGCAGCGCCGCCACGACCGACGAGAGCGCCGGGAAGTCGACGGCGTAGAGCGGGAACCAGATCACCAGCCGGCCACCGGGGGCGAGCGCGCGGTGCGCAGCGGCGAAGAACTCGCGCGTGAACAGGTTGGCCACACCGGTGAGCCACGGGTTCGAGGGCTCGGAGACGATCAGGTCGTACTTCCGCGGGGTCGTCGCGAGCTGGTTGCGCCCGTCGTCGAGCACCACGTGAACGCGCGGATCCTCGAGCGGCCTGCCGTTCCACGGCTCGAAGAAGCGCGACGCCTCGATCGTCGCGGGCTCGAGCTCGACCGCGTCGATGCGATCGAGCGGGTGGCGCGTGAGCGAGCCGAGCGTGATCCCGGAGGCGAGACCGATCACCAGCGCCTGGTGCGGCTGCTTGCCGAAGAGCGCCCCGACCTCGCCGAGCAGCACCTGGGTGGCCATGTCGTTCCCGGTGGACGCGTCGGGTTTGCCGTTGGTGTGCAGCGAGAAGACGCCGCGCAGGCGATGCACCGACACGGTCGCTGAAAGCCCGTCGCGGTAGTAGACGACCTGCTCCGGGGGGATCCCTTCGAGCACGCTCGGGTCGGGGCCGCTCCCGAAGACGCGGGTCGGCACGAACGCGCCGTCCGCCAGCGCTTGCGTGTCGAGCGGCAGCGGCGCGATCGCGATGACGACCGCGCCGAGCGCCGGCACGGCCCCCAGCGCGACACGGATCGGTGTACGCGCGTGGCCGCGCCAGACCAGCACCGCGCCGGCCGCGGCCAGGTTGGTGGCGATCGCCAGCGCCGCGGTGCCGCGCAGGCCCAGCAGCGGGAGCAGCACGAACCCGGCGGCGAACGCTCCGAGCGCCGAGCCGAGCGTGTTGACGAAGTACACGTCGCTCACCGCGGGTGCCGCGCCGGTGCTCGCGCTCTGCGCGCGCGACAGCAGCGGGAAGAGCGCGCCCAGCACCAGCGCGGGTGGCAGCATGATCGGAACGGCCACCGCGATCTGCGCGCGCACCAGGGCGAAAGCGGAGCCGCCCGAACGCCGGACCAGCGCAATGAACAGCTCGGGCAGGTGCGGCAGGAGCGCGAACGAGAGCAGCGAGAGCACTCCCAGCGCCGCGATCCCGCCCGCGTAGACAGCGAGCGGCCGCCGCACGCGGTCGGCGAGGCGCGCGATCGCGAGCGACCCGAGCGCGATCCCCGTCAGGAATGCGGCCAGCATGCAGGCGAAGGCGTAGATCGACGAGCCCATCACCATCGACAGCGCGCGCGTCCAGGTCACCTCGTAGACGAGCGAGGTGAAGCCCACCGTCCCGTAGGCGAGCAGCGCCGGGTTCCAGCGCGCGAGCGCGTCTTCGCTCGAGGGAGCGGGCTCCGCCGCGCGCCCCGTCTCGACCGGCGCCGGTCCGGGCTCGGGCGCGCGCGCGAGCCAGAGCGCGAGCGCTCCGACCGCGAGGTCGATGCCCGCACCGGCGAAGCACGAGCCGCGCACGCCGAGCCAGGGCAGCAGCGCGAACGTCGCCGCGAACACGCCGCTCACCGCGCCGAGCGTGTTCAGGCCGTAGAGCAGCCCGACGCCGCGGCCGGCGGCGCTTCCGTCGCCGACCACGTCGCGGGTGAGGAAGGGCAGCGTCATGCCCATGCCCACCGTCGGCGCGATCAGCACCGCGAGCGAGAGCGCGAAGCGGACCAGCGCTGCCGGCCAGAACGACAGCTCCGCGAGCCACGCTCGCCCGAGCGTCGGGAAGAGCGCGAAGATCCCCGGAACGAGGAGCGCGTACGCGCCCACCGCGAGCTCGAGCCAGGCGTAGGCGCGGACTCCGGCTCCGCGGCGCAGGCGCGGCGCAAGCCGGCCGGCGAAGTACGCGCCGACCCCGAGCCCCGACATGTACGCGACCAGGATCGTGCTGATCGCCAGCGTGGTGGTGCCGAACACCAGCCGGAGCAGCCGTGACCACACCACCTCGAGCACGAGGCTGCCGGCGCCGGAGAGGAAGAAGCAGAGCGCCAGCGCCAGCGGCAGTGCGAGCGGCGGCGCGCGGCGGTCCTCCATCGCGGGAGTCTACCGCGGCGGGTCTCGGGCGAGCTCAGTCGTCTTCGCGCCGGCCCCAGCGCAGGCGGCCCGCAGCCGCGTCGGCGAGCGTCTTCTCGCGCACCAGCTCCAGGTGCTCGCTGAGAAACAGCACCAGCGCCTCGCAGTCCTCCGCGGAGCGCCGCAGCCCGTCGGCCGCGCTGAAGTCCACCGGCAGGATCGCCTTGAAGTCCTTGACGCCGGCGACCCTCACCACGGCCTTGGCCTCGCGCGGGCCGTCGTAGTGGTACTCGAACTCGAGCTGGGCCACGTCGCGCTTGCGGCGGTCCATGCGGCTCGACGAGTGGCGCACCGAGAGGTCGTAGTCCTGCTCCAGGACGTCCAGCAAGAGATCCTCGAACTCGCGCTCCATCGTCCTGCGCCTGCCGGCCTTGCCCGCCATCTCTTCACACCCCACGTCCTGTGATCGCGTGGGCACCCGACCCACGCTCACCCCTCGGCACCGTTCTTCGGCGCGGAGGCGGCGGACGTTGAGTCCCTTGTCTGCTCCTGGCTGCGTCTGACTTGCCGGCTCGTGTACGCTGAGGCCGTGTCGAGCGCGCTGGTCTTCGCGGGAAGCCCCCTCGATCGCGCCGGCTTGCGCCGCCGCGACGCTGCCTGGATCGCCGCGCAGCTCGAGCGCGAGGAGAGCCGCTTCCTGCCGTTCTGGCGCCTGAACGTGCTGGTGAGGGCGGAGAAGCCCGAGCTCGCCTGGGCCACGTCCGCGATCCGCGCCGCGCAGGAGCCGCGCACGGGCCCGGTGCTGCTCGGCGTGCGCGACGGGGTCGCGCACTTCGCCGTCGATCTCTCGCCGCTCGAGGATCCGGTCGGCGAGCTGGGCCTCGCCGGCGTGGCGCAGTTCCTCGAGCTGCGCGCCGCCGCGGCGACCCTGCCGGCCGGCGACGCGGCGATCGCCGCGCAGGGCCGGCAGATGCTCGACTGGCACGCGCGCCACCGCTTCTGCGCGGTGTGCGGGCGCCCGACCCAGGCCAAGGAGGCCGGCTACATGCGCGAGTGCGACGAGTGCGACGCCCAGCACTTTCCGCGCACCGATCCCGTGGTGATCATGCTGGTCGAGTCGGGCGAGAAGTGTCTGCTCGGGCGCCAGGCCGCCTGGCCCACGCAGATGTACTCGGCGCTGGCCGGCTTCGTGGAGGCCGGTGAGTCGATCGAAGAGGCGGTGCGCCGCGAGGTCCACGAGGAGGCGGGGATCGCGGTGGGCGAGGTCCGCTACTTCGCCTCGCAGCCCTGGCCGTTCCCGTCGTCGCTCATGATCGGCTGCATCGCGCACGCGGAGAGCTCGGAGGTCACCGTCGACAAGGTCGAGCTGCAGGACGCGCGCTGGTTCACCCGCGCCGAGATCCTGCGCTCGCTCGCGCAGCCGGGAGCGGGCGGCGTGCTGGTGCCGCCGCCGCTCGCGATCGCGCACCACCTGATCAGGTTCTGGGCGGAATCCTGAGCCGCGGGATCTCAATCTTCGGGCAGCGGTCCATCACGACTTCGAGGCCCGCGGCGCGGGCCCGGCCCGCGGCGGCCTCGTTCACCACTCCGAGCTGCATCCACACCGTCTTCGCCCGCGCGGCGATCGCCTCGTCGGTCACGGCGCCCGCGGCGTCGGAGTTGCGGAACACGTCGACCATGTCGATCGGCTCGTCGATCTCGGCCAGGCTGGCGCGCACCCGCTCGCCCAGGATGGTCTCGCCCGCGCAGACCGGATTCACCGGGATCACCCGGTAGCCGCGCGATTGCAGGAAGGCCATGACCTCGTGGCTGTCCCGCTCGGGCTTCGGACTCGCCCCCACCAGCGCGATGGTCCGGGTCTCGCTCAGGATCCGGCCCAGGTCCGCGTCGCTCGTTCGCTCAGCCATGCCGCCATTCTGTCATACTTGCATACGTGATCGACTTTGAACCGAGCGAGGACCAGGCACTGATCGCGGAGACCGTGCGCGAGTTCGCGCGCGCGGAGCTCCGCCCGCGGGCCCGCGAGTCCGACGAGTCGGCGAAGGTGCCCTCCGAGCTGCTTTCCCGCGCGCACGAGCTGGGCCTGGTCGCGAACGGCCTGCCCGAGCAGTTCGGCGGCGGCGGGGCGCGCAGCGCGGTGACGGGGGCGCTGGTCGCCGAGGAGCTGGCCTGGGGGGACCTTTCGCTGGCGCTGGCGGTGCTCGCGCCGAGCCTGCTCGGCTACGCCGTCGCGGACTTCGGCAGCTCGGCCCAGCAGAGCGCGCTCCTGCCGCAGGTCGTGGCCAGCGCGAGCTGCGCGGGCACGCTCGCCGCGGTCGAGCCGCGCTTCGATTCGGACACGTACCGGCCGCGCACCAGTGCCCGCCGCCAGGGCGCGCAGTGGCGGCTCGACGGCGCCAAGTGCCTGGTGCCCTGGCTCGAGGGCGTGCGGCACGTGCTGGTGCTGGCTTCGGCCGACGGCGCCCTGGCTGGCTTCCTGGTGCCGGCCGATGCGCCGGGCCTGCATGCGGAGCCCGAGGCCTACATGGGCGTCCGGGCGCTGCCGACTGCGGAGCTCGAGCTCGCCGGCGTCCGCGTTCCTGCGGAGGCGCGCCTGGGCGGCGAGAGCGGCTCCGAGCTGCGCGGGCTCGTCGCGCGCGGTCGGGTCGGGCTCGCGGCGCTCGGCGTGGGCGTGGCGCGCGCGGCGTTCGAGCTCGCCCGCGACTACGCCAAGGAGCGCCAGGCCTTCGGCGCGCCGATCGCGACCAAGCAGGCGATCGCGTTCAAGCTGGCCGACATGGCCATCGAGATCGACGGCGCGCGCCTGCTGACCTGGGAGGCAGCCTGGCGGCTCGACCAGGGCCAGGACGCCACGCGCGAGGCGGCGCTCGCGATCCACCAAGTGCGCCGCGTCGCGCTCGAGGTCGCCGACGGCGCGGTGCAGGTGTTCGGCGGCCACGGCTACGTGCGCGAGTACCTGCCCGAGCTGTTGCTGCGCAACGCGCGCGGCTTCGCCTGCTTCGAAGCGCTCACTCTGGTGTAGGGGGAACCGCTTGATCTCGTTCGATCCCAGCGAGAACAGCGCGCACGCGCGCGCCTACTACCACCGGATGGCGGAAGAGCAGATGCGTCCCATCTCGCGCCGCTACGACGAAGAGGAGCACGCGCTCCCGCGCGAGTGGGTCGACTTCTACTGGGCGAACGCGCGCAGCGGCGCGCCGGGCAACCCCGGCGGTCCGACCGACGGCTTCGTGCAGGTCTGCATCCAGGCCGAGGAGCTGTGCTGGGGCGACGCGGCGCTCTACCTGCGTACGCCTACTGCAGCGCTCGGCGGCTCGGCGGTGGCGGCCGCGGGGACGCCGGAGCAGCGCGAGCGCTTCCTGCGCGGCTTCCGCGAGCCGGGCCATCCGATCTGGGGCGCCATGGCGATCACCGAGCCGAACGCGGGCTCGGACTCGGCGGCGATCCAGACCACGGCGCGCTTCGACGCCGAGAAGGACGAGTGGGTGCTGAACGGCACCAAGATCTTCTGCACCGCGGGCGAGGGCGCATCGCAGGTCGAGGGCGGCTTCGTGGTGGTCTGGGCGACGGTCGACAAGTCGCTGGGCCGCGGAGGCATCAAGTCGTTCGTGGTGCCCGCCAAGACGCCCGGCATGCGCCTGGTCGGCCTGGAGAAGAAGCTCGGCATCCGCGCCTCCGACACGGCGACGCTGGTGTTCGAGGACTGCCGCGTGCCTTCGGGCAACCTGCTCGGGCGTCCGCCCAAGGCCGAGGCGAAGGGCGACAAGCCCGCGGGCGACAAGGGCTTCAAGGGCGCCATGGCGACCTTCGACGCGAGCCGTCCGATCGTCGCCGCGATGGCGGTCGGAGTGGGGCGCGCGGCGCTCGACTTCCTGCTCGAGGAGCTCGCGCGCCAGGGTGTGACGCTGCGCTTCGACGCGCCGCCGCGCGAGCAGACCGCGCTCGAGCGCGACCTGGTCGACATGCAGGCGGAGCTGCAGGCCGCGCGGCTCTTGACCTGGCGGGCGGCCAGCATGATGAACCGCGGCAAGCCGAACAACCTCGAGGCCTCGATGGCCAAGGCCAAGGCGGGGCTCGCGGTCACCAAGATCACCCAGAAGGCGGTCGAGCTGCTCGGCCCGCCCGGCTACTCGAAGAAGCTCCTGGTCGAGAAGTGGATGCGCGACGCCAAGATCAACGACATCTATGAAGGAACGCAGCAGATCAACCAGCTGATCGTGGCGCGGCGGATCCTCGACTACTCGTCCTCGCAGCTGCGCTAGCGGGCCGCGGATACGCGGGCGTCTCTGCTCGCTTGAAACTGCCGGTCCGGCGAGTCGATAATCGCCGCACACCCCGACCCCCAAGGAGGCTTCCAGTGGCACAGACGTTTCTGTCGGATGGGTGGTTTGCCGAGGCCGAGAAGATCCAGGCCGAGATCAACCCGCCCGTTCCGCCCGCAATCAAGGACCTGAAGATCAACATGCAGGTGACCGGCGCGCCGAACGGCGACGTCTCGTTCCGCATGGACAACGGCCGCATGCTGAAGGGCCACGCCGCGGATGCGCCGACCAAGCTGGTGGTGCCGTTCGACGTCGCCAAGGCGATGCTCGTCGACCAGAACCAGCAGGCCGCCATGAACGCGTTCATGTCGGGTCAGATCCGCGTCGAGGGCGACATGGCCAAGCTGATGCAGATGCAGATGGCCGGCCCGCCCAGCCCCGAGGCGCAGAAGGTCTCGCAGCTGATCAAGGAGATGACTCAGGCCTGAGTCGCTCCGAGCGAAGTAGAGAGCGGGGCGGCAGCGGATCGCGCTGCCGCCCCGCTCTTCATTTCGATCTCGAACGCTACGGCGTGGGCGCCGTCTCCTTGCACTTCTGGATGTCGGTGCGGAACTCGTCGCGGCACGCCTTCAGGCCGGCGAACAGGCCGACGCTCTCGCGGCACTCGTCGCGGCACTGGAAGTTCTGCGCCTGCGCACCGTCGACGCAGATGTCGCGTTGCTGGCCGGGCGGGTTGTCGGCCCTGCAGTTGGCGATCGCCTGCACGAACGGCGCGCAGGAGGTGTCGGTGCACTGCTTCAGCGCGGCCAGCACGCTGTTCACGCACGACTCACGCGTGTCTCGCGCGGTGTTGGCGCAGTCGTGGTTCAGCATGCGGCAGGCGTCGGCCGAGGCCAGGAACGCGTCGCGGCAGTTCTGCTGACACACGTTCTTCGTCGCCACGGCATCGGCGACACACATCTTGGTCGTGTTCGGGTTGTTCGGATCGTTCGGATCGGTTCCGGCGAGCGCCGTGCCCGCCCAGAGAGTGACCGCGGTCACCAGCGCTGCGGTCCAGATGCCGGTCGTCTGCTTCTTCATCTCCAGTTGCCTCCCTCCGTCGTGGCGACGGCGCCGAGTCGTCCAATGGCTGAGACGACCAACCGGCGTGCCCCCCGCGGGTTGCGCGGCTACGCTCGCTCGCCGCATGGATTGCCGCCGCGCCGTGGCTCTGCTCGCGCTCTCGCTCCCGCTCGCAGGCTGTGGCCGCGCTGCGCCGCTCCGCATCGCGGTGATCGGCGACTTCGGCCGGGACGGGGCGACCGAGGCCGGGGTCGCCGAGCTGGTGCACTCCCTGCACCCGGACCTCGTGGCCACGGTGGGCGACAACAACTATCCGGATGGCGCCGCGGACACGATCGACCGCAACATCGGCAAGTACTACGCGGACTACATCGCCCCCTATCACGGAAGCTTCGGCAAGGGCGCGCGAGAGAACCGCTTCTTCCCGTCTCTGGGCAACCACGACTGGCGCACCGCCGACGCGCAGCCCTATCTCGACTACTTCGAACTGCCCGGGAACGAGCGCTACTACGACCTCGCGCGCGGCGACGTGCACCTGTTCTTCCTCGACAGCGACCCCCACGAGCCCGACGGCATCACACGCGACTCCGCGCAGGCGCGCTGGCTCCACGACGCGTTGGGGCGCGCGACCGAGCGACACCGGTGGGTGTTGTTCCACCACCCGCCGTTCTCGTCGGGCCCGCACGGCTCGAACCCGGAGCTCGAGTGGCCGTTCCGCGCCTGGGGGGCCACGGCGGTCTTCTGCGGCCACGACCACCTGTACGAGCGGCTCGCGCGCCAGGGCATGACCTTCGTCACGGTCGGCGCCGGCGGGGCGAGCCTCTACCAGTTCGCCCAGCCGGTGGAGGGCAGCGCCGTGCGCATCGCCGGCAAGTACGGGGCGCTGCGCGTCGACGTGGCCGGCGACCGCGCCGATGCCCAGTTCGCCGCGCCGGGCGACGCGATCCTCGACGAGTTCTCGCTGGCGCCGGCGAGCGCGCTGCCGGTGCCGGTGTCGCTGCTCGAGCCGGGCTCGAGCTGGCGGGTGCTGGACGGCATGGCGCCGCGCGACGGCTGGCAGAAGCCCGGCTTCGACACCGTGCCCTGGGCGCCGGCGGCCACGCCGCTGCGGATCTTCGACCGCGGAGCCGCGGCCGGGGCGCCCGAGCGCACCACGTCCTACCGGAGCGAATTCCAGCTGCCGCCGGGCCGGGACGCCGACCCGCTCGAGCTCGGGCTCCCCCGTGACCAGGAGGCGGTCGCGTGGCTGAACGGGCGCGAGGTGGCGCGCGTGGACCCGGCTTCGGTCAAGAACTGGCTCGTGCCGCGGGGCCCGCGCAGCAGCGCGAGCGAGCCCATCCTGGTCTTTCGCGCGATCCCGCCGGGCGCGCTGGTGCCGGGCGCGAACGTGCTCGCCGTGCAGGTCCGGCGTGTTCCCGACCAGGTCGCCGATCCGAGCTTCGACGCCGAGCTCTGGGTCTACCCTCGCGCTCCGCTTTAGCGTCGCACGCCCGGCGCCGAAGACGATGGCGTGGACAACTCCGCCTCGGTGGTGCTGCTCGACGACGGCGAGCTCGACCGCGTGCGCGTGATCCTCGAGCGGCTGGGCGTGGAGTTCGCGCTGTGCCGCCGCCCGCGCAGCCCGGCCGAGGTCCCACGCGCCCGCGACCTGTTCGTCTGCACCGGCCGGCGCGCGCTCGAGCTCGGCGGGCGGGCGCCGGTGGAGCGCGGCGCGCACCCGGCGCGCTGGCTGTGCGTGCACGGCCAGGACTTCGGCGAGCTGCGCGCGCAGCTGCGCGACCTGGGGGTGCACTACCTGGTGCACAGCTCGGTCGACCAGGAGACGCTCCGGCTCCTGATCGCGAACCTGCTGCACGACCGCGACGAGCGGCGCGAGCGCGCGCGCCTGCCGCTGGGTGGCGAAGCGCGCGTGCGCGTCGGCAGCGACACGCACCCGGCGAAGCTGGTCGAGCTGTCGACCAAGGCGGCGCGGCTGCGCGTGGAGGCGCCGCTGGAAGAGGGCGACTGGATCTCGCTCGAGCTCCCGCCCGACCTGCGCAGCTCGGCGCTCGACGTCGTGTCCGGACACGTCGCCCGCGCGGAGCCGGAAGGCACAGCAGCCAAGGCCTGGTCGGTCGCGATCGAGCTCGACCCGCTGGCGCCCGAGGCCAGTGCGGAGCTCGACGCGATCCTGCGCGGCGCCCACCCCGGCACGCGGGTGTCGCCGCTGACCGAGCTCCCGCCCAGGAAGCCGAGCGACCGGCGCCGTTCACCCCGCCGTGCGTACCGGCGGCGCGTGGCGGCGCTGACCGCGCACGACGCACAGGCGCCGCAAGTGGTGCTCGGCCACGATCTCTCGGCCGAAGGGATCCGGATCGCTCGCCAGCCGGGCCTGGTGGTCGGGCAGCGCATCGCGCTCGGCCTCTACGGCACCGCGGGCGGGGCGCCGCTGGTGGTCGAGGCCGAGATCGTGCGCGACCACGGGCCGCGCGGGCTGGGCCTCGTGTTCCGCGACGTGACGCCCGAGCAGCGCCGCAGCCTCGAAGCGCTGGTCGACGGGCTGGTCCCGCTCGAGTCGCTCGGCGGCGACGCCGACACCGCGACGCGGCTGATCGTGTCGCGCGTGCTCGACTCGGGCTCGCTTCAGAAGTCGTAGTCGACGATCGCGCCGCGCGCGCGCAGGTCGTCCCGCAGCGCCTCGACCGGGACGAGCGACACGCGTCCGCGCTGCGCGAGCGCCCGCGCCGCTGCTACCCCGGCCGCCTCGCCCGTGGCGAAGCAGGGCGGGATCTCCTTGGTGGCGTTGTGGGTGCGGTGGTCCGCAGAGATGCAGCGCCCCGCGACCAGCAGGTTCTCGAGCTCGCGCGCCTGCAGGCACTCGTACGGGATCGCGTATACCGCGCCGTACTTGGTCCAGTGACCCGTGACCGCGATCGCGCCGGCGAGCGGCTTCTGCCGGTCCTCGCGGCGCAGCACCCGCCGCCCGACCAGCCGACGGCTCTCGGTCACGCCGAGCAGCCGCGCGATCTCGCACAGGTGCGCGTCGCGCAGCTCGGCGTAGCGCTCGCGCAGCGCGGCGAACTCCTCCATCACCAGCCGCCGGCAGGCGAGCTCGGCGAAGGTGAGCTCGCGCGGGTCGGTGGCGTCGATCTTGCGCTCGAGCTTCGCGACGCTGCCCCAGGGGAACAGCGCTTGCCCCGGGTTCGGCGTGCGGAACAGCGGTGCGCCGGCCGCGAGCGCCGCGTCGACGTCGCGGATGCCGCCGACGCGGAACCACAGCCACGGGTGGACGCGCTCGAGCTCGAAGGCGCAGCCCGCCGAGGCGAGCAGGTGGCCGTCGCCGGTGGCGTCGACCACCACGTCGGCGGCGACCGCCTCGCGCCCCGCGCGGGACTCGAACGCGACCGCCGCGATGCGGCCGTCTTCGACCAGCGCGCGCGCTCCCCAGGCGTGCAGCCACAGCTCTACACCGGATTGTGTCAGAAGGTCGGCGAGCGCCAGCCGCATCAGCTCCGGGTCGTACGCCACCGAGTAGCGGACCACGTGCTCAGCGCGCGCGCCGCCCCAGACCAGGCCCCAGCCGGCGTAGCGCGCGATCAGCTCGGGGTCCGCGCGGCCCCAGTGCTCGGGCGGCGGCGCGTACGCGCCACCGCGCGCCTGCATGCGCTCGGTCAATTCCTGACACAGGCCGCCGATGACGGGCCGGCCGCGGCCGTCGTCGAGCGTGAGCAGCAGCGCGATCAGCCCGTTCGTCGCGAGCCCGCCGAGCGAGCTCGACGCCTCGGCGAGCAGCACGCGTGCGCCGCTGCGCGCCGCCGCGACCGCGGCTGCGACGCCGGCAGTGCCGCCGCCGACGACCAGCACGTCGGGCCGCGCCCGCAGCGGCAGCTCGCGCGCGGGCTCCCGGAGAGACTCCATCGCCCGATTGGACCACACGAGCCTCCGCCCGTCGCGCGGGTAGCGGCTCCCGGGCGCGCGCGCTATCTCGGCCCGACGTGTCGGCGCCGGGAAAGAAGGTCCACATCACGCCCGAGGGCGCCCGCCGGCTGCAGGAGGAGCTCGACCGGCTGTGGCGCGTCGAGCGGCCCCGCGTGACCCGCGAGGTGGCCGCAGCTGCCGCACTCGGCGATCGCTCCGAGAACGCCGAGTACATCTACGGCAAGAAACGGCTGCGCGAGATCGACCGCCGGATCGAGTACCTGCGCAAGCGCTTCGATGTGCTGGTGGTCGTCCGGCCCGGCGAGGTCGCGCGCGACCGCGTGTACTTCGGCGCGAGCGTGTTGCTCGAGGCCGAGGATGGCAGCGAGGTGTGCTACCGGCTGGTCGGCCCCGACGAGAGCGACGTCGCGACCGGCGCGATCAGCGTCGAATCGCCGATCGGCCGCGTCTTGGTCGGCAAGCGCGCGGGCGACGAGGTCTGGGTCGAGCGGCCGGCCGGGCGCACCTGGTTCACCGTGCTCGAGATCCGCTACGAGGACGGATGAGCGAGCCCGAGACGCCGCGACTCGCGAAGCTGCTGCGCCGGCTCGCCCTGCGCGAGCTCGGCGGCGACCGCTTTCTCGCCGACGCCGGCACGGGCCGCGCGCGGCTGTTCGGCGGGCTGGTCGCCGCGCAGGCGGTGATCGCCGCCGGCCGCACCATCGACGGGCTCGGGCTGCACTCGCTGCACGCGTACTTCCTGCGCCCCGGCCGGCTCGACGCCGAGATCCGCTTCGAGGTCGAGCGCACGCGCGACGGCCGGCGCTTCTCCGCGCGCCGCGTCGTCGCGTTGCAGGACGAGCGCGCGATCTTCCACCTCGCGGCGAGCTTCACCCGGCTGTCGAGCGGCATCGCGCACGCCGACCCGGCGCCCGACCGACCCGGGCCCGAGGGGCTCCTCGACTGGGAGGACGCGCGCGCGAAGCTGGCCGACTCCGCGCGACCGCGGCGCGCCTTCGAGGCGTTCGACGTGCGGGTGCTCGAGCCGGAGCGCGACGCTCCCGGCGCGCGCTCGGCGCCGTCGCGCACGGCCTGGGTTCGGCTGCGGGGCATCCCGCCCGAAGATCCGCTGCTGTGCGCGGCGCTGCTCGTCTACGCGAGCGACCGCACCCTGCTGCGGGCCGCGGCGCGCCCGCACGGGGTGCGCTGGACCGACCGGCCGCCCGCGAGCCTGGACCACGCGATGTGGCTTCACGCGCCAGTGGACCTCTCCGACTGGTTGCTGTACGACAGTCACAGTCCGGCGGCGAGCGCTGGCCGAGGCTTGGTGCTCGGCTCGTTCTACAAACGCGACGGCCAGCGTGTCGCCAGCGTGGCACAAGAGGGTCTGATCGAAGCTTAGGGGCTACGGCCCGCCGTTCCGCGAGCCGATCGGAGAGCAAGAGGAGAGTCGCGATGCTTCGCCGCACGTTCGCAGTCGCGCTCGTGCTCGCCAGCCTGGCCGCTCCGGCCGTGGCTGGAACCACCCGCTACAACCCGCGCCGCGCGGGCCATCCGCTTCGGATCATCGCGTACATGCTGCATCCGATTGGCGTCGTCGCCGACACGCTCTTCTTCCATCCCGCCTGGTGGCTCGGCACGCACGAGCCGCTGCGCACCCTCTTCGGCGTCGACGTCGTGTTCGACGACTCGGCCGAGGTTGCGCGCCGCACGCAGCAGGTCGAGCCCGCGCCGACGCCCGAGCCGCCTGCGGCGCAGCCCCCTTCGGCGATTCCGGCCCCTCCGCCGGGAGCGCCGCCGGAGCCGCCGCCCGTGCCATCACCCGAGCCGCACGACGACGCGCCCGTCCCGCCCTCGACGCCCTGACTGAGTCCGAGGGAAGCGGCGCATCTGCTCTACCCAGGGTATGCTTCTTGCTTACCGAGCAGGCGCTCCTTCGGGGGAGCGCGAGCACCCCGAGGAGAGCCCGCGATTGTCTAGAGCAACGAGAGCAGCCCGGTGGCTCGTCGGCGCCCTGAGCGCAGCGTCGCTCGCATGCGGCCCCTCTGGCTCGATCCTCGAGGGCATGGAGCGGCCGGCGGTCGAGCTGCCGCCCGTCGAGCTCACCGGCGTCGTCTTCGAGGGATATCACGGCGACTTGCGGGATCTGTCGGTGAAGGCAACCGACGCCACGGTGGACATGAAGACCCACGTCGCGCACTTGCGCGACGTCTCGATCGGCTTCGCCGACGATCCGAACAGCAGGATGGACATCGCCGCGCCGGTCGGTGACTTCCACCTCGACGGCGACGACTTCGCGCTCTCGGGCGGAGTCGAGGGCACCACCGCCGAGGACGAGCACTTCAAGAGCGAGGCGGTCAACTACGTGTCGAAGACGCGCATGCTCGTGAGCGACGTGCCGGTCGAGCTGCACCGCTCGAGCGTGATCATGACCGCGAACCGGATGCAGTTCGAGGTCGGGACGAGCAAGCTGCACCTCTGGGGCAACGTGCACGCGCGGGTGAAGCCGCAGTGATGTGCCGCGCCGCCGTCTGCAGCGTCGCTCTCGCACTGGCGCCGGGATCGAGCCACGCGGCCGATCCCGACGCACCGGCGCCGGTCTCCAGCGCGAGGCCGCCCGACGCGGTCGATCGGCTCGGGATCAAGTTCTCGAAGACCGCCGAGCTCGTGATCACCTCCGACGAGGCCGAAGGTGTGAAGGACCAGGACGGCAAGGAGACCGTCATCTTCACCAAGAACGTGAAGGCCAAGCAGGCGGACATGGTGCTCGATTGCGACTGGCTGAAGGCGATGTACCCGGACCCGAGCGCCGGGCGCCCGGACCACATCTACGCCAAGGGCAACGTCGTGATCACGCAGGACACCAGCATCGCCCACTGCGTCGAGGCCGAGGTCGACAACGTCGCCTGCACCGCCGAATGTCGCAGCGAGGGGACGCGCGCGACGCTGCACCGCGACACCGACGACGTCGAGGGCGACACGATCTACTTCGACCTGTGCAAGGGCACGGTGAAGGCCGTCGGCAACGTGGAAGTGCGCGTGCGGCAGAAGGCGCACGATCCGAACGACCCGAACGCGCCGGCGCCCGCAGCTCCCGCGGCCGTACCGGCGCCCGGGACCGCACCGGCCCCCGCGACGACGCCAGCCCCGGCGGCGAAGAAGGCGGGCGGCGGATGATGACCCCGACGCTGTACGCCCGCGACCTGTGCAAGCGCTACGGCGCCAAGGAGGCCGTGCGCGACGTGCGCATCGCCGTCGGCCCCGGCGAAGTGGTCGGCCTGCTGGGCCCCAACGGCGCCGGCAAGACCACCACCTTCAACATGATCGTCGGGCGCGTCCACCCGACCGCGGGCAGGGTGTACCTGGGTGATGAGGAGATCACCGATCTGCCGATGTATCTGCGGGCGCGGAAGGGGATCACCTACCTGCCGCAGGAGCCGTCGATCTTCCGCAAGCTGTCGGTGGAGGAGAACATCCTGGCGATTCTGGAGACGCTGCCCATGCGCCGCCACGAGCGCCGCGATCGCGCCAAGCAGCTCTTGAGCGAGCTCGACCTGCTGTCGAAGCGGAAGCAGAAGGGCGCCACGCTGTCCGGCGGCGAGCGGCGGCGGGTGGAGATCACGCGCGCGCTCGTGCTCGACCCGCGCTTCATGCTGCTCGACGAGCCGTTCTCGGGCATCGACCCGATCGCGGTGATCGACATCCAGAAGATCATCTCGCAGCTGCGCGAGCGCGGCATCGGCATCGTGATCACCGATCACAACGTGCGCGAGACGCTCAACATCTGCGACCGCGCCTACATCATCAAGGACGGGCGCATCATCCGCGAGGGATCGCCCACCGAGATCACCGAGGATCCGACCGTGCGCGAGATCTACCTCGGTCAGAACTTCAGGCTGTAGCGATGGCGCTCGAGCTCAAGCAGACGGTCAAGCTCACCCAGTCGCTGGTGATGACTCCCCAGCTGCAGCAGGCGATCAAGCTCTTGCAGCTGTCCCGGCTCGAGCTCGTGAACACGATTCAGCAGGAGCTGGTCGAGAACCCGGTGCTCGAGGAGGCGCTCGAAGAAGAGGCCGCGCCGGCCGAGCTGGCCGCCGACGAGACCGAGCCCGGCGAGCCGCCGGCGCCCGTGGAGACCGCGCAGTCGACCGCCCCCGAGGTCGAGACCGCCACGCCCAGCACCGACGACATGGTCGGCGACCTCGACTGGGAGAGCTACATGGAGTCGAAGCCGCAGACCAGCCTGGCGCGCGGCGACGACGACCGGCCGGCGCTCGACGCCAACCTGACGCCCGCGACCTCGCTCACCGACCACCTGATCTGGCAGCTCGGCTTCGTGGAGCTCGACGAGCTCGAGCGCGAGATCGCGCTGCGCATCGTCTGGAACCTGAACGAGGACGGCTACCTCGAGGAGGACCTGGACGCGATCGCGGGGGAGACCAAGACCGACCTGGCCACCGTCGAGAAGGTGCTCGCGCGAGTCCAGGAGCTCGACCCGGTCGGCGTTGCGGCGCGCAGCCTGTGCGAGTGTCTGCAGATCCAGATGCGCGTCGCCGGCGTGACCGAGCCGCTCGCGCTGCGCATGGTGGCCCAGCACCTGGACGGGCTGCAGAAGCACGACTTCCGCGGCATCGCCCGTGCCGAGAGCGTCGAGGTGTCGGCGGTCGCTGCCGCGGCGAAGCTGATCGGCAGCTTCGAGCCGCGCCCCGGGCGGCAGTACGCCGACGACGAGCCGGTGTACATCACCCCCGACATCTTCGTGCACAAGCTGGGCGACGAGTACCACGTGGTGCTGAACGAGGACGGCATGCCCAAGCTGCGCGTGTCGGCCGCCTACCGCGACGTGCTCGCGAACAAGGACGGCAGCGGCAAGCAGACGCGCGAGTACGTGCGCGAGAAGCTCCGCTCGGCGATCTGGCTGATCAAGTCGATCCACCAGCGCCAGCGCACGATCGTGCGGGTGATGGAGTCGATCATCCGCTTCCAGCGCGAGTTCTTCGACAAGGGCCCCGAGCACCTGCGGCCGCTCAACCTGCGCGACGTGGCCGACGACATCGGCATGCACGAGTCGACCGTCTCGCGCGTCACCACGAACAAGTACGCGCAGACGCCGCATGGCGTGTTCGAGCTCAAGTTCTTCTTCAACTCGAGCATCCGCACCTCGGACGGCGACGGCATCGCCTCGGAGTCCGTGAAGGAGAAGATCCTGCAGATCATCAAGGCCGAGGACGCCCGCAACCCGCTCTCGGATCAGCGGATCGCGGAGATGCTCTCGGACGCCAGCATCCAGATCGCCCGGAGGACGGTGACCAAATATCGCGAGGCGCTGCGTATCCTGTCTTCGACGCGGCGCAAGCAGATCGGCTAGATTCGAGCCGCGCTGCAGCGGGGTGGGAGCGATGAAGCTCACCGACATACTGGTGCGGGACGCCTGTCGGGTCGATCTGGCCGGGCAGAGCAAGCTCGAGGTGCTGCGCGAGCTCGCGGAATCGCTGGCGCGCCAGGTGCCGGGCCTCGATCCCGCGCAGCTGTACCAGATGCTGATCGAGCGCGAGAAGCTCGGCACCACGGCGATGGGCGACGGGATCGCCATCCCGCACGCGCGCGTCGAGAGCCTGGACCGTCTGCTCGCGGTGTTCGGCCTGTCGCGCGCGGGCGTCGACTTCGACTCCCTGGACGGCCAGGGCACGCACCTGTTCTTCCTCCTCGTCGCCCCCGGCAAGGAGGGCAGCGCCCACCTGCTCCTGCTGGCGCGGCTGTCGCGGCTGCTCGGCTCGGAGGCCTTCCGGGCGCGCCTGCGCCAGGTCCAGAGCACCGACGAGCTGTTCCGCGCCATCGAGGAGGAGGAGTCCAGGCACTAGCATGGGCGAAGCCGCTGCTGCGCCGTCGCGCATCCACGGAAGCCTGGTGGAAGTCGCGGGCGTCGGCGTGCTGCTGCTCGGCCGCAGCGGCATCGGCAAGAGCGAGTGCGCGCTCGAGCTGGTGATGCGCGGCCACCGCCTGGTCGCCGACGACGTGGTGCTGCTGGGCAGCGACGCCGACGGCGATCCGGTCGGCTGGAGCCCCGAGCTCGTGCGCCACTACCTGGAGCTGCGCGGCATCGGCATCGTGCACGTGCCCAGCCTGTTCGGCGAGCGGGCGGTGCTCGACCGGGTGAAGGTGCAGCTGGTGGTGCAGCTGGCGGCGTGGGGCGTGGGCGAGGTGGAGCGCGTGGGGCTCGAGCAGCACAAGGAGCTGCTCGAGGGCTTCGAGATCGCCGTGATCCGGCTGCCGGTCGCGCCCGGCCGCAACATCGCCTCGCTGGTCGAGGTCGCCGCGCGCAACCACCTGCTCCGCTGCCAGGGCAAGAGCGGCGCGGCCGACCTCGACGAACGCGTGATCGCGCTGCTGCGCGGGAGCGGGCGATGAGCCGCGGGCCCTCGCTGGTGATCGTCTCGGGCCTGTCGGGCGCCGGCCGTACCACCGCGATGAAGGCGCTGGAGGACCTCGACTTCTACTGCGTCGACAACCTGCCGGTGGTGCTGCTGGAGCCGTTCGTGGAGCTGTTCCGCGCCGGCAGCGACCGCCTGGCGGTCGCGGTCGACGTGCGCGAGCGCAGCTTCCTGTCCGCGTTCCCGGAGGTCCACGACCGGCTGAAGAAGACGGGGATGCAGAGCGAGCTCCTGTACCTGGAGGCGAGCGACGAGGTGCTCGCGAAGCGCTTCAGCGAGACCCGGCGCGTGCACCCCGCACGCGGCAGCGGGTCGCTCTTCGAGGACATCTCTCGCGAGCGCGAGATGCTGGTGCCGATCGCGCGGCGCGCGGACCTCGTGATCGACACGAGTCACATGAGCGTGCACGACCTGAAGCGCCAGGTCACTCGCCACTTCACGGGAGCGCAGCGCACGGCTCCGATGGAGCTCGAGCTGGTCTCGTTCGGCTTCCGCCACGGGCCGCCCGAGTCGGCCGACCTGATGATCGACGTGCGCTTCCTGCCCAACCCGAACTTCGAGCCGGGTTTGCGCGACCGCACCGGTCTCGAGGCCGACGTCTCAGCCTTCGTGCTCGACGCGCCGGGCACCCGCGAATTCATGGCGAAGCTGTGCGATTTCGTCGACTTTCTGGTGCCCCGCTACGAAGAGGAAGGGAAGGCCCACCTCACCGTGGCGATCGGCTGCACCGGCGGGCAGCACCGCTCGGTCGCGGTCGCGCGGGCGCTGGAAAGACACTTGCTGGAACGCAAGATTGAGGTGCGCGTGACTCATCGCGACGTCGCGCGAGCGCGAAGGAGCGATGCGTGATCGGGATCCTGGTCTTGTCCCACTACCGGCTGGCGGAGGAGTTCGTGGGCGCGCTGCGCCACATCGTCGGCGAATTGCCGCACGTGCGCGCGATCGGCCTCGACCCCGCCAGCGCCTCGCCCGAGGACATGCGGCTGCAGATCGACAAGGCGCTGCGCGAGGTCGACCTGGGGCAGGGCGTGCTGGTGCTGGTCGACATGTTCGGCGGCACGCCCTCGAACCTGTCGCTCTCGTTCCTGGAAGAGGGGCGCGTCGAGGTGGTCACGGGCGTCAACCTGCCGATGCTGGTGAAGGTCGCCCGGCCGAAGCCAGGCATCGGCATCCACGAGCTCGCCGAGACCGCGCGCGACTACGGCCGGCGCAACATCTCGGTGGCGAGCGACCTGCTCGCCGATCGCGATCGGGAGAAGCGGGACCCATGAGCCGCGCCCAACGCGATTGCACGATCGCGAACCAGCTCGGGCTCCACCTGCGCGCGGCGGCCGCGTTCGTGAAGGTCGCCGAGCGCTTCAAGAGCGACGTCGCGCTCGAGCGCGACGGCGCGCGCGCGAACGGCAAGAGCATCATCGCGCTGGTCACGCTGGCGGCGCCGGTCGGGACCCCGGTGCGCGTCGTCGCCGACGGGCCCGACGCCGACGAGGCCGTGGCCGCGCTGGCGCAGCTGGTCTCGGACCGCTTCGGAGAGGGCGCATGAAGGCGGGCTCACGCGAGTGTCGCGGCGTCCCGGTCTCGCCGGGAATTGCGATCGGTCCGGCGTACGTCTTACGTCGGGAGCGCATCGTGATCCCCGAGCACCACATCCGCGACGAGCAGTCCGACGGCGAGGTCGAGCGTCTGCGCAGCGCCTTCGCCGAGACGCGTTCGAAGCTCGAGGAGATCCGCCGCGGCATGCAGGGCACGGGCCTCGTCGGCACGATCTTCGACGCGCAGTTCCTGTTCCTCGAAGATCCGACGCTGCGCCAGCACGCCGAGGCCAACATCCGCGAGCACGGGCTGAACGCGGAGTGGGCGCTGCAGCGCGAGCTGCGCCGGCTCGAGGAGCTGTTCGAGTCGATGCCCGACCCGTACCTGCGCGAGCGCGCCAGCGACATCGGCTTCGTGGTGCGGCGCGTGCTGCAGGCGCTGATGGGCCGCGAGCCCGAAGGTCTGCGCAACGCTCCGCCCGGCGTGATCGTGGTGGCCGAGGACCTGTCGCCGGGCGAGGTCGCCCAGGTGACACGCCACAGTGTCGCGGGCTTCGTGACCGAGAGCGGCTCGCGCACCTCGCACGTCACGATCATGGCGCGCAGCCTGGAGATCCCGGCCGTGGTCGGCACCGGCGCCGAGCTCGCGCGCGAGCTGGCCGACGGCGTGACGCTGATCCTGGACGGCCGCACCGGCCGGGTGATCGTCGACCCCGACGCGACCACCATCGCCGAGTACGAGAAGCAGCTCGCCGACCTGCAGGCGCTGTCGCGCGAGCTGATGCGCTACGTCGACCTGCCGGCCGAGACCAAGGACGGCGTGGCGATGCGGCTGTTGGCCAACGTCGACCAGCTCGAGGAGGCGCGCGACGCGCTGCGCTACGGGGCCGAGGGCATCGGCCTCTACCGCACCGAGTTCCTGTTCCTGAACCGCCACGACCTGCCGAGCGAGGACGAGCAGCGCGACGCCTACGCGAGGATCCTCGGCGCGGTCGCGCCGTACTCGGCCACGATCCGCACGCTCGACCTGGGCGGCGAGAAGGTGCCCACCGGCCTCCAGCTCTCCGAGGAGGCCAACCCTGCGCTGGGCCTGCGCGGGGTGCGCATGTCGCACCACCGCCCCGACGTGTTCCGGGTGCAGCTGCGCGCGCTCTTGCGCGCCAGCACCGCGGGGAAGCTCAAGATCCTCTTGCCGATGGTCTCGAGCCTGGCCGAGGTCGAGGAGGCGCGCGCGGCGCTCGACGAGGTGAAACGCGAGCTCGGCCGGGAGCGGATCCTCTTCGACCGCGACGTGCCGCTGGGCGTGATGATCGAGACTCCCGCCGCGGCGATGATCGCCGACCTGATCGCCCCGCTCGCGGACTTCCTGTCGATCGGCACGAACGACCTCCTGCAGTACACGCTCGCGGTGGACCGCTCGAACGAGCACGTCGCCTACCTGTACGAGCCGCTGCACCCGGCCCACCTGCGCATGATCCAGCGCATCGGCCAGGCCGCGCGCCGCTCGGGCATCGTGGTGGGGATGTGCGGCGAGATGGCCGGCGACCCGCTGCACAGCTGGATCCTGGTCGCCCTGGGCATCGGCGAGCTGTCGATGGCCCCGTTTGCGATCCCGCTGCTCAAGCGCATCCTGCGCGACTCGACCGCGGCGGAAGCCCGCGATCTGCTGAGCGAAGTGCTGCGCCTGGGCGAGCCCCACGAGATCCGGGAGCGGGTCGAGCGGCGCATGCGCGCGCGCTTCCCCGTCGAGTTTGAGCGGATCGCCCTTCAGGGTTAGGATTCGCCGCGACTCGGGGGAAAGGGTGCTTCCATGGCGCGCAGGCTGTTCACGTCGGAATCGGTCTCGATGGGTCATCCCGACAAGGTGGCCGACCAGGTCTCCGACGCCGTGCTCGACGCCTACCTCGCGCAGGACCCGCAGAGCCGGGTCGCCTGCGAGACGCTGACCAAGACCGGCTTCGTCTGCGTCGCGGGCGAGATCACCAGCCAGGGCAGCGTGAAGATCCCCGACGTGGTGCGCCAGGCGGTGCTCGACATCGGCTACGACGACGCGAAGCTCGGCCTCGATGGCGCGAGCTGCGGGATCCTGGTCGCGATCGAGGAGCAGTCCCCGGACATCTCGCAGGGCGTCACCGAAGGCGAGGGGCTGTACAAGGAGCAGGGCGCCGGCGACCAGGGGATGATGTTCGGCTACGCCTGCACCGAGACCGAGGAGCTGATGCCGCTGCCGATCATGCTGGCGCACAAGCTGGTGGCGCGGCAGGCCGAGTGCCGCATGTCGGGCGAGCTCGACTTCCTCCGCCCCGACGCCAAGTCGCAGGTCACGGTCGAGTACGGCGGCACCGGCCCGCTGCGGCTCGATGCGGTGGTGCTCTCCACGCAGCACTCGCCCGACATCTCGTACGAGGCACTGAAGTCGAAGGTCGTCGACGCGATCGTGCGGCCGGTCCTGCCCCGTCACCTGCTCGACGAGAACACTCGCATCTTCGTGAATCCGACCGGCCGCTTCGTGATCGGCGGGCCCCAGGGCGACGCCGGCGTCACCGGCCGGAAGATCATCGTCGACACCTACGGCGGCATGGGCCGCCACGGCGGCGGCGCCTTCTCGGGCAAGGACCCGAGCAAGGTCGATCGCTCGGCCGCCTACGCCTGCCGCTGGGTGGCGAAGAACCTGGTCGCCGCCGGCGCGGCCGACCGGCTCGAGGTGCAGGTCAGCTACGCGATCGGCGTGGCCGAGCCCGTCTCGGTGCTGGTCGACACCTTCGGCACCGGCCGCGTCGCCGAGGACCGGATCGAGCGCGCCATTCGCAAGCGCTTCGACCTCACGCCGCGCGGGATCATCGACGCGCTCGACCTGCTGCGTCCGATCTACCGGCAGACCGCGTTCCACGGGCACTTCGGGCGGACCGGGGACGCGTTCACCTGGGAGAAGACCGGCCTGGCCGACGACCTGCGCCGGGACCTCGGGCTCTAGCCCGAAGAGGACGCCATGGACGCGAGTGAACACTACAAGGTGAAGGACCTCTCGCTGGCCGAGTGGGGCCGCAAGGAGATCCGCCTCGCCGAGCACGAGATGCCGGGGCTGATGACGCTGCGCAAGCGCTACGGCCAGAGCCAGCCGCTGGCCGGGGCGCGGATCATGGGCAGCCTGCACATGACCGTGCAGACCGCCGTCTTGATCGAGACCCTGGCCGCGCTCGGCGCGGACGTGCGCTGGTGCAGCTGCAACATCTTCTCGACCCAGGACCACGCCGCCGCCGCTGTGGCGGTCGGTCCCGAGGGGACGCCCGCGCACCCGCGGGGCTCCGCGGTGTTCGCCTGGAAGGGCGAGACGCTCGAGGAGTACTGGTGGTGCACGCGCGAGGCGCTGCGCTGGCCGGACGGCGGCGGTCCCGACCTGATCGTCGACGACGGCGGCGACGCCACGCTGTTGATCCACAAGGGGCTCGAGTTCGAGCGCGCGAAGGCCGTGCCCGAGTACCGCCGCGGCTCGGATCCCGAGGAGTGGGGCGTGATCCTCGAGCTCCTGCGCAAGATGCAGAAGGAGGAGTTCGGCGTGTTCGGGCGCATCGCGGCCCGCATGCGCGGCGTCTCCGAGGAGACGACCACCGGCGTCCACCGGCTCTACCAGATGGAGCGGGCGGGCACGCTGCTCTTCCCCGCGATCAACGTGAACGACTCGGTCACCAAGTCGAAGTTCGACAACATCTACGGCTGCCGGCACTCGCTGCCCGACGGCCTCGCGCGCGCCACCGACGTGATGCTCGGCGGCAAGGTCGCCGTGGTCTGCGGCTTCGGCGAGGTGGGCAAGGGCTGCGCGGCGGCGCTGCGCGGCCAGGGCTGCCGCGTGATCATCACCGAGATCGACCCGATCTGCGCGCTGCAGGCGGCGATGGAGGGCTACCAGGTCACAACGCTCGACGAGGTGGTCGAGAGCGCGGACATCTTCATCAGCGCGACGGGCAACAAGGACATCATCACCGTCGACCACATGGCGCGCATGAAGGACAAGGCCATCGTCGGCAACATCGGCCACTTCGACAACGAGATCGACATGGCGGCGCTGAAGCAGAGCGAGGGCGTGCGCCGGGTGGAGATCAAGCCGCAGTACGACGAGTGGATCTTCCCCGACGGGCACAGCGTGCTGCTGCTGGCCGAGGGACGGCTGCTCAACCTGGGCTGCGCGACCGGGCACCCGAGCTTCGTGATGTCGGCCTCGTTCACGAACCAGGTGCTGGCCCAGCTCGAGCTGTGGGTGAACTCGAGCAAGTACGAGAAGAAGGTCTACGTGCTGCCGAAGACGCTCGACGAGGAGGTCGCGCGGCTGCACCTCGACCACCTGGGTGTGAAGCTCACCAAGCTCACGCCCGAGCAGGCCGCGTACATCGGCGTCCCGACCGACGGACCGTACAAGCCCGACCACTACCGGTACTGAGCGTGCGCCGTTTCCTGGCCGCCGTCGCGCTCGTGTTCGTGGCCGGGAGACCGGCCGCGGCCGACGAGGACGTGCGCGTGCGCGTGTGCGCCGCGCAGCGCGACGTGGTGGTGTCGGGGCGCGCGCTGCGCATCGACGGACGCGCCGCGCCGGGCGAGGTGGTGCGCGCCAGCGTGGTGGACGGCCGCGTGCGCGTGGCCAGCCGCACGCTCGGCACGTCGGCGGTGGTGAGCGGCAGCGGCCCGCTGCGCGTGGACGGCCGCGCGCTCGAGGGCAGCCTGCGCGTCTCGGCTCGCGGGCTGCATACGCTGGACGTGGTGAACTTCGTCCCGCTCGAGCCCTACGTCGCCAGCGCCGTCGCGAGCGAGACGCCCCCGAGCTGGCCGCTCGAGGCGCTGAAGGCGCAGGCCGTGGTGGCGCGCACCTACGCGCTGTACGAGCGCGTGCGCCACGGCGACGAGGACTTCGACCTGGAGGCGTCGGTGATCTCGCAGCGCTACGGCGCCGAGCCGGTGCCGGAAGCCGCGGCGGCGGCGGCGCACGCCACCGCGGGCGAGTATCTGGCCTACGGTGGGGAGCCGATCCTCGCCGCCTTCCACTCCTCTTCGGGCGGCGCGACCGCCTCCGCCGAAGAGGTCTGGGGCGAGGCGGTGCCCTACCTGCAGAGCGTGTCGTCGCCCGACGACGCCGCGCCCGACTACTTCTGGAGCTACGACATCTCGCTCGCCGACCTCGGCGCGGCGCTGCGCGAGGCGGGCTACCAGCCCGGCGACCTGTCCGAGATCCGCGTGACGGACCGCAGCGGCAGCGGGCGCGTGGAGCGCATTCGCTGCGGTGCGGTGCTGCTCTCGGGCCGCGACCTGCGCGAGATCCTGGGCGGGCGCGCGCTGCGCAGCGCGCTGTTCGACGCGCGGGTCGAGAGCGGCCACGTGCACTTCCTGGGCAGCGGGTCGGGGCACGGGGTGGGGCTGTGCCAGTGGGGCGCGAGCGAGCTCGCGCGCCGGGGCTCTTCCTATCGCGCGATCCTGGCCCACTATTACGCGGGAAGTGACCTGCGCCGGCTGGGCGCGCGCGAGTCGCGGCCCGCGGATTGGAGCGCGCGGCGTTGAACACACAGGCGGAGACCCAGGTCCCTTCCAGCAGTCCGGGCAGTTCCGCCCCCAGCGGGCCGGCGGCGATCCTCGGCAGCCCGATCTTCTTCCTGGTCGCGATGCTGCTCTTGATGTGGGCGCTCCTGATCCGCCCGCAGCAGCGGCGCGAGAAGGAGCAGAAGGCGATGCTGTCGCAGATCGAGAAGGGCGACGCGATCGTGATCTCGAGCGGGCTGCACGGGCGGGTGACCGGCGTGACCGACGACGTGCTCACGGTCGAGATCGCGCCGAACGTGCGCGTGAAGGTATCGCGCAGCGCGGTGTCGTCGCGCACGCCGTCCAAGGCGGAGGGCGAGAAGTCGTGACGGTGCGCAACCGCTGGATCCTGATCGGCGCGGTCACGGTGCTGATGTCGTGGCTCGCGCTGCCGAGCTTCTTCTCCGACGAGGCCCGCGCCTCGCACTGGTGGCTGGGCAAGGACGGCATGACGCTGGGGCTCGACCTGCAGGGCGGCGTGCACTGGCTCCTGCGCGTCGACGAGGACGCCGCGGTGCAGCGCGAGCTCGAGCGGATCCAGAGCTCGGTCGCCGAAGCGGCGAACGACGCCAAGACCGAGATCAAGTCGTCGGACGTGAAGGCCGGCGTGCTGACGCTGCACGGCGACGTCGCGGCGCTGCGCAAGATCGCCGAGCAGAGCGCGCCCAGCGCCGACGTCGACGAAGAGGAGGGCGCGCTGGTGCTCCGGCTCAAGGACCGCTGGAAGCGCGACGCGGTCGACCGCGATGCCGCGACGGCGCTCGAGGTGCTGCGCCACCGCGTCGACGGTCTCGGCGTGCGCGAGCCGGTGATCGCGCCGCAGGGCCACGGCCGTCTGCTGGTGCAGATGCCGGGCATCAAGGACCCCGCTGAGGCGCGGCCGATCATCACCTCGACCACCTTCCTCGAGTTCAAGCTGGTGCTCGACCAGGCGCCGAGCACGGAGCTGCTCCAGGCGAAGTACCCCAAGGGCATCCCGGACGACCAGGAGATCGTGACCCAGCCCTCGCGCAAGGCGAAGGATCAGGGCAAGGAGAGCGAGGCTCTGCTGGTGCCCAAGAAGGCGGTGCTCGGCGGCGACATGCTCGAGGACGCGCGCATGGAGTACGACCGGCGCAACCGCCCGATCATCACCTTCCAGTGGAACTCCGACGGCGCGAAGATCTTCCGCGAGTTCACCGGCAACAACATCGGCCACCGGCTCGCGGCGATCATCGACAACAAGGTGATCACCGCACCGGTGATCCAGAGCAAGATCGGCCGCAACGGCGAGATCACCGGCGACTTCACCCGCGAGGAGGCCAGCAACACGGCGATCCAGCTGCGCTCCGGCGCGCTGCCGGTGCCGCTGGTGCTCGAGGAGGAGCGCGCGGTCGGCCCGTCGCTCGGCGCCGACTCCATCCGCGACGGCGTGCACGCCTCGCTGCTCGGCGCCGGCCTCGTGTTCGTGTTCATGGCGATCTACTACAGCGTGACCGGCATGTTCGCGAACCTGGCGCTGATCGTGAACGTGGTGATCCTGATCGGGCTGATGAGCGCCACGCGCGCCACCATGACGCTGCCGGGCATCGCGGGCGTGGTGCTCACGGTCGGCATGGCGGTCGACTCGAACGTGATCATCTACGAGCGCATCCGCGAGGAGCTCCGCCGCGGCAAGACCGCGCGCGCGGCGATCCAGGAAGGCTACGGGCGCTCGTTCTGGACCATCTTCGACGCCCACGTCACGGCGCTCTTGTCGTCGATCATCCTGGTGATGATCGGCCGCGGGCCGGTGCAGGGCTTCGGCGTCACGCTCACGATCGGGCTCATCGCCAGCATGTTCACCGCGCTGGTGGTGACGCGCACGCTGATGGACACGGTGTACGGAACCCACCCGGAGAGGCTGCGGATCTGATGGAGCTGTTCAAGACCAAGACGCACATCGACTTCGTGCGCTCGATGCCGTTCATGGTCGCGCTGTCGCTGACGGTGATCGCGGCGTCGCTGGTGTCGATCGCGGTGAAGGGCTTCAACTTCTCGATCGACTTCGTCGGCGGCACGGTGATCGACGCCGAGATCCCGGCCAACGCGACGGGCGTGATCGACGAGGCGCGCCTGCGCGGCGCGCTCGAGAAGCTGGGCCAGGGCGACGCCACGATCGTGCGCCTGGGCGGCCCCGAGGACCGGGAGTTCCGCATCAGCCTGCGCGGCTCGCAGGAAGAGGACCGCGAGCTGTCGATCCGCATCCTGAAGGGCCTGAACGACGATCTCGGCACCCAGGTCGTGGCGAAGAGCGTCGACTCGGTCGGCCCGCGGGTCGGCGGCGAGCTGCGCCGCGCCGGCGTGACCGCGATCGTGCTGTCGTGGATCGGCATCCTGATCTACGTCTGGTTCCGCTTCGAGTGGCAGTACGCGCCGGGCGCGGTGCTCGCGCTGATCCACGACGTCTGCTTCACCGCCGGCGTGTTCTCGATCCTCGGCCTCGAGTTCGACATGAACGTCCTGGCCGCGCTG
>Ga0306926_10000860_pt1 | contig 29216 bp, 30 predicted proteins | sample flu12Cox44000178_FD_203759 | JGI IMG/M metagenome (GOLD analysis project Ga0306926, IMG submission 203759) | Lab enrichment of tropical soil microbial communities from Luquillo Experimental Forest, Puerto Rico - flux8day.12C.oxic.44.000.178 (v2)... | ecosystem: Environmental > Terrestrial >...
CGTGTTGCGACGGATCGACGCCATGACGGGCACCACACGGCGCATCATGGCCGGCGATCTCTCGGGCCGATTGCCGGTCGGGCGAAGCGGCGACGAGCTTGACCGCCTTGCCGAAAGCCTCAACGCCATGCTGGAGCGGATCGAGACGCTGATGGCGGGATTGAAGGAGGTATCCGACAACATCGCGCACGACCTGAAGACGCCGCTGACGCGGTTGCGCAATCGCGCCGAGGAGGCGTTGGCAAAATCCAGTTGCGAGGCGGAATACCGCGCGGCGCTGGAGCGCACGATCGAGGAATCCGACGGCCTGATTAGGACCTTTAACGCGCTCTTGATGATCGCACGCGCCGAATCCGGACAGGCGCGCGGCAATATGGATGATTTCGATGCGGCCGATGTTGCCAACGGCATTCACGAGCTCTACGAGCCGCTCGCGGAAGACGACGGCATGACCTTGCGGGTCCGGACATCGCCGGCGCCGGTCCATGCCAACCGCGAACTGGTCAGCCAGGCGCTCGCCAACCTGGTCGAAAATGCCATCAAATACGGCAAGCCCGTCGCCGCGGCGCAGGGTTCGGTCGTCAGCATGGAGGCCAGGCAAATCCTGATCGAGGCCAGGTGCGATGGCGATCGGGTGTTCCTGAGCGTGACCGACCACGGCGGCGGAATTCCGGAAGGTGACCGCAAGCATGCGGTCGAGCGGTTCGTGCGGCTCGATTCGAGCCGCAGCCGGCCCGGCTCCGGTCTCGGATTAAGTCTTGCTTCCGCGGTTGCGATCCTTCACGGCGGCGAACTCACGCTGGGTGACGCGCATCCCGGCCTCGTAGCCACCCTGGTTCTTCCGCTGCGCGTCGGCCACCATGACGGTCTTGCGGCGCAAACTCAGGATATGTCACAGAAGGATGTGAGATTGGCGAGCGCTTAATGCGCTAAATACCAAGAAACTTTATCGGGTGCCGATACCATCCCAAAGGGAAAACTGGGGAGGATCGCAATGAAAGCTTCGGTTCTAAGCTTCCGCGCTGCCGTGTTGATCTCTGTAGCTGGAATGATCTGGGGTATCGCAATGGGTATCAGCGAAGATCATTCAACGTTTCCCGCGCACGCGCACCTGATCCTGCTTGGTTGGGTGTCCCTCTTCTTGTTTGGTATCTACTATCATTTGCACCCATCGCTCGATACCTCCCGTCTAGCTTCTGTGCAGGTCTGGATTTGGATAGCAGCAACGACCGTTCTCAGTATCGGCGTGGCCCTGGTGTATTCGGGGCGGACTGTTGGCGAGTCGATAGCAGCAGGCTCCTCCCTGATTGTCTTAGCTGACATGCTGTTATTTGGCTGGTTTGTCTATCGGCGAGAGTGGGTTGAATCGGCTCAGCGGGGCGCGCCCGCCGAATAGGGCCCAAGCAAATCTGATATCTGGCGACAATGACACAAGAAGACGCGGAGCCGAAAGCCAGTCGGCCCACCGGTTCCCTTGGAAACGCCACGGGGGGCTTCGCGTTGACACAATTAAGCCGGCTAGGCTGGTATTCATCTGGCCGGCATTAGCCGAGCGGTGATGGGTCCCCACTCAATTGCCGCCTCGGCGGCGAGGCCCGAAAGGTGCCCCCTGCTTCGGGCCTCGTTGCCGTTTGCCTTGCGCCAGATCAAGCCGCGCCCTGCCCAGACCCTCATGATTTCACTGCTGCACAGGACAGCAAGCAGCAAGACTAGGGCAACGCCGTCAATCCGGCAGCCCAAAAGCCGCACTGGCGGCGTTGCTCTCTTTGCGGTGCAACGCGAAGCCGCGCCGGACCGTCATTTGATCGGCCTGCGCCGCTTTTCTATTTCTTTTTGCCGGACGTGAGGTTCGGCTGCCAGCCCGCAGCGGCGCCCTTTTGGCTTGGGGCAGCCGCGATTGTCTTGATCGTTGCTTTCTTGGGCTTCTTCTTCTCCCGATTGCTCCTTTGTTCGCCTCTGGCCATGTCAACCTCCTTTGGTTGATGAACAGGCTATCACCTCCGGGCAACTATGGGTTGGCTATTGCTGATCAGCAAGGGTGCCCACGCAAAAAGCCGAAGATTGAGGGCTACGTCGGCCGGCAGAAGCGCTGGATCGAGGTCAATAACCACAGCCACCCGGCGTTGGAAGGGTTTTTGGATTCCTTCGGAGAGCGGGGTCAGTGATGGTAAATCCAGCCCCGCCTTCCAATTCGCGCCTCTATGTTGCTAACTCGGCGACGTCGAGTGCTCTCCTGCCAGGCCGAGGCGTGCTATGCTCCGGTGGGAAGCCTTGATGCCCAGCAGCGCCCCTTCTAACCAGAATGCGCAACAATCCCATCATCGTACAAAAATACGGCGGCGCTTGTCTTGAAACACCGGCAAGGATCTGTGCGGTCGCGAGAAGTTTGGCCGATTTGCGCCGCCGCGGTTATCGCGTGGTGGCGATCGTCTCAGCCATGGGCAAGGCCACCGACGAACTGGTCAGGATGGCTTATCAGGTAAGCGCGCATCCCAATCGCCGTGAACTGGATATGCTGTTAACGACCGGCGAGCGCATCAGTATGTCCCTGATGAGCATGGCACTGTTCGATCTCGGTGTGCCGGCCATCAGTTTTACCGGCAGTCAGGCCGGAGTGATGACGGACGAATCCCATTCCTCCGCGCGTATTCTGGATGTGCGGCCCACTCGCGTGCTCGAGGAACTCGGTCGCGGACGTGTCGTGGTTTTGGCGGGTTTTCAGGGCGTGAACCCGGTGACCAAGGAAATCACCACGTTGGGTCGCGGCGGCAGTGACACGACTGCGGTCGCCATGGCCGCTGCGCTAAAGGCCGAGTGCTGCGAAATTATCAAGGAGGTCGACGGAGTTTGCTCGGCCGATCCGCGCATCGTGGCGGATGCAAAGCCTTTGCGTCAGCTGGATTTCGCCTGTCTGTCCGAAATGTGCTTTTGGGGTGCCAAGGTTTTACATTTTCGCAGCGTGGAGCTGGCACAAAGCCAAAACGTGGCTTTGGTTTTGAAAAAATGGGGCGGCGCTGAAACCAGCACGCAAGTGATCAAGGAGGTTGTCGGAATGGAAACCGGAAAAGTCCTGGCCGTCAACTCGATGGCTCGCATAGAACATGTGGAAATCGATTCGACGGATCTCAATCAGGGTTTTGAGAAATTCGCGCAGCATCTCAAACAAAACGACTTGTCCTGGCCACAACTCCTCGCCTCTGCTTTCACGGAGGGAAAGACCCGCATCATGATGTCTGGCGATTCGGAGTCGCTCGACACTCTGTTGCGTACGCTGGAAAGGAGCAAAGACTTACGTAAGCAGCGTGAGACCTTGAGCTCAGTGAGCCTCACTTGCTTCGGCGGCGTTTCTTCGGATTTGCCATTCAAGGCGATCGAAATTCTGCAACAGCACGGGATCATCGTCGACAAATATGTTTTGTCTCCGCATTCGGTAAATTTGTTTGTTGCTGTGGAGAGCCGCGAGGTCGCAGTCAAGGCTTTGCATTCGCTGATCTAACGAGCGTCCGCGACGCAGCCGTGGAGGTCACCTTCTGGCCCGTCGCCACGGTTTTTGCGGCGCGGCGGCATGTCCGAAGCTGGGGGCTGACCGAAAGTCACGAGCGCCGTGACCGCGACGATGTCCGTTTGAGGGGCAGACCGGACATGGCTTCTGTTAGCCCGACTTCCGGGGGCGCGCACTGCCCGCGGCCATTGAGGTCCGCGAGCAGTCAAATTCCCTCGGCCTGGCGGCACTACGCGTCGAGGATCACAACTTCGACAGCTCCAGCTGCTGTCGGTCGCCAATCCACGTCCTGGCTAGATCCGCTTGCAGCTTGCTCGCCTGGTCGGTCTTTCCGCGCGCCTTATAGAGTTCGGCAAGTCCGTACCACGACCAGCCGTTGCCGGGGGCGCGCTTGAGCGCACGCTGGAACTGCTCCTCCGCTTCGTCGAGTCGGCCTGCCTGCATCAGCGCGACTGCGAGCGACTGCCGCACCGGGTAATACCAGTAGGGCGGCTCCATGTAGGGCAGCCCATCCTGCAGTTCAGCCGCCCGCTCGAACCGCTCGATCGCTGCGGCCTTGTCGCCCTGACGCTGCGCCACGCGGGCTTCGATGACGGTGCGCGCCAGCGCCAGCACCTCCTGTGCCGGAACGTTCGAGGCTTTGAGCACCGTGAAATCGCCGCCCTCGAGGGCCGCGATCGCATTCGCTTCCGCTTTGGCGGCGGTAAAATCGCCCTGCGCCGCGTAGGCAACGCCGCGCGCGTAGTGCCACATGGCCTTGACGTACGGAATGGCGTCGCCGGGGTCGGGGAGCGCCAGAACGGTCGCGGGAGGGCTGAACAGCGCATGAGCGAAGTAAGGCGCGGCCTTGACCGGCTGCACCAGCGCGATGCTGCGCGCGACCTCGTCGGGGATGAGGCCACCTAGCTTCTCGGCCGCCGCGATGACGGTGGGTCCGTCGCCCGCCATCTGGGCAGACGCCATCACGAAATGGACGTTGTGCGGATAGTACCCGAGGCGATACACGCCCATGGGTGCATTGGTCGCCACCAGATATTTTTCGTCTACCCCGATCGCCGTCTTGTTCTCGGCCAGCGCGTCAAGATAGCGCCCGATCCGGTAATAGATGTGGCTCGGCATGTGCACGAGGTGGCCGGCTCCGGGAATGGCCCCTCGCAGCCGGTCCGCATAGGGCTCGGCGCGCTCCGGCCGGTCCGATGCCTCCACCGCGTGGATGTAATAGTGCATCGCCCCCGGGTGGTTCGGGTCGCGCGCCAGCACGCGTTCGAGCGTCGGCACGATGGGGCCACTTTGCGGATTTGCCGCGTGGCCACCGGGCTGCCAGTAATTCCACGGGCTGAGATCCATCACCGATTCCGCATAGAGCACCGCGATCTCGTTGTCGTCCGGGAACTGCGCTGCAACCTTCTCCATGGCTGCCGCATAGGCGGCATCGAGCGGCACCCGGTCCGCCTTCGCGTCCTTCGCGTAACGGGTCCCGATCGCCGCAATCAACGCCTGCTCGCGCGGAGTCGCCTTGGGAGCGAGCATGAGCGCCTTCTCGGCTGCCGCGAAGGCCGGCGCCACCGCGTCTTCCTGCATCGGCAGATTGATGTTGGGGCCGAGCACCAGCGCTTCGCCCCAGAAGCACATGGCGCAGTCAGGATCGAGCTTTTGCGCCTTGCGGAAGGCGCGTTGAGCCTCGCTGTGATTGAACGCGTATGTGAGCCGGAGCCCTTGATTGAAATAGGTCTGCGCAAGCTCGTTCGCGGTCGTGATCTTGTACGTCACCCCGCCGAGCCCCTCCCACAGCGGCGGATCTGTGTCGGCGAAAGCGGCCGCCGGCGAGGCGGCCTGCATTTCTGCTTGCGGCACCTCCGTGTGTTTCTGAGCCAGGCGCAGCATGACGCCAGTTACGCCGGCCGACATCGACCCATGACAGACGGCAGCGTCAGCGCCGAGCTGACGCTCGGTTGCGGCGGCGATGCCTATGCTGTCGGTCGGGCCGCCGCCAACAGCGAACGGTGCAAAGAAGCCGCCCAGCGCTGTGCCTGCGAAGAGAAGCGGTGACAACGGAAAAATCGCCCGCATGGTGCCCTCCAATCCGATGACCGAGACTCAGGCTGAGCGCGGCGCCTTGAGCGGGTGCGCGACCGCCTGGGCAGGCAGGGACGTTACTCCTCGCAGACCGCCACCGCGATGTGGCGCGATGTCGCCTATTGGCCCTTAACGGACATCTCAATGCGCTCAGGCGATGTCCACTTTCGGGGCCCGTAACGGACTTCCCAAGGTGCACTGGCCCGGTAAATCCGGTTGAGGGAGCCTTTCAATTCCGCTCGCGGGTCCACACTACCATGCTAGTGTAATCCCATTCGAAAAGCTCGGAGGCGCCGTGACTGAGCAGCGGGTTCAACGGCGGTTAGCGGCCATCCTCGCGGCCGATGTGGTCGGCTATTCCGCTCTTATGGAACGGGCCGAAGAAGCCACCTACGCCGAGTTCGAACGGCTCGTGCGAGAGTCGATCGAGCCCAGCCTGTCCCGCCACGAAGGGCGACTTATCAAGACCACGGGTGATGGCGCTCTCGCCGAGTTCGCAAGTCCCTTGGCTGCCGTGAGATGTGCGGTCGAGATACAGGATCATCTCGCCTCGAGCAGCGGTCCCCTCAGGTTGCGCGTCGGGCTCAACCTTGGTGACGTTATCATTGGGCAGGACGGAGACCTCTACGGCGACGGGATCAACATTGCGGTCCGGCTTGAGGGGATCGCCGATCCGGGCGGCATCCTGATTTCCGAGAAGGTGTACGGCGAAATAGAAGGCAAGCTCGACGTAGGCTTCGAGGATCGCGGCGAGCAGCAGCTCAAGAACATCTCCAGGCCGGTCCGCGCTTACGCCGTGCGCCCGGGAGCGCATAGTTCGCTGACCGAGAGGTTAAGCGCGGCCCCTCGACTTCCGGACAAGCCTTCCATCGCCGTGCTGCCGTTCCAAAACATGAGCGGCGATCCCGAGCAGGAGTATTTTGCCGACGGAATGGTTGAGGAAATCATCACTGCGCTTTCGCGGTTCAAAGGGTTGTTTGTAATCGCTCGCAATTCGAGCTTTGCGTTCAAAGGCAAGGCCGTCAATGTCAAGGAGGTCGGAAGCAAGCTTGGTGTACGCTATGTCCTTGAGGGATCTGTGCGCAAGGCAGCGGGGAAGGTTCGCATCACCGGCCAGTTGATTGATGCGGTGACAGATGCACACATTTGGGCGGACAGGTTCGAGCGTGACCTGACAGACGTTTTCTCTTTGCAGGACGAATTAACGGTTGCCGTTGTCGGAGCCATTCAGCCCAAGCTGCTTCAAACAGAAATTGAGATGGCGACCCGCCGCCCGCCGGAAAACCCGACGGCCTATGATTTGGTTCTAAGGGCCATACAGAAACTTTCTCTTAGGAGCCGTGAAGGTTTTGCCGAAGCGATACAACTGGCGCATCGCGCTATGGACCTTAATCCTCGCCTTCTCGGGGCCGCCCAGTTGGCGGCTAGTGGCCACCTCAATAACGTTATTCTAGGCTTTTCTACCGATCCTCAATTCGACCGCAGCGAAGCAATTCGGCTGGCACGCCTGGCTTTGAGCCTCGACCAGAATGACGAGAGAGCGCTGGGCACCGCGGGGTTGGTTACCGCTTTTCTTATCGGCGACTGTGAGACCGCCATCGATTTCGTTGATCGCGCGGCCGCTTCCAATCCAAATTTTTCCGGCGCGTGGAACTATAGAGGATGGGTTTACCAAGTTGCGGGCCGGTACGAAGAAGCAATCCTGAGCTTTGAACGCGCCATCCGCGTGAGCCCGTTGGACCCGTGGCTTCATAATAATCTTGCTGGCATCGGTTATGCTTTGATCGAACTTCGCCGCTTCGACGAGGCAGTCGCGGTTTCCAAGAAGGCTCTTCGGCAGAACTCCTCTGATGGGATAGCTTTCCGTGGCTTGGCGTCCGCTTTGGCGCATCTTGGACGGGATGCCGAGGCGCGCGAGGCGTTGGCTCGCCTGCGTGAGATCAATCCCGCCTATGCCGTGGGGGCGCCATCTCAGATCGCGCAAAGCCATAAGCTGCTAATTGAGGGCCTTCTGAAAGCGGGTACCCGATGAGGCCGGGCGTGCAAGAGTTGACGGGACAGGACGCAATTTGCTGCGATGCATGAGTCCGAAACTGGCCCTTAACGGACATCCCAATGAATGTCCGCATTTGACACGAAGGCGACCTGGCGTATTGCGAATGTATTTTGGACGGGCGATTAACTCAATCCGATTGATTGATTGATTGTGGCGCAGACATGTTTGTCGATAGCGCTCCGCAGAGGCCTCAATGTTTAGTCATCTGACCATCGGTACTCGTGACCTCGCCCGCGCTACCGCGTTCTACGATGCGGTGCTCGCGCCACTCGGAATCGAGCGCCTTCCCGTCAAATATGCAGCTTGGGCATCCTGGCAACGTCCCGGCGAAGCGCAAAGGCTTTGGGTGGGATTGCCCTTCAACAAGATGCCCGCACATCCGGGCAACGGCTGGATGGCGGCCTTCTCCGCGTTCAGTAAAAAGGCCGTTGATGAAGCATATGCAGCGGCAATCTCGGCGGGCGCTGAGGACGAAGGCGCACCAGGTCTTCGCCCCAACTTCGGACCCAACTATTACGGCGCGTATGTTCGCGACCTGGATGGCAACAAGATCCATTTCGTCTGCCGCGAAGAAGAAGCAAACTAATGCACGGCCGTGACCGAAGTCGCCCCGGGCGGGGCGACATCAGATCATGTGACTGCCAACGCTAGTTTACACGCCTTGCTGCGACGTTTTAGGCGAGCATGACGAGATAAAAGAGAGCGCCGCTGAGAGCCGCCGCGATTGTCCAGATCACAGGATCGTAGCTGTTGTCGGTCGGCTCAGGATACATCGAACCATCTCTTTTAAAGTCTCAACTTGATAAGATCGATCGGTCCACGCGTTAGAGAGGGTGGTGGCTGCCACCATCTATTTGTCCGATTGCGCGCGGGTGAAAGAAAGAGTCGCCTGGAAGTCTCTCGGACGCGCGCCAGGCTTCATTCAGAAGGTGCAAGGTGTTTCGCCCACCCTGCTGCAAGATTCTTGATCCGCTCGAATTTCAAGGTCGCCGGTTTGCCCTTTCGGACAATGGTCGCTCTCTTGCGCTCGTCGAAGGGTAAGGTCATTGCTCTCGCTACCGCGGAGCGTAATTTCATGGTGCCGTGATTGGTCAGGATCACCAGCTCTTCGGGGTCAAAGGCCATTTTACGCGCCCAGGCTCACGCTGGCTCAAAAAAGCCAGCTCACACGCCCCGAATGCCCAATTGGAAATCTAATCGCGCCCGGTTAAGGCTTGGTTGACCCAACAGACCTTTTTCGCTGGACAGGCATGGGCGGCACGCTATCGCCTTAGCTTCTCATCCACACTCAACTGCCCCGGCCCCGTGACGAACAACAGCAGGAGACCGCCGGTGATCGCGAGGTCCTTGCTCAGCAGGGTGAACTGCAGGCTCTGTGCGGCCTGCGGAAATTCCCAGTAGCGATGCGCGGTGGCAAAGGCGATCACCACGAAAACAATAGCGAGCAAGGCGCCGTAGCGTGTGCCGAAGCCCAGGAGCAGCGAAACGACGATGATCCATTCGACCACATGCGCGAACACGCTCATGGCTGCGGGTGCAAAATAGCCAAGGGATTTGAGATAGTCGGCGCTCGGCCCGCCGCTCCACACGGTCATCAGAAACAGAACGGCCAGCAGCACGCGGCCGACGAGCAGGATCACGTCGGCCCCGCGCGTCGCCATCCCGTCAGTCAACGAAAGAATTGGATGTGATGATCGTTCAGTCATGCTTTGCCCCCAAATGCTATGCTGCGCGGACCAGCCCGCACCGCGGATGTCATCCATCGCTTGCCGGGACGCCGGCTTGCTCAATCATCGCCGCAGCTCCGCCGTGTTGCAGCGACACATCGTAGCCGACCATGCCGATCGCCATCGAAACCACAAATGCGATGACCGGAAAGCTAAGACCGGTGAGATTGACGAGGGCAGGTCCCGGGCAAAGTCCGACCAGCCCCCACCCAATTCCGAACAATCCGCCCGCAATCAGCAGCTGCGCGTCTATGTCCGTTCGTGTTGGCCAAAAACTCCTCTCTGCCAGAACTGGCGTGCCACGTCGCCGCGCGATGGCAAAGCCGAGACCCGAGACGGCTACGGCGCCGGCCATCACAAGGGCGAGCGTCGCATCCCACATGCCGAAGAGGTCGAGGAAGCCGATCACCTTTGTTGGATCAGTCATCCCGGAAATCAGGAGGCCAGCGCCGAAGATCAGCCCGCAGGCAAAGCTCGCGATATAAAGTGGCATGGGTCATTGTCCGATGACGTGACGCGCGATCGCAACGGTTGCGATCGCGAAGATCATGAAAACAGCGGTAAACGACAACGAGCGCGCCGATAACCGGGCAATCCCGCATACGCCGTGGCCGGACGTGCACCCCGCACCCATACGTGAGCCTACACCGACAAGAAGCCCAGAGGCGACAACGACCCCAAGATTTACCGGCAGACTCGGGTGCGGCAGGGGTATCCCGAAGATCGCTCCGAGCAGGGGCGCCGCAATCAATCCAGCGATGAACGCAATCCGCCAGTCGCGATCGCCGGTGTTGGGTGCAAGTAGACCGCCGAATATACCACTGATCCCGGCGATGCGCCCGGTCAGTAGCATGAGCAGCGCGGACGCCAGCCCGATGATGGCGCCGCCCAGGAGCCCGGAAATGGGAGTGAAATTATGCATGCTCTTGGCCCTGGTCCCGATAAACCTTGCCGCAATTCCTTCGTTGGACATGATGCGTCTCACCGAAACGCTACCTTGGGCGGTACCTTTCGTGCAATGACCTTGGTGCCGGACAGGGTGATGTCAGCTCCTGCCTCAAAGCGGACATCGCCGGTATTGGCCGAAGCTCACCTTGAACTCGCTGGCGGGAATCTCGGCCCTATGTTCTTATTGGGTCGGTTAGGAATGTGATCGGGCGGGATGAGGTGACGGGCGAGCGCGTCGAGCGGCGTTTAGCGGCGATCTTAGCGGCTGATGTGGCCGGGTATTCTCGGCTGATGGGCGCTGATGAGGTCGGTACCGCTCGCACGCTCCGCGAACACCGCGCCGTGACCGATGCACTCGTGGCAAAGCATGGCGGTCGCATCGTCAAGACCACAGGGGACGGCGTACTGCTCGAGTTTCCCTCGGTGGTCGATGCGGTCGAATGCGCCGTGGCGGTGCAGGCGGTGATGGCCGAACGTAACGAAGGGGTGCCTGCTGAACGCCGAATGTTATTCAGGATCGGCATTAATCTCGGGGACATCCTGATCGAGGGCGACGACATTCTTGGCGATGGCGTCAATGTCGCCGCTCGCATTGAAAACGAATGCGAGCCGGGCGGCGTGTGCCTGTCGGATGATGCCTATCGGCAGGTGCGCGGCAAGACACCGTTTGTGTTCGATGACCTCGGTGAGAAGTCGCTCAAAAACATCGACCGGCCGGTGCGGCTCTATGCGGTGCGCTCGGCCTCGTTTTCGACCGAGCCAACCGCCAAGGCCCTTGCCGAGGCCGACAAGCCTCTCCCGCTCCCGGACAAGCCTTCCATCGCGGTCCTGCCGTTCCAGAACATGTCCGGTGATCCGGAGCAGGAGTACTTCGCGGACGGGATAGTTGAGGAAATCATCACAGCGTTGTCGCGGTTCAAATCGCTGTTCGTCATCGCGCGCAACTCAAGTTTTTCCTACAAAGGCAAATCACCCGATATTAGGCAGGTTGGACGCGAGCTTGGCGTGCGTTATGTCCTTGAAGGATCGGTGCGCAAGGCGGCGGGGAAGGTCCGCATCACAGGCCAGTTGATTGATGCGGCAACGGGCACGCACATCTGGGCGGACCGGTTCGAGCGCGACCTGACGGATGTTTTCGCGCTGCAGGACGAAGTCACGGTCGCTGTTGTCTCAGCCATTCAGCCAAAATTGCTTCAGACAGAGATCGCAATAGCAGCGCGGCGGCGACCAGAGAACCTCACAGCATATGATTATTATCTCCGAGCTTTGCCGCAGTTTTACCTAGAAACCCGCGAAGCGTTTGCGGAGGCGATCAGGTTGGCTAACCGCGCTTTCGAGCTGGACCCCCGGTTCGGTTTTGCCGCTGCTCTGGCCGGTAACTCGCACATGAACAAGGTCACTTTGGGGTATGCTGCCGATCCGCAATTCGACCGCAAGGAAGCTGTTCGGCTTTCTCGCTTGGCATTGAGCATCGACGATAGTGATCCAGACACGTTAGCATGGGCCGCCGTCACCTCGGCGTACATGGTCGGCGATTGCGAAGGTGCGATCGAAATGGCTGACCGGGCGGTCGCGCTCAACCCAAATTCATTTACCGCATGGACCATAAGAGGCTGGGTCTATAAAGTTGCGGGACTGCCGGAGGAAGCGATCCGGAGCTTTGAACGCGGCATTCGCGTGAGCCCGATAGACCCGCTGCTACACCGGAGTTTTAGTGGGATGGGGTTTGCCTTTATCGAGCTTGGTCGGTTTGACGAGGCCATCGTCGCAGGCAAGAAAGCGGAACGTCAGAACCCTTCCTGGTCGGCAACTTACCGCTGCCTTGCGTCCGCTTTCGCTCATCTCGGACGTGACGCTGAGGCGCGTGAGGCGACGGCGCATCTGCTCGAGACCGATCCCGCCTTTACAATATCTTCGTGGATCGCTCGGGGCGGTCAAACAAACTCGAAGCTGCTGATTGAGGGCCTTCGCAAAGCGGGGTTGCCCGAGTAAACCGGCCGCGGACAAGGAGTGATTTGAAATGCACACCGCCTTGCCGCGATTTTGGCGGCGAGCCAACGCATGCAAACACTAACGTACTAAAACGCAAACCAGGCTTTGGCAACGATCGTGGCACTGCACCAGTTCGAGACCAAGCCGTCCGGGTTGGAAATGGGATCGACGCGGCCACCCGGCCGCGCGTTTGGATCCCCCGTGAGGACAAAACAGTTTTCTTTCGATAGATTGGTGTCGTAGTAGCGCAGATCGAGGTTGAAGACCTTGTATGTGAAGGTTACCCCCGCCTGCCAATTGAGATAGGCGGGCAACGGGAATCCGCCGAGCTGCGCGGACTGATTGCCGAACCAGGAATAGCCGGCAGCAGTCGTGAACGAAACACCCAGGCCCTGCGGAAGCAAACGACTTGGCAACTCGAAGCCCAACCCGGCCGCCACATATTGACTCCAGGCGCCGGTGTTCGAAACATTCGGAGAATAGGCGTAGCCGCTGGCAATACGGATCGAGTCCCCAATGCTTCGATCGCCGCGGATAATCGCCTCCCAATAATTGATGCCGTTCGTCTCGCCGGGAAGCCTTTCTCCGGGATAGTCGAAATAGGTCACGCCGAGGTCGAAATTGACATCAGCGATTTTCGGGCGAATACCGCCTGCCATGGTCACCTCAGCAATCGGTTGGGTCGGCAGCTTGACGGTGGCGACCGTGGTACCGGCGTATAGCGGTCCATACGTTGCTTCAACGGCGGCCCCGGCTGCGGGCTGGTGATCGGACAGCGTCGTGCCGCGATAAATGTAGTCAGATGCAAACCCCGCCCGGGCGCTAAATTCGAGTTGATTCTCGGACGTTGCGTGGCTCGTATCGGTTGCAGACCAGCCGCGATTGCCAAGGCTGATCGCGCCGCCCGGGCTGACCTCGGTGGTTTGGGCGCGCACCAAACCGCCCGTTATCGGCGCAAACCACAAAGCTACGAATGCAGCAATCGAGGCGCTGCTTACCTGCCAAACCGTTGCAGGGCCTCTCTTTTGCACTGTTATCTATCCTCCAAGAGCAACTGCGACGCCGACTAACGCACTACCGATGGCCACCATCGAAAGACCCGCCGCCCAGGGCGGAAGCCCGCTATGGTATCCGAAGGCGTAACCACAGCAGAAAAGCATTCCGATGGCGATGGCGTAGGAGACACGCAGCGCAAATTTGGCGTCGCTCAGGAATATGAAGGGGATTACAACCGGGAAGGTCACAAGGAAACTCAGCAAACAAAGACCCAGTGCTCCGAGCCAGTCGCGTTTCGTCAGCCTCGGACGCTCGAGCGGCTCTGGCAACTGTTGCAATTTTCGCCGCAGCAGTTCCAGTTGCTCCGTAGGCAAGATCGACGCCAATTCCGGCGGCAACGCGTCGGCAAGGACGCGTCGCGCTATTTCCGGATCCGCCGCCTGCCGTATTTCGCGCAGCGTAAGAATTTTGCCTCCCCGCTCATTTATGCGAGCCAACAGGTAAAGACCGCCGTCGACGATGCCCCAAGCCAGGTTGCAGCCGAGCGCACCGATCAGCATCGTTTGAATCTTGATGTTGCCCGCCGTTGCGATACCGAGACTGCAGATGAAGGTGAGAACCATAATTAGGCCGAACAAGGTTTCCGAGATCCGTTCCATCGGATCCAGCACGCGTACCAAAGGAATATCTGAAACCGCTGACATCAAATTCTCCGAACGGTCCTCTAGGCAAAACTAGAACTAGATCACCCTAGAACTAACACACTGAAATCAGTGTATTTTTTTGATCACACCCGCTAATCATTTTTTGATCTAGAGGTCCCAAGTTCGTCTCGCCCGAAAACCGGACTCATGCACCGCAGCAAACGACGTGGTCATTTCGAATCGCCTTGAGGACGATGTTCCGAGCAAAGTGCCCGCCCGCCGTCGAGGTCACCGCTGCCGCATCGCCTGTAGCATCGGCCAGTAGGACTGCATAGCCGCGAAAACAAAGGCCGTGCTAATACCAAACATCAGCATGCCGGCGACCGCTTCCAGCGCGCCCATGACATGCCAGTTCTGGTGCAATGCAAGCCCAACAGCGCCGCGCGTTGTCATCGAATCGATGGAGAAAAGCATTGCCTCGGCGGCGTTGCCGATTGCGCCCCAGCCCGAGATATGCCGCCGCCCACAGCGCGGCCTCGATGCCGTGAAGCACGGCGAGCGACAGGCCGATCGCCGCGAACAGACCGGTAAAGATCGCGACGCCCTGCCAGAACGCGGCGCGCCGACGTTTCAGGCCGTCGCGGATCTGCAAGCTCAGGATTGACATCAGCACGATGCCGAGGGAGTGGATGGCTGTGGTCAGCACGATGAGGCAGAGGCCCCACGTCCAACTCGAGCTGTTCAGCATCTCAGTCCCCGTCTGTTTGGCAGGATGCTCATGGCCGAGCACATTCGGCGTTTCGGCCAGTACGTTCCGGACATGAACGTAAAGGCACTCGCCATGTATGTCGTCGAAAAAGCGAAACCGTGTGGTTTTGCGATGCGATATTCTGGGCCGCGTAGGTCCGATTAGGGTCACTAACGGACATTTGCAGCGCAAAAGGACATGTCCGCTTTACCCCCGAAAGCGGACATCGGCTGTTTATAAGTACACGCCCTAATACTGCCGTCGATGACGAATGGGGGCAGGGCGGGAGTGGTCAAGGGATACGGGGGGCCGCGCGCCGACCGCCGGGCGAGTCGACAAACACTAAACATGGATTTTCGAATTCCGCGAATGTCCTAATTTTTTCAAATCCGCGAAATGTCTGATCGATCAGACATCGTGATTTTCAAATAAACGCCGTCCAAGATCGAGGCCGAGCGATCATTCATCGATCCGGGAGGCCATCATGTTACAAAGAGGCCGCAGAAGTCGAGGGTCCAGAGAATTCCTGACACTGATCGGCCACACGCCGCAACCCCGTGATCTGCCGCCACCGCCTGCTCATTTCGACGAAGCGAAACGGAAAACCTGGTCCACCTTGGTTCGCGAAAATCGGCATCTCAACCATTGCGGTTGTACCTTGCTGGAATGCGCCATCAGCGCTCTGTTTAGAGCCCGGTTCTGTGCCAAGATAATCAAGGAAGATGGTGGGACACTGATCATCGGTAAGGACCATCGACCCCGCCGCCATCCGCTCGCCAGCCTTGAAGTCCAGAATCGCAAACTGGTCCGCGATATTTTCAAAATGTTGAAAATCGAGGTTCGCGAGGTCGAATAATCAGTTTTTCCGACCACCAACTCAACCCGATCAAGGCCGATGCCGCTAAGCCGCCGCTGGAACTCCGCGCTGAATTCCTGCAACTGATCGCCGAGCAACCGAAGATCAGGGATATCGATGTGGCCGATGCCTGTGAAGGCGATACTTCGCGTTCTCCCAGAACCCGTATTTGTATCCGACCGCAATGTTGATTTTGTTAGGCTGGCTGTTACGCGAAGGCGTAGCCGACCTTGCCGTAAACAGAATATAGCCAACGTCCAGCTCTCGGAATGCTTAGTCCGGCATTGACAACACAATAGACGAACGCAGGGCTCGGCTTGCTGTTGGGGTTCTCGTCCCATCGGAAACCAAGGCCAGCGCTCAGCCTTGTAGCCAAGCGTTCAGCGATCGTCGCCGAACCTTGTCGGTGTACTGGAAGGAGCCGGCCCAGATCAGGCGGTTGTCGAAAGTGTTGGCTGTTAGCGGGGTCAATGTCGAAATTTGCGCTGCTTAGTATTTCTCTGGCACCAGGTTCGCTTCCTTCAGCGAAGCCATCGCGCTAACCTTTTAGCCAAGACCCACGTGCATCGACCCGGCAAGGACCGGACGACAGTGATTCTCGGAAGACCGTCATTCTGGCAACAGAGATCGCCTATGGATTCTGGCCAAGAGAGGCTCACACACGCCCAGCTGCGAACTCCACGAGCCGCCGCCGTCGCAGGCATTTTGTTTTCGGTGCTCTTGTTCGTAACATTCGCGCTTGTTCGCATTTCGCTGCCCGGAGATCCCTTCGAGCCGGGAACGTGGCTCGACAATAGCTTGTTGTATGTCACGCTCGCGATGCATCTCGTGCCTTTCGCTGGAGTTGCCTTTCTTTGGTTTATGGGGGTGCTTCGGGACAGGCTTGGTGAGCGCGAAGACCGGTTTTTTTCAACGGTGTTTCTGGGCTGTGGATTTTTGCTGTTAGCAATGCTCTTCTCGGCTGCGGCTGTCGTTGGTGCGATCATCATCGCATTTCAGGCCAGCCATGAAGCGCTCGAGCATTCCGCTATCTTTCATTTCGGACGCGGGCTGGCCTATGGCATGATGAATATCTATCTGCTGAAGACCGCTTCGGCATTCATGATTACGACTTCCACGATTGCCCTTTACACTCACCTGACACCCCGTTGGCTCGCAATCGGAGGATATGTCATAGCGGTCGTGCTACTGATCGATTATCTTGGCTGGAGCTTGATGTTATTTCCGTTCTGGATCCTGTTGGTCAGCTTGTCCATTCTCTGGGAAATGCAAGCGGCGTCGGGCCGCGCCGGATAGCCACGGTCCAAAACTTTGTTTGTCCAGTTTCGATGCGGCACTCGATCGCGGCGAAGCGGGAATGACAGGATCGGGAGCCACCCACGCATGGGTGCAGGCGTAGCATGTGGGCACTCACGCCGCGACCCTGGCGGCTACGCTGGTCGGCTACAAAGCTCAACGCCGCGGGTGAGCCGCTGCTGAGCCAGGAAATATTCAACGCGGTACTGGTTCTGGTGGTCGTTACCTCGGTTCTCGGGCCAATTTTGACGGAGCTATTTGCGCCCGGGATGATCAAGGACGAGGCGCGCGCCCAAGCTCCGACGGCCTAGACGGCTGTGCGAACGTCCTGATGTTCATCACCACCAGCTTACTGGCCATTTGTCCGGTTTATTGGGTCCGATCGCGACCAGTTTGTGCCAGACGAAGGCGAACAGTGCGAGCAATACCGCACCGGTTCCGACCGGCACGAACAGAAAGCTCCAGGACATGTCGTTCATGACCACGACGAGTGGGTCAATCCCGGCTGGTGGGTGAAACGTACTGCTGACGCGCATGGCGGTCATGGACAGACCGACGGCCACCGCTGCGGCCCAGGGGTTTGGCCCAACGATCTTGACCATGACCAGACCGATAGTTGTTGAGATGAGATGTCCACCGATCAGTGCGCGCGGTTGAGCCGGCTTGGCCGTGGGCGAACCGAGGACCGTGACGATGGAGGTGGCAAAGGGGATCGCCCAGAGCGGGAATTCTTCTCGAATGGAGAAGGCTTCCATTATCGCGATGGCGATAGCGCCGCCCACTGCACCCGCGAGCATACCAAGGAAAGTGGTTCGATCGAACATCGGGAGCTCTCGCAGGATCCAACCCCGATCGGCAAAACAGGGCCTGGTGTTGCCCCACCAAGTCAATCAACGCCGGTGCCTTCCCCGGCTCAGCCCCTCAAACTCAGCCGACGCCCGCCGCGACGCCTCTGGCTCAGCCTTCGCCCGCTGCTCCTTCCCAGGTACAGCCAGCGCCGGCAGCATCTCCGCAGGTTCAGACCGCGGCACCTGAAAAGCTGCTCAAGCCCGAACAGCTCGAAGCGCTCGTTGCGCCCATCGCGCTATATCCGGACAATTTGCTTTCTCCTGTGTTATGGCATCATTGGGCCCATTTGAAAGATCGGACCAAAAGGACGACCAGCTATTTCTTGTTTCTTTTCCACGCACCCGACATTTGGATACAGGTAAGAAGATCAACGTAGCTTTGAAATCCGCCGGCTACCGCCTCGCTTTCGCAGCTATCGCGAACAGAAGAAGATGTAGTCTGCCAAATGCTGATGAGCTGCTGATGCGCAGTCGTCTCATCACGCATGCAGGCCTCAGTGGTTATAACGGTAGCATCCTTGCAGAGCGCTTCATAGTTCAGATCAGGAACGCGGTCGGAAGGGCGCGGGACATGATGCTCAAGACGACTGACAGCAAGCACGCGCCCTGGCACGTCGTCCATTCGGACGACAAGAAGCGGGCCCGCCTCAATTGCATTTCCCACATCCTGAGTCTCATTCCTTACAAGAAAATTCAGCACAAGAAGGTCAAACTGCCAAAGCGATCGAACAAAGGAAAATATGACGATCGGGCTTCGCTGAAGAACGCAAAACTGGTGCCAGCGAAATACTAGGGCGTGTGCTCTTAAACGCTAGATGTCTGCAGGCTCAGCCGATACTCGGACATGGCAGCGAAGGTAGAGCAACCCTGCAGGTGCACTATTAGGGTGGAGGATACCGTCAGACGTACGGTGCTAGTTGCGGCGATCGCAACATTACCGAGCGGTTGACGGCGCATCGCACTGTGCGGCAGGTCATCAAGAGCGCAAGCCTGGTAAATCAACCGCTGCGACCGCAAGTCAAAGCGCAGTCGGAGAATGAAGATGGCCGAAAAGTCCTATGGCCTTTCGCTGCCGCTCCTACGTGGCGTACTGCCCATAGATGCCAACAAGGTGACGAGCGACATCCTGGCCGGCGTGACGCTTGCAGCGCTCGGCATTCCCGAGGTCATGGGTTACACGAAAATATCTGGAACACCGATCGTAACGGGGCTCTACACCTTACTGGTTCCGGTCATAGCCTTTGCCCTGCTCGGGGGGTCTCGCCACCTGGTCGTCGCTGCTGACTCGGCTACGGCTGCAATTCTCGCATCGATTCTCGTCGGCATCGCAGCGCTCGGGTCTCCGGAATACGTCGGTGCAACGAGTCTTGTTGCGCTGGTAGTTGCGGGAATGTTGGTATTGGCGAGGGTATTCAAGCTCGGGTTCCTGGGGGATTTCTTGTCCCGCAGCGCTTTGATCGGCTTCCTCACCGGCGTTGGTATCCAGGTGGCTGGCGGCGAATTGGCGGGCCTTGTTGGTCTGCCCAAGGCGGGCCATGGGGCGCTCGAGCAAATCGCATCGGCGCTTTCACGGATGGGTTCGGCCCATTTGGCGACGGCGGCTATTTCCGCCGCTGTATTAGCGGTGATCGTCGGCATCGCTCAGTTTGCGCCTCGTCTCCCTGGGGCGCTCATCGCTGTGATCGGTGCGATCGCTGCAAGCGCTATATTTAACTTGCACGCCAGAGGCATCGCCACGATTGGCAGTGTTCCAGGCGGGCTACCCTCCCTGGCGTTGCCAGCGGCGCATGTCAACGAGTTCCGTTTGGTGCTCACGTGCGCAGCGTCTTGCTTCTTGGTCATCGTTGCGCAGAGCGCTGCGACTTCCCGCGCCTATGCAGCGCGGTACGAAGAGAAATATTTTGGAAATAATGACCTTGTTGGGCTTGCAGCAGCAAACGCCGCCGCTGGTATCACCGGTACCTTCGTCGTCAACGGCAGTCCAACCAAGACCGAAATGGTTGACGGCGCAGGCGGCCGAAGCCAGTTGGCCCATCTCACGACGGCAGCTGTCGTGCTGATTGTGCTTCTCTTTCTTACTCGACCACTGAGTTTTCTGCCAAATGCGGTGCTCTCCGCGATCGTATTCATGATCGGCATAAAGCTCGTTGATGTCAAAGGCATGCGAGAGCTGTTCCGGCTTCAGCGCAATGAGTTCTGGATCGCACTGTTGACGGCAGCGACCGTCGTGATCTTTACCGTGATGGATGGCATTGCAGTTGCTGTCGGCCTTTCACTGATCGATCAAGTTCGTCACGCCTACCATCCACGGACCAGCGTTTGGGTAAAGGATAGCGAAGCACGCTGGCGTACCGTACCAGCGGCCCCTGACCAACTCGCAGCGCCCGGCGTAATTGTCTACCGCTTTGAAGCGAATTTGTTTTACGCAAACGCCAGCTTTTTCGCCGAAGAGATTCTTCGTCTCGTCACCACTGCGAAAAACCGCGTCCATGGCCTTGTTCTCGACGTTACTGGTATCGATGATGTCGACTACACCGCGGCCAAAATGCTGCTCCAAGTAAGCAGTGAACTCACCAAGCTTGGGGTTTCCGTGGTTTCGGTGGCCGTCTCGGCTGATGCAATCGATTATCTGCGACGTTACGGCCTTGCAGGCGATAAAAAGGTCTATCCGACAATTGATGAGGCTGTCGCAGCTCTTGGCACAAGAGGCAATGTGGTGACGCCGATACAGTGAACATCAATTCCACCAGCCCTTTGAGATGAACCTTGGCGCTCGCCACTCGTTTGCGCGCTACCGCTCGTCAGCATGCAGAGCAATTCGATGACCGATTCGGCGACCGGCCTCCCGTAAGAGTCGCTGCTTCTCCGGGAGGCTGCACGTCTACTTCCCTTGTGTGACGCGGAATCGGCGGCGGTCAGCGGTAACGTCCCTATGGCTACCGTCTGCCTTTGTCCTTTATAGCGATGCCCAATCGCCTCATCATGCGCATCGCGCTTTTCTATCCAAATGCGATGGCCGACTCGGCGCCCCTAGTCTGGTCAGCAACGCGTCACGGTCGCGGCGTTCATGCGTCAGGAAGCCGATCTGCTCGATGCGGCAAGATGGAATTAGTCCCAGACTGCACGACCCGGACCTTGGCGTTCGGCCGGACCCGCTTTGTGTTGCCCGCCCGGCTTCAACGAAGCGTCCGGCCGTTGTTTTCCACAGAACAACCGCAGATTGATCGGTGTGGTCACGACCCCTTATTTTCCCTTATTTCGGCCTTTGCCAAGTAAGGTCTGCGAACATCAAAACCGAAAAAATGATTTGATCTGAATCAGTTAGGGGTAGCGCACCAAGGGCTCGCACCTGGGACCCGCTGACATCAAATCAAAACGCCCGTTGGCTCAATCTTCAGGGGCCGATTTTTCTGACTACTTTGTTCGATGGAGTTAGAGCCTTATGCATCATAGGTGCTGGAGCACAGTGCTGCGTGTCGCAACACGATCGGACCTTTCGACTTTATATTGGATAGGTGCGGTGCGTGATAGGTGGTCAGGACCCCCCGAAGATTGGAACTTTGAGCGGAAATTGCGGATCCGAATGCGCAAGCGCAGCAACCTTTCACGAGCGGCCGCATTGTTATTGTTTCGAGTTCCGCACTTGTGAGCCGTCGCCTCGATGCAAGTGCAAAGGAAAGGAGCTTTCAAAATGCGCAATAGGACTTCCGTTATCTTTTCCGGTCTTGGGATCATCGCATTGCTGGCGCTGGCTCCTGACCCTGCCGCAGCAAGGGGAGGTTTCGGCGGATTCCATGGTGGTGGCATTGGAGGATTCCGTGGTGGTGGTTTTAGCGGAGTCAGGGCCGGAAGCTTCGGGGGAGCGCGCGCTGCCATGGTCCCCATGGGCGGTATGCGCGCTGCAGCTATTGGACGGCCCGGCTGGGGTGGCGCGGTCGTCCGGCCCGGCTGGAGTGGTGCAGTGCGTCCGGGTTGGGGCGTAGGCTGGCGCCGCGGCTGGGGCGGCGGTGGCTGGGGATGGGGTTGGCCAGTTGCAGCTGGTATCGCAACCGGCGTCGCTCTGGCTGGTCCTTGGGGCTGGGGCTATGGAAGCGACTGTACGTACTGGAACGGTTTTGCCTGGGTAAACGCCTGTGGTTATGGGCCTTACGATTACGGTTGGTGATCACAGCCCTGCGCCAACGCGCGTCGATTTCGGCGCTGCACGGCTCTGTGATGAATGCGAATCCCTCAAACGAACGGCCCCGGCGCACAACCGGGGCCGTCAATCTTTGAGAACGTTTACTCCTCGGAATTGTCAATTTCCGGATCGTCGCTGAATGGCTGCACCGATAGTCGGCGCAAGAGATCAGGATGCCGGCGCGCGCCAATATCCCGCCACGGCAAAGGCGATCTTTGCAGCCAGCAGCGCTACTTACCAGTGGCGCCAATGATGGCGATGCCAGTGATGCCGTCGCCAGCCCCAGTGACGGTGACGCCAGCCCCAGTGACGGTGACGCCAGCCCCAATGGCGATGGTGCCAGCCCCAATGATGGCCATGCCCCCACCGCACCTCTTGAGGCTGGAGCCGTGCGACCTCCTCAGCCGTTGTCACGGCTGGATCGGCATTCGCTTGATTTTCAATTAGCGGCTGAGGAAGCAGCGGAGCTGCTTGCGCAGTCGCGGCAAGGGTGGCCGCACTGGCTGCAAATCCAGCAGCCACTTTCAGAAACTGTCGGCGTTCCATGGTGTCCTCTTGTGTCGTATCGCGCATGATGCGGAAAGAGTTTCGCCGCCGCGATCTGAACAGCGGCTGAACTTCGCGTTCAGCTAATTGCTATGGCCGTCGGAGGGCGGCGAGCCCGGCGAGGTCGACGCCGCAAGTCGCGGCATTGGAACTGGGACGTGCGTGAATGTCCGCTTTTGAGGGGAAACCGACATGCCCCGCCAATCACGGGATGTCCCTCAGCACGCAAGGGCGATCAACAAAAGAATTCCGCACTGTGGCGTACGTCATACTCGCAGAGATTGCTTCCCGAGTAGGGTCTTCTTCGATGACAAACTTGTGGAGGTCCCGATGTCAACGAGCGTAAACGTGAATGAACCGGTGAGCCCACATGATCGGAGAGCTCGCGCCGAGGGCGGAACTATATCAACGACAACCGCTCGTCATAGCGTCCTCGTCGAACCCGGTGGTGTGATACCACATATCCCATTCCCGCTCCCTCCTGCCGTTTACGTGCTTGCCGGCAGCACTGCGAATTTCGAGGTTGCCTACGACAACACCCTGAGGTCGGAGGGACAGGCGCTCGCGGACGCGATACTGGGACGTTGCGAGCAGGATCTAAGCCAGCTTCGCAGCTTCTTCGGAGGCGCCAGCGCAGGCCCATTTAGCATCTTCATCGACCCGGGAACCTTCGGCGCGTACCACTTCAGTTGCGCGGGCACAGAGATCCATTGCGCTGCTTTCGACCTGGAGAATTTTCTGAACTGCGCTGAGGTCGACGAGGTGTTGATGGCCGCTCAAGCAAAGGGCTGGAATTGCGGAGCGAGCGCTGGCGAGGGCCTTTCTCGGGTGCTGGCGACCGAGTTGCATCCAGCAAGCCTTGGCCGTTTTGCTTCAGCCTCTCACTGGCTAAACAGCCCACGGCCGGACTGGGTAACTCGGACGGAAGGAACCGACCGGGACTACGTCTCGATAGGCTGCGCGACGCTGTTCATCAACTATCTGCGACACCAGCTTCATTTCAGTTTTGCTCAGATCGTCCAGGCAGGCGGGACCACGCTTCAACAAACCTATGAGCGACTGACTGGCTCTGCGGACGCCTTTGGGCCTTTCGCAAGTCTTCTGGAAGCTCGCTTTCCCCCTGGCGTTACCGTCAATCTCCCTAGCGACAATCCATTTCCACTGTCCGCAGTTCCCGATGTCATGTTTGACCCCGCCAAGCTCGCAGGCAAAGAGGTCCTCTTGAGCGGACTGGTACCGAAGTTCATTGGCGCGGGCCAAATCGTAAACAGTCAAACGCCACCCGCAGGCGAGGTAGTGCCCGGTGGCAGCATCGTGAGCATGCACCTGGTACAGGGTGAGCCGCCCTAGACGCTGGCATCGCAAAAAGCGGATACCTTATGGTCCAGGCGCGGGGCGTCGGTCCCGCGCCCCCACGTTGACGCCGGCGGCTCATGGTTCGTCGTCACCTTGCTCGTTGTCATCCTCCCGATCGCGGCGCCATCCCTGAACTGCAGTGGAACGTGCGCCGAACATTCACGCCAGTCGCGTAAACGTGACGCATGTCGCGATTTGATCAAAGCGGGCATGATCCGAGACGCGTGGCAGGGAGGCGCAGACAATGGTACGAGTTGTCCAGTTCGTTTTGATAGCATTGATACTAGGAACACCCGCCGCGGCCTCGGCTGGCCCGGCAGAAGATGCTAATGCTGCAGTTGATCGGTGGTCGGCTGCTTATAGCTCGAACGATCCAGAAATCATCGCCAAGAGTTATTGGTCGGATGCGATTCTTCTCGGCACTGTCAGTCCTGTCATTTCCGAGGGGACTGAGGCGATCGTAACCTATTTCACACCCACCAAAGGAACCGGCAACAAGAATGCGATCGATGAACGGCACACGATCGTCGTCGACGATAACGCCGTGGTGGTCACCGGCTTTTACACTTTTACTCGGATTGTCGACGGCAAATCAGTACCGGGCCCATCGCGCTTCACCATGCTTGTCACCAAGCGCGGAGATGAATGGCGCGTAGCGCATCATCATTCTTCGCCACACGTTCTGCCGAAGAACTGAAGTCTTTTGTTGATGCGCGACGACGGTGAAGGGCAGTTGGCACAGACATCGCCGAGGCTTCAGAAGGCCGCGTTTTCTCGGCAGGTCAGGCGCGCGATGCCTTGAGTTCGGGCAGGCGGCGCCCGCCGGGAAATGTTGCCAGGACCTGCCCAGATTTGAGATAGCGCAAAGTCTTGTACGGCGGACTGGTGCTCAATTCCGATGCATATGGCCCGCCAACGGAGCCGGCAAAGATGTGATGCGTCGTCACGGGCGCTTCAGGAATTCCCTCCGTTCGAGGGCACCGCTTCAAACGGCGGCAAGAGGCCATTGACGACTGTAAGAGACCGGTTTGTAGGTAATCTTTGGGGACTTGAACATGACTGCGCCATCTCCCGCCGATCTGGCCATCGCATCCCAAATCCCAGTATTTTCGGGACTGAAGTCGGAGGTGCTGGGAGTTCTTTTGGCGCAGGCGAGGGTCGTCAATCTTCGCCACGGTAGCGTGCTGTTCCGCCAGGGCGAGCCGGCAACCTCATTCTTCATCATCATCGAAGGTTGGATCAAGCTTTCTCGCATAACTCCTGCTGGCGATGAGGCGGTTCTCAACGTCTTTGCCAAAGGCCAAAGCTTCGCGGAAGCTGTGAGTTTGACATCAGGACGCTATCCGGCGACCGCAAGTGCGGCGGCGCGCACGCGCGTAATGATGATTCCCGCGGATCATCTCATCGACTGCATCCGGAAAATGCCGGAAGTGGCAATTGCCATGATTGCCTCGACGTCACAGCACCTGCATTTGATGGTAAGCCGAATCGAGCAACTTACGGCACAAAGCGGCATGCAAAGGGTCGCGGATTTCCTGATTTCGCTTACGCCCTGCGTCAAAGGGCCCTGCACAATCGAGCTGCCCTACGACAAATCGCTGATAGCGGGCCGGCTGGGCTTGAAGCCCGAATCACTGTCTCGGGTATTTGCAAAGCTGAGGGCAGTCGGCGTCGTCGTACGAGCGTCCGACGTTGCTGTGAATGATGTGACGACGTTGCGAAATCTCGTCGCCAGCGAGCGCATCCGCCCTCGTGGTGTTTTCAATATCGCCGAATGCGAGGGAAGGCCCGCGCCCAGGAGCGTGGTGCGATAGGGGGCCCGATCGGAAGCCGCGCTGCTTTCAGCGCAGGTACGATTTGACACTCGGCAGCACCTTTCTGCGCCAAGCAGCAGCGCTGAAACGCTGCATGACAACGTCTTTATCGAGGATGACGAGCCACAGCGGCACCCCGTCGCTTGGTTTCAGGTAGTCACGGTAACCGCGAATATCTTCAGGCCAGTTTTCATCTTTCAGTACATCGCGCAAATGTGGCGGCTTCACCTCGCGATAGGTGAGGCGGGTGAAATCGGCCGAGCTTCGAAAGGTAGCTCCGTCGCCACGCTGCCAGGTGCGGCACGGAGCGCAATCCTCGGCTCCGACATAGACGAGCAACAGGTTGGCAGTCCGCGCCGGTGCTCGTGTCCGCGCAACCAAAAGCGTCGCAACGATCATCGCGAATGCGGAAAGGATTCCCAGGCAAAGCAAGGCAACCCGCGCGCGGCGGGGCCCGCGATCCAGCGTGACGGAATTTTCCATGACCCCATTATTTCGTGCCTCCGGCGGCGCATCCTTAACCGCGGTCAAGGATGTCTGCGGTGAACGAGGTAAATTTGCGCAACTAGCCCCGGAGTGTGCCCATGCCACCTACCGAACAAACTTCATTGCAGCCAGAGCGCGTGCCTGCGATGCAGCGGATTCTCGATAACCCGTTTCTCCTGCTGTTTCTCGGGGTGACGATTCCCACCGTCCTCTATGTGATTTGGGGCGTGATGGAAGTCGCATCGATCCCCTTGGGGAAATGAAGAACGAGATCGTTCTGCCTGCAGATCCCGATAGACAAATCTAACGCGAAGGGGACGCTGAAAATGGCCGTCACACCGCCCGGACAACGCATCTGGTGGAATGAGCCGATCGAACGGGTCGAACTGATCTGGATCATCATCGCGTTCCTATGGGGCGTGTTCATGTTCGGATTCATGATCGCCTGGCATTTCATCGGCCAGCAAAATCTCAGCAAGGAAGCGTACCGCGTGAATCCTTCGGACTACGAACAGAAGGTCGAGGATTTTGCCAAGAAATACCAAGTGCGCGAGGAGCAGGGCATACCGGTCGTCAAGCCACAAGCCGGGACCGACGTCTATCTGCTCGCACGCTTGTGGCAATGGTGGCCGATTCTCGAACTCGAGAAGGGGGTCAGCTACAAGATCCATCTCTCAACGCTTGATTGGATGCACGGCTTCTCGCTGCAGCCCACCAACATCAACATCTCGGTCTATCCCGGGATAGAGCACATCATCTCGCTGACCCCGACTCAGAGCGGGCAGTTCGGCATCATCTGCAACGAGTTTTGTGGGATCGGTCATCACACGATGACCGGAATAATCTATGTCACAGAGCAGAAGCGCGCAGAGGCCGATGATCCGGCCGAGGGGAGGTAGGCGTCATGACAGCAGAAACCGTCATTGGCGCCGTACCGGCCAAGGCTGATTTCCGCGTCTGCCAGTATACAGGCCTGAAGGTCGATGCGGCAGCTCAGGCGCTGATCAAGGCCCACGCCGTCGCGGCCGTCGTCTTCCTCGCAATCGGCGGCCTGATGGGGTTGATGGTGGCACTCACGCGCTGGCCCGCGGTACATCTTCTGCCGGCCGAGTGGTTCTATCTCGTGCTGACCGGACACGGCGCGAACGTGCTGCTGTTCTGGATCATCTTTTTCGAGATCGCCATCCTGTATTTTGCCTCGGCCGTCCTGCTCAATTCACGGCTGGCGGCGCCAAGATTCGCCTGGCTCGGCTTTGTGCTGATGGTGGTCGGTGCGCTGGCCACCAACGTCGCGGTGCTGCAGGGCGATTCCAGCGTGATGTTCACCTCCTATCCGCCGATGCAGGCGAAGCCGCACTTCTATCTCGGCCTCATCCTGTTTGCGGTCGGCGCGTTGATCGGCTGCATGATCTTCTTCGCGACGCTTGTGATCGCGCGGGAGGAGAGGACGTATGAAGGTTCAATCCCGCTGGTGACGTTTGGCGCACTGACGGCCGCCATCATCGCGGTGTTTACGATTGCTTCCGGTGCCATCATCCTGATTCCCACCTGGCTGTGGTCGCTCGGCCTTATCTCCAACATCGATCCCTTGATGTACAAGGTCGTGTGGTGGGCGATGGGACACTCATCCCAGCAGATCAACGTCTCCGCGCATGTCTCGCTCTGGTATCTGATCGCGGCTCTCCTGGTCGGTGCAAAGCCTCTCAGTGAGAAGGTGAGCCGTACCGCCTTCCTGATGTACATCTTGTTCCTGCAACTCGCATCGGCCCATCACCTGCTGGCCGAGCCTGGGCTCGATGCGAGCTGGAAGATCGTCAACACCAGCTACATGATGTACCTGGCGGTGATGGGGTCGATGGTCCACGGCCTGACCGTGCCGGGCGCGATCGAGGCTGCGCAGCGCCGCAACGGTTACGATCGCGGCATTTTCGAGTGGCTGCGCAAAGCGCCATGGGGACATCCCGCCTTTGCGGGAATGTTCCTGTCGCTGATCTTCTTCGGCTTTATCGGCGGCATTTCCGGCGTCGTTCTCGGGACTGAGCAGCTCAACGTCTTGATGCACAACACGATCTATGTGCCTGGCCATTTCCACGGCACGGTGGTCGCGGGCACGACGCTCGCCTTCATGGCCGCGACCTATCTCGTGCTGCCGCTGATATTTCAGCGCGAGATCGTCTGGCCGAAGCTCGCCAAAATCCAGCCCTATCTGTTCGGTATCGGCGCCGCCGGCATCTCGCTCTTCATGATGGGCGCCGGCACGCTCGGGGTAGCGCGGCGGCACTGGGACATCACGTTCAGCGATGCCAACCTGTCGTTTGCTCATTCGGCCGGTGCGTTCCTGATGATGGGGCTGAACGGCATCTTCGCCATCATCGCGGCGCTTGGCGGCGCGCTGTTCGTGCTGATCGTGGTCGGCACGGCGCTGCTCGGCGAGAGGATCGAGGGCGGCCACAAGCTGACCTTCCCGCTGTTCTCTGGCGGCGGCGCGGTGGCCTCGCACTATGGCAGCGAGCGTGCGCCGAAACTTCCGGGCACGGTCATCCTTGTTGCGATCTTCTTCGTCTGCTTCGTGCTCTACTATTTCATCAACTGGAAATACCTGTCGGAACTCTGGCTGTTCCGCTGATTGGTCGCGAGCAATGGAAAGGACGCACATGCGCGCGATAGTCGGGATGGCGATCTCGCTGTTGAAGCTTCGGATCGGCGTTGCGATTGCGGCAAGCGCGCTGGCCGGCATCGCGGTCGCCAACGGTCACGGGCTTGCCTGGTGGCAGCCGATAGGCCTCGCGCTCGCAATTCTGGGAGCCTCCGGCGCGGCCGGCGCGTTCAATCACTACTACGAACGCGATCTTGACCGCCTGATGCAGCGTACGCGTGAGCGCCCGTTCGCGAGCGGGGCCTTCAAAGCGAGTCCGTGGTGGCCGGTCGCGTTTCTGGTGTTGCTGGCGATCTCGCTGGGGCTCGCGTCGCTCAGCGCAGGCAATGTAGCGGCGGCCTATGTCTTCTTCGGCGCTTTTACTTACGGCATTGTCTATACCGTCTGGCTGAAGCGCCGCAGCACCTGGAATATCGTGGTCGGGGGGCTTGCGGGAAGTTTCGCCGTACTCGCCGGCGCGGCGGCGGTCGATCCGTCACCGCAGATAGT
>Ga0306926_10000861_pt1 | contig 29211 bp, 28 predicted proteins | sample flu12Cox44000178_FD_203759 | JGI IMG/M metagenome (GOLD analysis project Ga0306926, IMG submission 203759) | Lab enrichment of tropical soil microbial communities from Luquillo Experimental Forest, Puerto Rico - flux8day.12C.oxic.44.000.178 (v2)... | ecosystem: Environmental > Terrestrial >...
CGAAGGGCGAGCGCAGACGCGTCGTCGCGCAGAGCGACACGCTTCAATGCGCCAAGGGGATCACCGGCCGCGAGCGCACGCGCCGCAGCCGTGATCAGCGAGTCCATCGGAATCCCGCCACACTTGTCACTCCCACCGTTTCGATATTCGGCGTTAAGTTTATCTCGTGACCGATCACCACCGAATGTAGCGAGAAACAGGTAAGGACACAACAACAATGACAATGCATTTGACAGGTACACGCGAAGAGCGGCTAGCTGCTCGGCTCAAGCTGCTCAAGGAGGAGAAGGAGCTGACGCGGCCCAGCGACGAACTGGCGTGGCGGCGGCAAGAACTGGCGGACCTCTTCCGGGGGCGCTCGCAGTCTCTGGTCTGCGACGTTCTTTCGGCCGACGACAAGGCGGGCTGCCCATTCTGCCCGTCGATCGCGGACGGATTCAATGGCATCGCTGTCAGCCTAGCCAACCATGACGTAATGCCTTGGGCGGTCTCGCGGGTGCCGCTCGCCAAGCTGCAGGCATACAAGCAACGGATGGGCTGGAGGTTTCCTTGGACGCCCTCGGCCGGCAGCGACTTCAACGTCTCATTCGCCCAGCTAGAGCAGCGCCAATGGACCGTCGAATACAACTATCAGCGCGGCAGCCGCGAGCCCTTCGCCCTGTTCGCGTCCATGGGTGGAACCGACGCGTCGACGTATGGGCTCGATAGGCCGGGCGCGAGCGTATTGGCACTCGAGGATGGCGTAGTCTACCACGTCTATTCCACCTACGTGCGCGGGCTGGACCGCCTTCGGGGCATGCACCAGTGGCTCGGCCGCGCGCCCAAGGGACGTAGGCAGACAGCCGCCTGGCTCCGCCGCCATGACGACTACAAGGGCTGAGGTGAAGTCATGGTTATCGCGGCGCAATTTCGGGACGGGCGATTCCTATGGGACGGGGCCAATAATCGAACCGGCGAGCGGGCGTTTTGGGGCGTTTTGGCGCTGGCCTTCGCCGCCAGCTCGACCGTGACGATCGTCTGGTCGAGCTCGATGTCGGCGATGGGCGGTATGGCGATGCCGGGAGGCTGGACAATGTCCATGGCATGGATGCGCATGCCCGGACAGGCGTGGTCCGCAGCTGCGGCCTCATTCGTCGGGATGTGGGTGGCGATGATGGTGGCGATGATGCTGCCGTCGCTGGTTCCGAGGCTGCGGCGCTATCGGAAGGCTGTCGGCAGGACAGGCGAGACGCGCCTCGGGGGGCTGACGACACTCGTGGGCGCGGGTTACTTCTTCGTCTGGACGGTGTTCGGGATGGCGGTTTTTGCGGTAGCCGCGGCGCTTGCGTTGCTCGAGATGCGGCAACCGGCGCTTGCGCGCGCCGTTCCGGTCGCAGCCGGCGCGGTGGTCTTGATTGCTGGCGCCATCCAGTTCACCGCGTGGAAGGCGAATCGCCTGGCCTGTTGCCGGGAGGCGGACGTGCACGGCTGCGCGATGCCGCCGGACTCTGGAATGGCCTGGCGGCACGGCCTGCGCCTGGCCCTCGACTGCGGCTACTGTTGCGGGCATTTGACAGTAGTGCTCCTGGTTATCGGGGTCATGGACCTGGGCGCGATGGCGGCCGTGACCGCGGCTATCAGCGCCGAACGGCTTGTACCCGGCGGCGAGCGCGTGGCGCGAGCCGTTGGATATGTAGTGCTTGGGGAAGGATTGCTTCTGATCGCGCGAGCCGCCAGGCTCGTATGATCAGCGGCGTGACTGGCAAGGTAAGTACAAAATTTCAAAAGGAGAAATACGATGGCAACAAGCAAGGAGAGAGACAAGGAATACAGGAAAGGGCGTCTCGCGATGAACACACCGCCGATCGTGTCCCAGCAGGAGTGGGAGGTTGCGCGTCAGCAGCTCCTCGTCAAGGAGAAGACCTTGACCCGCTCCCGTGACGCGATGGCAGCCGAACGCCGGCGGATGCCGTGGATGGCCGTCGAGAAGGCGTACGAATTCGAGGGGCCCCAGGGCAAGGTCGGCCTTCTCGACCTGTTCGAGGGCCGCCGACAGTTGATCGTCTATCGCGCCTTCTTCGAGCCTGGGGTGTTCGGCTGGCCCGAGCACGCCTGCCGTGGTTGCTCCCTGGGCGCCGATCAGGTCGCCCACCTGGCCCACCTGAACGCTCGCGACACCACGCTCGCGTACGCTTCACGCGCGCCGCAGGCGGACATCGCGCGTGTGAAGGCACGAATGGGTTGGAAGATGCCGTGGTACACCATCACCGACGGCTTCGACGCGGACTTTGGCGTCCACGAATGGCACGGCCACAATGTGTTCTTCAGCGACGGCGAGCGTGTGTTCCGCACATACTTCATCAACGGCCGCGGCGACGAGGCCATGGGCACCACCTGGAGCTACCTCGATATCACGCCGCTCGGCCGTCAGGAGAGTTGGGAGGATTCGCCAGAGGGCTACCCACAGACGCCGCCTTACAAGTGGTGGAACTGGCACGACAACTACGACGCCGAGGTGTCGCCTCACTCGAAGTGGGTCGAGGTGTCCGACGCTGGAGAGGCCGCCTTCAGAAAGCGCGACCCAGAGTCGAAGCGATGACCGAGGTTAGCAAGGGAGAAAACGATGAAAGACATCATGGGAGATGAACTCGGAGCGCCCAAAATAGTCGATCGGACCGCCTTCCAGGCGGAGCTGGACGCATTGCGGGTTCGAGAGAAGGCTCACACAATAGAAGGCGACGCCATTGCTGCGGCCCGCCGACGACTCCCTATGGTCGAGGTGGATGGCGCCACACCGCTCATTGGCGAACGTGGCGCGGTGACACTATTGGACGCGTTTGAGGGACGCCGGATGCTCATCGCCTACTACTTCATGTGGCACACCGGCCACCCTGCGCCGGACCAGTGCGAAGGGTGCACCTGGGTCACAGCGCAGGTACGCGAGCTGTCCTATATTCATTCCCGCGACGTCACCTACGCCACGTTTTGCCAAGGCCCGTACGAAGAGAGCGCCCGGTACCGCGACTTCATGGGCTGGGAGATGCCGTGGTACTCGGCCCAGGACTCGCTCGACACCCTCTTGGTTGGACGCCGGGCGGGCATGATGCACATCGTTTGCTACCTGCGGCAAGGATCCAATGTCTTCGAGACCTACTGGACGACGAGGCGCGGCGTCGAGGCGATGGATAACAGCTATCGGTTGCTCGACTTAACCGTCTACGGGCGCCAGGAGACGTGGGAGGACTCCCCGACCGCCTGGCCAAAACGGTGGGAAGGCAACCAAGTTACCCGTACCGATGGACGTCCCACCGCCCAGTGGTCTCGCCTGAAGGCCGGGTATTCGGACGAGCTCGGAACCGGCAGGCGGTGAGCCGGTCCGTCCACAACAGCGACTGAACCGGGGTCCGTGGTCCCGTTCGGAGACCTGGCCTTGTCAACCCCCTCTTGCTGCACACGCGGGCGCGTCCTCGATCCGAAAGAGTCCCCTGTAGGGATTTGGCGCTTACTTGATTTGGCGAGGCATTTCTGGGCGGCCGGTCCAGATGAACCGGCCCAAAAGAGGCCGACGGCCCGAGGAAGATCAAGTTTGATTCCGCCGACCCTGCCGGCGCGCTGACAACGAATCGGCACAGCGTCGGCCCTGCCGAGGCCCGACGGCGGAAGACGTCTGGACGCGGGCTGCGTTCGGCGGCCGGTAGCAAGCGGGAACCCTGGACTTCTCCAGGCGCGCTAGAGTGTGTCGCGGTACCGCGCGCCTCACGGCCGAGCAACCGCGGCCGCCGAACCGCCGCAAGTAGCGAAGTCCGCGCCGTTGGTTCCGTCGCGCATCGCCGCGCCCAAATCCGATTACCTCGCCTTACATGCAAAGTTGGCCGCGTCATCGGTGCTACCGCTTCCCTTATACGCAGGGACTTGCGGATACGGGCACAAGGGGCGCGTGCGACCCGGCTTGTCGTCTGCGTAGCGCGACGCGATGATGGATTCGGGCGCTTTTCGTTTTTCCACCCATTGCTCCATCGCGCTGATCACATCGAAACGATCCGTACCGTCGCCGCCGCGGCAATGAGCCATGCCGGGGACCATAAACAGGCGGTAGGAGTCGTTCACTTTGTTCGCGCCTCCCAGCTTGTCGGCAACACTCGTGTAGTAATTGACGCTGTTCTCCGGCGCGATCAGGGTATCGTTCCAGCCGTGGTATTGCAGCAGCTTCCCGCCGTGGCTAAAAAACGGCCCGAGATTTGGGTCCATGGCATTAACGGCCTGGCTTTCGCGGTCGATTAGCGCGACGTCACTGTCGAAATTAAACGTCTTGTAATCCCAGTTGGGGTCCTTAAACACTCTGTTCTTCAACCCGGTCAACGTGAGTTGCGGCGGCTGGGCGCTGGCGGCGAATCCCCAGCCCTTCTCGCTGCCCGGCTCAAACCCCGGAAAGATCTGCTCCTTGCTGCGCGGATTGATCGCGGGACTGTAAATCCTGCGCGCGGTTTCCACTTGCGACGCTGTCAGGCAGTCGGGACCATCCGCGCCTTTGCACAAGATCGCGCCTGGATCGAACTTGCAGCTCCGGGGATCCTCCAGCACGCCGTCGTTCACGCCATCATTGATATCACAGGCTTTCAGGACAGCCTTCTGGATCACCGGAAACTTGGAGGCGGGAATGAAGCTGGCCACATCCTTGTGAACGGCTTGCGCTACCCACATGATTTGTGCGGCGCTCCGGGGATTAATCGCGGGCGCTCCGGCGATCACGCCATCAAAGTCGCCTGGGTACCGCTGCAAGTCTTCAATTCCCTGGCGGCCGCCGGTGGAGCAACCATTCCAATAAGAAAACCTGGCGCTTCGCGAATAGTATTCCGCAATGATCGCCTTCGACTTCATCACCATTTCGTGCACGGCACGATATCCAAAGTCGACCACCTTTTCGGGATGGCCCAACGCGTAGCTGCCGTCGTCCCCTTTTCCCTCATGCCCGGTATCAGTGGAAGCTACCGCGTAACCGAGCGTGAGTGGAAGACCCATCTTGTGGTAGTAGATCTCACCCGCCTGGCCACCATTACCCACCGCCATGAACTTGCCATTCCACACTTCCGGTGATGGAAGCCAAACCTCGATCTTGATTTCGGAGTCGCTACTCGGCCGCAGGGTGGCGGCGACCCGGCAAAAGGCGGGCACGTCCTTGTAAGCAACGTCGCCTGGTTGGAGGCGCAGCGAGAAGGAGGGCGGCGGCGCGAAAGAACCGGCCCTAACGGAGGCAGCCATCGTGATAGTGGCTTGTGGCAGCGAGAGATTGGAAAGATTGTCACAGGTGGCTGCGTCCATCGCGCAAGTGGCCAATGGAAGAACCGCCGCCAAGAGGGCGGGATGGTAATTCGGGTGGCTTGTCATTTTGCTTCTCCAATAGTTCTACGGTTCTATGCCTTCACGGAACGGAGAGAACCCGGCTTAACTCTTTTAGCTCAGTTTACTCGATGCAGAAATGGAAGGGATGGATTAGGGCCGACCCGACATGTGTACTCCGACGCCATGGTCGACACGTTGGGCCGGATTGGCCGGGTTCGCGCGCCCTGCACCAGCGCCGGCGGCAACGGTGTGGCTGCTGTCCCGGCGCGCGCCGCGCCGCGAATAAACCTCGGAGCAGGGGCAAAGGCGGGATCTGCCTTTGGCTGGGGCAGAGTCGCCCACCATCGCGTTCCGCCGCCAAGGCGCCGCGCTGAAACCGGCGCCTGGGGGGCACCTGGAGTGCCTATGCGGCTAAAGGGCGTCCCTTCTTCAAACAGAGGCTGTTGCTTTTCGAAGCGGGGACTCGTGGCCGCGAGCAGTGACACGTTCGATGCCGACGATACGATTCGATTCAATGATTAGAGCCTCGTCGAAATTGTTAACCGTCGGACAGACGTGGCGAGGGATCAAGTATAGAGGCTCGCCGATTTCGGGGCGGCTGCCTGATCTGACTTCGATGGGGAGATGCTCTTCACTTGGTTTGAGTGGAGTGCAGTCGGGATGACCAGCGACGGCACAGGTGGGAAGACCGGCGTCGGCGGAGACGGCTTTATGGCCGGCGTCGCAGGTAAATAGATTCGCCCTCGGATGACTAACAACAGTCGAAACGACGACCGCCGCTGGCTGGTACCCCCACTCAACTGGAAGTTGAGCGAGGCTGGTGACGTCGCTGAAGACTACGGTTCCGGGCGAAGCGCGGTGGGCGAAAGTGGATCTGCGGAAGGGTGCGTAAGTCGCCGCGCAGTGGAAGACAGGGGTGCCGGAGGTGATCACTTCTTCGACGTGAAGCCCGGAATGCTCCACGGCCTTGACGATTTCCATCAGTCGGTCGTAGCCGCAATGGGCCAGCTGTTCGCGCTGCTGGAAAGACGGCGCTTTGAGATGACCGTCGTAATAATGAAAGCCTCGGAACGCCAAGTTAGCACGCGTGATGGCGCCAGCCACTTCCAGAATTGCAGGGAGATGATTCTGCTCAATGCCGGTGCGGTCCATACCGGGATTAACGTCGATGAAAATCCCTACGCGGCTGCCTTGCCACTCAGCTGCTTGCGCCGGATTTTCGGCAAGGACGGAGATTTGGACCTGCGGGTTTTGAGCGGCCAGCTCGCGGACGCGGAGGGCGTTGCCTCCGACTACCGGATAGGCCAGAAGAACATCTCTAAATCCGGCTGCGCAGGCGGTTGACAGCTCGACCGTGGTGGAACATTTGGCCTGACCGATCCCGCGTTGCACCAGCCGATGCATGATGAACTGGAGCTTGGCGGTCTTGAGATGAGGGCGCCAGCGGTTGGGGTCACCGGAGAGGAGGCGAATTGTTGCGGCGATGTTTTGGTCGACGATTTCGGGATAGATGGCGAGGGCGGGAGTGAGCAGCTTGGAGGCATCCTTGATGAGATAAGGAGCTGACGGAATCACGTTACCAGCTTATGTGAATAAACCCGGGTGCGGTGACCGCACCTGAGTGCAATGCACGCTCGCCTCCGGCAATCGCGGGGCGGGGGACGCCGTCACCCACGGGGCCGCTTTGGCGGCGCCGATCCAACCGCGTGCCGCCGCCGGAGCGCTGAACGACCGCGCCTGGCCGCAAGAGGTTCGCGCCGCATTCGCCGTCAGCAGCCGCAAGGCCCGCCGACGGTGTTGTAGCACACCTCGCCGTCGAGCCACGAAAGCAGCGGGGACGACGGCACGTAATCGCAGTTGTCGCTCCCGTCGCGTTCCGCCGGCCTCCGTAGCACCGTGCTGAACGAGCGCCTGATTCGCGCCGAGGAGCGCGTGCCAGCCGACGGCACCGGAAACTGCGCCGACAACACAGGGCCGGTCCGACCTCAATCACCTTACGAAAGTTCGAGTTACGTGCAGCGTTTTCCTCGCGACGCCGAAACGGGTAGTGTTTTTTTTGCCTCGAGTACGGATCACCGCCGCTTGGTGGCGTCACGGCGAGCCGGCGATGGTTTGCACGGGTCCTTCAATCCTTCTCGGGCCGGTGTTGAAGGTGGATGGGCCACATTAACTGCTTCCCGACGGCAGCGCCGAGAGCTGATGAAAAAGGACTTCAGCCCCACGAAGCGACAGGAAGAACACGAAAAGCCCGTCAGCTCAATTCTTCTCGCGACAACGGTATGATTCGCCAGAGAGTGTGGCCATGGATTTGAGAGCTTAGTATAAACTAATAGAGCTTTCCACAAAGGAGGGATCCTGCAATGCACTTCCCACGCGTCACCAGGGCCTCTGTAGGGGCGGCGTTCGCACTTTTGCTCTTGAGCGGCAACGCGGCGGAGCGTCCGCCTGTCATGGGCCACAACGCGGGGGTCTCAACCGGACATCCGCTTACCACCGCCGCCGCGTTCGAGATCCTCGTACGCGGTGGAAACGCATTCGACGCTGGCGTGGCGGGGCTACTGGCTGGCGGCGTGGTCGAACAGGATCTCTACAGCCTGGGCGGGGAAGCGCTGGTGCTGGTCTATCCGCGCAGCGCGGGCAAGGTGACCGCCGTAGTCGGCCAGGGCTGGGCGCCGAAAAGCGCAACTATCGACTGGTATCTCGCACGCGGCAAGAACTTGGACGGCGCCGGTCTGGACCCCGCCGTCGTTCCGGGCGCGCTGCACGCGGCGCTTACAGTGCTAGAGAAATGGGGCACGATGAGTTTCGAGCAGGTCTCGGCGCGTGCCATCGATTACGCGGAGCAGGGCTTTCCCTTGCGGCCTCGCACTGCGCGGTCGATCCAGGGCAATCTCAAATTCTTCGAGAAATGGCCGGAAAATCAAGTCTATTGGTTGAAGCCGGACAAATCGATGTACAAGTCCGGTGAAACCATCAAGCTGCCGACACTGGCGCACACGCTGAAGCTCATGGTGGAAGCGGAACGCGCAGCCGCGGGCAAGGGCCGCAGAGCCGGAATCATGGCGGCTCGCGACCGGTTCTATAAAGGCGACATTGCGCACGACATGGTAGCGTTCCTGCAGGAACACCAGGCGCCATTTGAACTGGCGGATTTCTCCGAGTTCTTCGCCAAGTTGGAAGAACCGGCCACCACGAATTACCGCGGCTACCAGGTTTACAAACATGGTTTCGGCAGCCAGGGCCCGGTGATGCTGGAAGCGCTCAACATTCTCGAGAACTACGATCTCAGGGCGATGAAGCATAACAGCGCCGAATACATACACACCGTCGTCGAGGCACTGAAGCTCGCATATGCGGACCGCGACACGTATTTCGGCGACCCACTGTTCGTGGAGACGCCGGCCGAAGGCCTGCTCTCCAAAGCCTACGCGAAGGAGCGCGGCCAGTTGATCGATCCGCACCACGCATCGCGCTCGTTCATAGCCGGAAATCCGATGGCGTTCGATTCCAAAGTGAAGGAGTGGAAATATTGGAAAGCGGACATTGTCGATGGCGCCAAGCCTGGTGCAATTCCGCCGGATGCCGAACCGCTGCGCGGCGCCAGCCGCGACACCACGCACATATCCATAATCGATAAGGACGGCAACATCTTCGATAGCACGCCGAGCGGCGGCTGGATCGGCGGCGCGGTGATCCTGGGCAAGACGGGGATCGGCATGAGCGTGCGCGGCGAGCAGTTCTGGTTGGACAAAACGCGCGCAGCGCAGATCCGGCCGCGGGCGCGCCCGCGCTACACGCTGACTCCGAGCATCGTGTTGCGCAACAACCAGCCATTCATGGCGATCGGCACACCCGGCGGAGACAACCAGGACCAGACCATCCTGCAGGCGTTCCTGAACGTGGTTGAGTTCTGGCCCGATTGGTATCCGAACCTCCACGAAGCCTTCGAATGGCCGCGCGTGCAGACCTTGCACTTCTTTGGCTCGTTCTGGCCGCATGGTGCGGGCTTCAATAAACTGAATCTCGAATCCGATATACCGGACGCCGTGTTCGAGGAGCTGAAAGCGCGCGGACACGACGTGCGCAAAATTAAGGCCCTCAGCATTTCAAGCTGCGCGACAGCAGTGCTCATCGATCCGGCCAGTGGTAACCGCATCGCTGGCGCGGACCCCCGCCGCGACTGCTACGCCATGGCGTACTGAACGGCGGAATAGGCGGTATTACTGTCTTCAGAATCGCTTGGGGAGTGTCCCCCGCTGATCGCGCATGGCCGCCGCGCGCGCCGCATGGCTTGAGCGGCGTCGTGGCCCGGGGGTCGATCCCGCTGTTCTGCCGTTGCCAACGTCCGATAGAACCACCGCGTCGCCTGGACGCCGACGCAGTTCGCGCGCGCGCTGCGACGGGCGGGCCTTGGCGGCGCCGCCGCGGGTTGTCTCGCTGAGCCGGTTCTGAGTAACCGTTGTGTCGCGCGTCGGCCAACCGCAGTGCCGGGAACGCCGCGCCTGCTGTGGCCTCACCAAAAGCTTGGCCGCTACCTGCTTCGCGATCAGATCGAAGGTTCAGCACTTTCGAGCTTGGCGCATAGCGACCACCGCCTGGACGCACCGAGAGCTACTGAGGGTTCGGGAACGGAGCCTGCTGCCGCATGTGCACGGCGTCTCTTTTGGACTCAAAGGGCATACTGATTCGTCGCAAGCTACACATTCCACAAAAGGCTCAATGTGCCAGAACGGCTCAAAAGGCAAGCTTTGGGTACAGATTGGGTACACGGAACGGTGCATAGGACGCATTGCAGCCTCGGGGGATGTTAGAACCACCCCAGGCCCTTCCGACGCAGCGTAGCCTTCTGCAACCGCCGAGAAGCGGCATTTTACGAGAAGGGCGATTGAAACATTCGCGCCTGTCCATGATTTGAGGCAAAAACGAAAGGAACCCCTTCATTGACCAAGACCGAAACCTTTGCACAACAGCACAGACTGAAAGTCACACGAGACGAATGCAACGACCAGATCATTCCTGGGCGCCGGGGCCATCTGTACCTCGACAGTGCCGAGCTTTGCCTTATGGTGCTGGAAGGCAAGGTCTCTATTCCGTCGAAATGGAAGGCACTGGGCTCCAAGCTGTGGCTGGGTGACAAGGCCGAAGGCGTCCAGAACGTGAAAATCACCGGCATCCCGATTGAGAACGCCAAAGCCGCAATCAGGATGTGCCGCATCAAGCCAAAGCGGATTATGTCGGATGCCCGGAAAGCGGTATTGGACAAGGCACGTAGTTTCTTGCCAACCCCTCGCCGGGAGCGCCGCCAGGGGCAAAACGTCGATTCTCAGGCCTGAGGTGGTGGTTAGGGGCGGGGAAGTCTCGCATCACGCCGGGGCCGCGCTTGGCGAGGCAATGTTCTTGCGCGCGTGTGCCTGCTTTGGGGCGTTAAGTTTCCGCCATTTGCGCTTGTTCAAGGTGAATTCCCCGGGAGGGTTGGAGCATGAGCCTCTGCGCCGGTGGCCACAGTTGTAATCGGCGGTAAACACATCCATGATAGGACGAGCAAGGATACGAAACTTGGATCGCGTCACGCAATACAGGAGGCCTGAGCTCGTGTGCAAGGCGGCCTCGTCGCCCGGATCGATCCTGCTATGCCTGATTCTTTCTGGCCTGTTTACGGCAATCTGGGCCGCCGACTGGCCACCGGTTTCCCGAGAAGAATTAGCCATGACCGACGATCCGGCCAATCCGGGCGCCTCAGCCATTCTTCTCTACCGCGAAGTAGGTACCGATCACGTGAAGGGATCTGGAAGTGAATATCGCCGCATCAAAGTGCTTAACGATGACGGCAAGAAATATGGCGACATCGAGATTCCCTACATTCCCGGGGCGTTTCAAATCGACGGGATCCAGGCACGCACGATCCGTCCCGACGGAACTACCGTGAACTTTCAAGGCCAGATTTTTGATCGCACGGCGCTGAGGGCGAGAAAGATCAAGATTCAAGTGAAGGCGCTCACATTGCCTGAAGTGGAGAAGGGCGGCATTATCGAATACTCCTATAACATTCGATCCAGGCGTAAGGCACCCGACGTTTTGAAACATCCATTCGACTATATGATCCCTAGGACGGTCGTGGTCCCACTGGAAACGTGGCTCGTGCAGGAAGATCTCTTCACTAAGCGTGCCCGATTTACTGTTCGGCCATTGTCCGGTGCCAACCTGAATTGGTTTCAGAAGAACGTCCCAAATGATAGGAAACCGGAGAGGCTGCCGGACGGATCCGTCTTGTTTCAGGTAGAGAATGTACCCGCCTACCAGAGGGAAGAACTCATGCCGCCTGACGATGCGGTGAGAGGCAGAATCGACCTTTTCTACCAAGTGGGGCCGTTGATATCGGCGGATTACTGGCAACGAGTGGGACAGGAGCGTGCAGAGGATCTACGGTCTTTCTTGACCGAGCCCAAAAGACTCCAGCAATTCTTGACCGGGATCATTGCTGCGAGCGACTCGCCTGATACGCAGCTTCGAAAAATCTATTCGCGTGTGCAGCAGATTCGCTCTCTCAGCGATGAGCCGGCCAAGACCGAGCAGGAGACGAAGCGCGAGAATCTCAAGGAAGGCAAGAATGTCGAAGATATCCTGAAGCGCAACTACGCGCGCGGAAACGAAGTCAATCTTGCTTTCGCCGCGCTTGCAAGGGCCGCCGGGTTTGAATCCGCGCCGATCCTTGTCAAGTCTCGAGCGAGCGGGTTGTTTGAACCGAACTCCCCTGACCCCACTCAACTGGATGCGATGGTCGTCTGGGTACGGGCTGGCGGCCAGAGCTACCTTTTAGACCCTGCCAGGCGCTATTGTCCGTTCGGTCTGTTGCCGTGGGAAGAAACCGCAACTACCGGGATTATCGTTGACGATGGTTCGGGCCTCAGTTTGAAGAAGGATGCGGTCCCGTCTTTTATCGGTACGGTCACGACCTCGGCCCCCATCAGCGGCATGGCCCTAATCGAGCGCCGAGCCATCCTTCATCTCGACGCCGAAGGTACAGTGGAAGGCAAGGTGAGCGTGAACTATACCGGCTACGAGGCGCTCGAGCGGCGATCCGCGACTGGAAATTCAGACGATACCGCACGCAAGAAGCTACTCGAGGACGAACTGAAGGAGTGGATTCCCGGAGCAACCGACGTGCATCTCGATGGCACCCTGAATTGGGAACAATTCGAAGAACCCCTACATGCGAGCTTCACGGTGAAATTCCCGGGCTACGCTTCGCCCGCGGGCCGGCGGCTGCTGTTCCGCGTAGGTTTTTTTGGCGGCAGTGCTCAGTCTTTCAAGAGCGATAAGCGAATCCACGACGTACAGTTCCCGCACCCGTTCGAAGAATTGGACGACGTCACTTGGAACCTGCCGCTGGGATATCGCGTCGGAAGCCTGCCGGAGAAGCAGAGCGAGTCCACGATATTCGGCAAATATACGCTTTCCACAGATGCGTCCGGGGCCGCAGTCCGTTCTCAACGACACTTTACGATCCAGGCGCTGCTCGTTCCTCAGAATTACTACGCCGCGCTTCGGAGCTATTTCACCCTCGTGCGGCTCCACGATGACAGCCAAATCGTGCTCGAGCCCGGAAGTGAACAAAATGCCTCCAAGCCGAATTGATTGCTGGTTGATCGCTCGTTCGTTGATCGTGCTGAGCTGCGCGGCCACATCTTGGTGCGCCCCACCCGATTGGCTACAGGTCGCATCCCACGAAACTCTGCCCAAGTACGCCGACGATGTGCCAGCAGTGGTGCTCCGAGACGATCAGATCACCACCGTCAAAAACAGCGGCGAAGTAACCACTCTCTATCGCCGCGCTTACAAGATTCTCAGCCCCGAGGGCAGGCGCTACGGACGTGTCGAGATCTACTTCGATTCGGACACCCGTGTTTCGTCCCTAAGAGCCTGGTCCATTCCTCCCGGCGGCAGCCCCTACGAGTTGGGAGAAAAGGATTCGGTCGATGCCATCCTGTTTACCGGTAACCTCTACGAGGACGACCGCCAGAAAGTGCTCCGTCTCCCCGCCCTCACCCCAGGTGCTGTCATCGGCTATGAATACGAGCAAAGGCGGCGTGCTTCGATTCTTCAAGATGAATGGGCGTTTCAGCAGGAAGTCCCAGTCAGACAGGCTCGCCTTCAACTGAATCTGCCCTCGGGCTGGGAGTATCGCGAAGTGTGGGCAAACCATGCCGCGCTGTCACCGCAGGCCGGCTCTGCCAACCAAGTGACGTGGGAGCTGCGAGACGTCCCTCACATGCCGGAAGAATACGCTATGCCCCCAAGGCGAGCCGCCGCAGGCCAGTTGTTGCTCTCCTACATTCGTCCTGGAGGGGGCAACCGCATGGAATCGTGGCGCGGGGTGGGCCAGTGGTACTCGCAATTGGTGGCCGATCGCCGCCAGTCTACGCCCGAGCTGCGGCAAAAGGTAGTGGAGCTGACTGCCGCGGCCCCCACCACCTCTGCCAAAATTCAAGCGCTTGCGTCCTTCGTACAGAGGGAGGTGCGCTACGTCGCCATAGAAGTCGGTATAGGCGGCTACCAGCCTCACCCGGCGCAGGACATCTTGCGAAATCGCTATGGCGATTGCAAAGACAAGGCTACGTTGCTGAGCACAATGCTGCGTGAGATTGGAGTAGACTCCTACTACGTTCTCATCAATACCCATCGCGGTGTAGTCAAGCCGGAGTTTGCTTCGCCCCTTCGCTTCAACCACGCGATTCTGGCGATCCGGCTTCCTGCGGACACTCCCGCCGATGGTTTGACCGCCGCCGTGCAGCACCCTCAGTTGGGACAACTCTTGTTCTTCGATCCAACCAGTCCGTATGTTCGCTACGGCGACTTGCCGGAAGAACTGCAGGCCAACGATGGCCTGGTCGTCGCCGACTCGGGCGGTGAACTATTAAAGCTTCCGCTCGCGCCGGCAGTGGCCAACCGGGTGGAGCGTAAGCTCAAACTGCAACTCGGGGCTGATGGATCTCTTCAAGGAACCGCACGTGAAGTCCTCAAAGGAGCACCAGCCGCCCATTTCCGAGGAGTATGGTTGAACGCGTCGGAACTCGAGCACCAGAAAAGAGTGCGATCGTCTTTCGGCCAACAGAGCGTTCCGCCCGAGCTGAGGAATATCGCCGTGACGGATCTCAACCGACCAGAGGCCGATCCGGAGCTCACCTATGAGGTCCGACTGCCAAGATATGCGCAGACCGTCGGACCTCTGATTCTTTTTCGCGCAGCGCTGATCGATTGGGCGGACGATGTTATGGAGCAGGGGGAACGGAGCCAGCCGCTCACGTTTCCAGGCGCTGCGCAGAGAACCGAGGCTATCGAGGTCGAACTTCCTGGAGACTATGTCGTGGACGAAATTCCAGCGCCCTTCGAGGCCGACATCGGTATTGCCTCCTACGCCAGCAAGACCGAATCGGATGGCCGCGTCCTTCGCTACACCCGCAAGTTGGAAATCAAACAGGTCTTTGTGAGCGTTGACCGATTGACGGACTTGAAGAGATTTTACCGGGAGATCCGGGCGAGCGAAAGGATGACAGCGACTCTAAGAAAACGATAGTTTTTTGGATCTGTCGCAAACAGGAGTGGTGTAGCGGCCGCCGGGAAACGCCTGGTGGCACGCGCTCTATCACTCGGCATAATTCGCCTATCCCCCAATTCCCATGTCCCCCGCGATAGCAAAAAGCCAGGACACCAGGGCGCGGCCGTCTCGAGCGACCGTTAACCGCTTTGCATGGCAAAGTACTACACTGTAAGGAGTAACGGACAAAAAACCACATGGTGACCAAGCCCACCACAATCATGGCCCAGCGAACCGAGTGCTTCGGGATCCTCATATAACCACCCGATGCCATATCCTCATTGGCAATTCAGCGCGTAAAAAGACCATCTTGACACCATACGCTTGTCCCTGTATTTTATCCGTGAAAGCCATGAGGACTCACGGATTGTCAAGAGTCGGCACCATGGCGCTTTGCCTCCTGCTTTTCGGCCCTAGTGGCACCCAGGCACAGTGTGATTGGCCGCAGAAAATTTGGGTTGCCGTCCAGCGTCGTTATCAGAGCAACGAGAATTTTTGCAAGGCGCTGCTGGCGCCGCCCGCTGAGTTCAATCGAGCTCATGCTCTGCAAGAGCACGAGGTGCTCTCTCACCGATCTTCGGAGGGGCTCGCGGCTTGTCCCGGCTCGCGCTTCAGGAATCCGCGAAACAGATCTGCCAGCCGCTTGTACCCGCTGCCTTCAAGATCCCGAGACCGTGTGTAGGCGTTTTGGTTATCTAGCGACCTCACGATCCGCTCGATGTCCTCTTCTTCCATATCGAGTACGATCTTCATGCCTTTATCTGAGCACGACCGCGCCCCCGGCGTTATGGGCGAGAAAGCTAGCCACCGGCCGGCGTGCTACGTCCGCCGTCGCGGCGGAAAAGTGGCCCGCTTGTGGCACAATCGCGTTCCCAGGGCCTACGCTGCAAAGGTGGGCCGAGGAAATACCACTTGAGCAAGGCGAGCGACTCTAGGAGGCTGTAGCCGGCTTTCCCAGGGGTTATCATTAGCGAGTCCAGGAGCATGAAGAAAGTTTCACTTGCTACCGATGGCTCTTGCCTCGGCAATCCCGGAACTCGAGATCGCGTTTGCCCCCAAAAAGATTTGGCGGAGTACGAGTCCAATTTTCGCTATTCGAGTAGGACGATACCAGCAGTACGCTGTCTTAAGCCGTATTGCGGCGACCGTCCTCCAGGGGATAGGTGTTGGCACAAAACCACAATCGTAGCGGCATACTCTAGCGTACGAGGAGAGAAGAGGAAAAAATGAACGTGATCGCCGCTTGGTGCAATCGTATGAAACCCGTTTCCGACGCCCGCGGCCTTGTTTCGATGAATCGGGTGGGCGCATCCTGTTGCGTGTCGCGAACGTTGATTCACCTGATCATTCTTCTCAGCGCAGCCGCGGGTTGCGCCCTGGGCCAATCCCCCGGCACATTTACCGCGACCGGCTCGATGACCATCGCTCGCGCATACCACCAAGCAACCCTGCTTGCCGATGGCCGAGTGCTGATTACCGGCGGTACTAGCGACCCAAATGCTCCCGCGGAGATTTACGATCCTTCCACGGGTACCTTCACGGTTTCCGGCGTTATGTCCACTACGGGTACGTTTAGCCCGACTGGAGGCATGCCGAACGGAAGCGTGCTTGATGGCACCGCCTCTATTTTACTCACGAGCGGCAAAATTCTGTCTACCGGTGGCATGAATTATGATTTTGGCCCCCAGCCCGACGCCGAACTTTACGATCCGGGCACCGGGGTCGTTTCCTCTACCGGCCCCATGCTTTTCGGGCGTGCATGGCACACCCTTACGCTGCTTCCCGACGGGAAGGTTTTGGCGGCCGGCGGGATGACCGCGAAGTGTGGCCCCAGCGGTTGCTATTATCCATGGCGTCGAGCGCCCGCCGAGCTTTACGACCCTGCGTCCGGCACCTTCTCCGCAACGGGCAACATGATTTCGGATCGCGAAGGTCACACAGCAACACTTCTCAACGATGGCAGGGTACTGCTGACGGGCGGCCATCCGTGGTGGGACAGCCTCCAGTGGCAGGTCCCGACAGCAAGCGCGGAACTTTACACGCCGTTGCTTTTGCCGACGGTGCCTCCCTCGGTCAGCGGAGTCCAGAGCATCAGCCTGTTCGGCGGATCTTCAGCCGTCGCACCGGGATCGTGGATCGAAGTTCACGGCTCGAACCTGGCGGGGGCGTTTGGGCGCTCGTGGACCCTGGCCGACTTTAACGGAGTCGTGGCGCCCACTTCGCTCGACCTAACCTCGGTCGCGATCGGCGGCCAGCCTGCAGCCATCGCTTCGATCAGCTCCACGATGCTGCTGGTCCAGGTGCCATCCCAGGTGGGGCCGGGCTCGCAGCCACTCGTGGTCACGACCGCGGCCGGGACGACGGCGACCAGCCCGTTTACGGTCACCGTGAATCCACTCGAGCCAGGGGTCTACGCGCCAGGCTTTCTTCTGGTGGGAGGCAATCAATACACCTCGGAGTTCAACGATTTCATGGAGTGGATCCTGCCAACCGGAGCGTCCGCGGGCACTAGCTCGCGGCCAGCGCGTCCGGGTGACTTCATCGTGGTGTGGGGCGTCGGATTTGGTCCGGTGACCTCCAATGTGCCCAGAGCTGGTCCGGTGACCTCCAATGTGCCCACTGGCACGATCGTGCAGGGGTTGACCACGCTGAACACCCCGGTACAGTTTTCGATCGGAGGAGTGCCGGCGACGGTGTTGTACCAGGGACTAGCGCCGGGCCAGATCGGGCTTTACCAATTCGACCTGGTGGTACCCAATAATGTGGGTGCCGGCAACCTGGTGCCCCTGACCTTCACGCAAGGCGGCGTGAGCGGCACGCAGAAACTATTCGTCGCCATCCAGCCCTAGCGGGGAAGTCCCCCCAGCAGCCCGGGCTTCGAAGGGGTGCGAGAGGGAAGTGAAAGAAAACGATGCCGAATCCGGAGGGCCGCGAAATCGGGCGTGCATGGATCCGTGCCCGGCAGAGGCACCAGACGAGGCGGTGATCAAAAAGCACAATCAGCTTTATTGAAGTTGGCCGTGTTACGCAATGGGGGGTTTTGCGGCTATCCACTAAAAAGCCCACGCTTGGCCCTCGTGATAATTTTAGGGTATGAGTAGCTGCTGTCTGCGAATTGAGGAGACTAATGGAACATAACCTGCCGCACACAATAACGTTTCTCTCCCACACCCCTGCTGCCCTCAGTGCCCTCCTGCGCGATCTCCCGGAAGCATGGATGCTCCAAAACGAAGGTGAAAACACTTGGAGTGCCTTCGATGTTCTCCGCCATCTGATTCAGGGCGAACGTACGGATTGGATGCCCCGCGCGAGAATGATTTTGCAGTTTGGCGAGACCAAGGTGTTTGAGCCTGAGCCCCCCGACCGTTGGGCGCTGGAACGGGAGAGCCGAGGCAAGTCGCTAGCGCAGTTATTGGATGAATTTGCCCGCCTACGGTCTGAAAACCTAACCGAGCTGTGTGCCTTAGACCTGCGGCCAGCGGACCTGACGCGGCGTGGACGACATCCTGCCCTCGGGTCAGTTACGTTGTCACAGCTATTGGCGACCTGGGCAGCACACGACCTGACTCATTTGCACCAAGTGTCGAGGGTTATGGCGCATCAATACCGGGAGGCCGTGGGTCCGTGGAGCGCATACCTTGGCGTGATGCATTGCGCTGGCCACAGCGTTGTTTAATGCACTAGTAGTTGAAGGACACATCCCGAGATGGCGGATTAGAAAGTGGCCGCCGAGGATCACACGTCGCCCAAGGCACGCGCATACTCCGGTAGCAGGTGTTCCTAAAGATGTACTTGTCCGATTGATGTTTATCGCTTTTCTTGAGCTTAACCCGAAGTCGATGCATAACCCACGCAGGCCCTCCTTCCGGGCGGAGGCTTGTGACCAATATCCAATCATTTATGTCGGAGTCGGACCAGCGCTTGTCCAAGTTGTCGATGCAAGAGCCGCAGACGATTCCTGCAAAGACCAGGGCCGCACGCGCACCGCATTTATTACAGAAGCCATCTTCAACCGGGAGCGCCACAGACCTAGCAGTCTAATACTTTTAGGGCCCCGTAAGAGCCGCGTTTGACCAAGGCTCATGCGTACCTGAGAGTGTCCGGTAAAGGACAGGTCCAAGGCGACGGATTCACGCGCCAGTTGAAATCAATCCGCGAGTATGCTGCGGCTCACGGTATCAAAATCGTCAACGTCTACCGCGAAGAGGGCGTGAGCGGTACTTACACGAACAAAAAACGCAGGTAATCAATTGATTCTATTGACCTCCCGCATGTGTATCGCGTCTTTTTCGTTCTCCAGGCAGTAATAGTCGATGAGTTCACTGTCGAGCACCAGCGGCTGATTGATCTTCACGGTCCAAGGCGCAGTGTAAGCCCTAGGATCATCGATCGTGATTTCGACTTCGAGATTTCCGTAGTTGGGCCGCCGGATCCTTTCAATTGTTTTGCCTCGCTCCGTCAGGGGTTTCCCGCTGGCATCCAGCCAAAGGTCGTCGCGGTAACCAGTGGTTTCCACTACCAGCGTGTCGCCTTCCCAATGCCCGATCGAGTAACCGTTCCAAGTCGGATTCGGGTCCGGCGGTAGCGGCCGTCCGTCGGTGAAGATTTGCCGGTACTGCATGTTGCGCTCGGTCAAGATGATCACGCGGCCCGGGACTTGGAAAATTCGCTTGTAGTAATCGTCGGTCCAGATGCGCGGCGCGCCGCGTGGCATGCAATGGACGTTCGGGTCCAGACCCTGCTCGACGCCTCGTTTCTTGACCAGCTCCGCCACCCAAGGCTGGTAAGGCAAGGGATTCTTCAGCGTGGAAGCGATATTGATAAACTCGCGCGACACTTGGGTATCGTCGCACTTTGCGCCGCAGTTGGCCCTGGTTTCCCATCCCCACATACCCGAGAAGTCGGGTTTTCCGTCGCCCGTGCGTGGGGCCGGAGCGGTAAGGTTAGGCTTGCCGTCCGGGTTGCGTGGCACTCCCGAAGTCGGATAATCCGGCCACTGGGCGAAGAGCGCCGCCGGAGCGGCGATCATCAATGCAGCAGCACAATAATTCAAGCCTGATCGATGGGACATGAAAACCCCCCTGATGCGGGAATGAATGCTCACTTCTAACTCCTGCCTCTTGTATTCTTTCAGAACTGAAGTCGCATCTCCAGCATGCCTAATTGGGACGGCAGAAACGTCGAGCCACCGCCGTAGTTAACGAACCCAAAGCCGCCGGTGAGCTTGCCAGCCGTCGGAGGATTCGCGCAGACCGGGCCACTGCCCCCCGTACAGGTCATGGCGGCCAGGGGGTTAGTGGCTGTGGGATTCGATAGCTGCGTCCTGCTGAAGATGTTCTGGAAGTTCATCCGGATACTTAGCGCGATGCTCTCCAACGGAAGATGCGGCCGAGGCTCATCGACTCGGCCGGCCGCTGCCGAATTTGCCGGCTCGCATCTGCGTTCCTTTCACGATTGGAAGCGTTCCCTCCCGGAGCAACCGCACGGGAGGCTGCATACAACTTAGAGAAGTTTATGTGAGCACCCCGGCGATGTCAAGGAAAATCCAGGGCGGCGATATTCTGTTAAGAACATGAAAAATAATGGCAAGACTGAAACTGGGGCGGAATTCCTCTTTGCGGCCGGATTGCTCGGGACCAGTTCAGCGTAGTACGATCCTGTATACAGATGACTTCCGAATTTGATTCACAATCGGGCCGCGCCATGTTGGAGCTTCGCAAGTCGCTGTTGCGAGGGGAGTTTCATCCCGGAGAGCGGCTATCCGAACTGGCACTCGTGGCGCGGCTGGGAGTGTCCCGGACGCCGATTCGCCTGGCATTGGAACGGCTCGCTCACGAGGGCTTGCTCGAGATGTTGCCCTTGGGGGGATTTCAAGTGCGCCAGTTTAATTTGGCCGACATTTTGGATTCCATCGAAATGCGTGGAGTTTTGGAAGGCACTGCTGCACGGATGGCGGCCGAACGCTTTTGCGATCGTGAGGAGATGCGCGCGATTGGCGACCTTCAAGAGCGCATGGACGCCATTACGTTGGAGACAGCTGAATCGTTTGCGTCCTACATGGATTTGAATGAAGCATTTCACACGGCGATGGCGAATTTGGCAAAAAGTCCGATGTTGATCCGCTCTCTGGCCTATGTGAAAACGCTCCCCTTCGCAGCGCCTAGTGCCATGGTCTACGCCCGATCAAAACTGCCCAAATCGGCAGAGATGTTCATCATCGGCCAGGAGCAGCACCACGCTATGCTCGAGGCCATTGAACATCGGCAAGGCAGCCGCGCCGAGGCGCTGGCGCGTGAGCATGCCCGTTTAGCGCGCCGCAACCTCGAGAGCGTGCTGGCCGATGAGACGATTCAGAACTGCGTTCCCGGAGCATCGCTTATCAAGTTCCCCCCCACGACGGTGCGGCCGTAGAGTTTTTTGTCATTTAAAGCTGCGGCGAATGGCATTGGCCGCCTGCAGGCAAGGGCAGCGAGTGGGCTTTCGATGATGTGTCGCCTGCTGCCGGTTGGAAAGGCGGACGTAGGACAACACGGGTAGCACGGGATATGCCGCAGCCTTCGCTGCCGCTGTGGCGCCAGTAGGTCGATCGCGGCGTGTGTCGCCGCACCGGCGGCGCCAATGGGAAGGGCGCCGTCGGCTTCTTCCGAAAATACGCCGGTGTCGCGGTGTGTTATCTTGACGAGTTTTGGTTATCGGCAGGGTTCGGTTGCCGGATCGAGGATCAGCGCGGCAGGGGGTCGGCGGATGCCGGCAGTGGCAGCTGGCTGCGTGGAATAAACCGCTATTCCTAGCTTGCCCAGCCGTCGAACATGATGTCGGATGATCCGCTGTTTCTGTCGCTCATCGAGGGCCGGTGTCCCGTGCTCCTTGTAGGGGTTATCGGTGCTGAAGGCCTGGTAAATCAGCTTCAGAAGCGTATGTGCCACGGCGATTAGGGCAGGCCCGTTTTTGTGTTCACGCGTCTTGGATACAATTCGCCAAAACTTTTCCTTAATGAAGCAGTCTCGCTTCACGCTGGCTGCCCACGAGCACTCCACCAGCGTACTACGCAACCATCGATTCCCACGCGTCGTGTGGCTGCTCTTGCTCTTACCCGCGCTGCGGTTGTTTCCAGGACAAACTCCGGCCCAAGAGCTGAATTGCTTCACCGAGGGAAATACCCTCATGTCCCCACCCGTCTCGGCCAGAATTTTAGCGCCACTAGTTGCTCCGACTCCCGGGACCGACTGCACCAATTGCCACTTGGGCTCCAACCCCGCTTGTCGAATGGTCGCCGCGATGTCTTCATCGAGCTGGATAATTTGTTCCTCTAGGAAGCGGAGATGATCCAAAGTGTAGTTGATCATTTTCCGATGATGCGAGCTCATCCGATGTCCCTGCAACGCTGCTATGATCTGCGGAATCTTTTTTTTAGCTCTCCCTCGAGCTAATTGTGCAACTTGCTCAGGCGTCGCTTCTCCCTTCAGTAAGGCCTCCAGCATGCATTGCCCGGAAACCCCGAAGATATCGCTCAGCTCATTGCCCAGCTTTACGTTGGCGTCTTCCAGCAACTTCTGCACGCGATTGCGTTCGCTCGTGGCGTCGCCTAACAGCCGCTCGCGACGTCGCGTGAAATCCCGCAACTCCCGAATCGACCGTGGCGGAATAAAACTGGGATAGATCATGGCGTGCCGCAACAGATGGGCCAGCCACCATCCATCTTTATCGTCTGTTTTGTGCCCTCTGCGGTTCTTCACTTCCTGTGGATTGGCAAGGTAAACCTTGACCGCATCTTCTAGAACATTAAACACCGGTTTCCAGTACGATCCGGTGCTCTCCATCACCGCATGGGTGATGCCCTCACTGCGTAACCATTCCCGTAACTCCTCCAACTCCGCCATGGTTGTGCCATAGCGCCGCTTTTCCATGCGGGGCTCCCCCTCTAGTGGCCCGACCAGGATACAGACGGCTAAGAACTTCTTGCCGACGTCAACGCCTGCACAACGTTCGATAGCTGCGGAAATCACGGCCTTTCTCCTTTCGGTGAAGAGCAGTTGACGTTTCTTATATAGAGATTCTTCCTCGGCTCGGCTGCTCCATTCGGGGGTTCCTCACGTCAACCTGGCCAGTTTCTCATGCGGGACAAGCTGCGCACCATTAGGCCGGTCAGCCGCCCTCTTCACTGTCCTCGATCACGATTTTCATCTCCGGGGGTGACCAACGCAGGAGGCCATAAATGTTTCTCATGGAATGAGTTTGGGGTATCTGCGAACGTTGAGGGCACGGACCCGCCGGTACGTGGAAGTGAGGCTGGAACGCGATGTGGGGCCGCGTCGCACGGCCATGCGGACCGTTTCCGGATAGCGCCATCTCTGGTGCGAGGTTGAAATCTCAAAGGTCAACGAACCGGCTTGGCAAACCCGCCGGCCGGAGCCGAACGAATAGGGTCCCTCCTCAGTCCGATAGCTGATATCAGCCGGTTATCGAGCTGAGCATGGTGCATTAGAACCAAGTCATCGATCCGGGCGCGTAAAGGAGGCTTCGGCCCGGGAAACGGGGTCATTTGGGTGTTCGGTCTTGAGCGCAACGGAACCGGCCGGGCGGTGTCCGTCAGTAATGGAAAAGTTCCCAGGCATGATCTTCCGCGTGATGATAGCGGCTTGAACCGCATCCGCGCCAGCACAGGGCTAGCAGGAGCCCGAGGCTGCACGGATCGCGGATGTCAGCCCGAACGATTCGCTGCGTCTTACCGCTTCTGATGGCGGCTACGTGACGCCACCCGCTCCCCGCTCGGATGAGGCCCAATGCCGAATCTCTGGTCATCCCGCGCGATGGCTTTCGCCACTCTTTCCATCGTCGGCTCGAAGTCCTCACGACGCGAGTCAATGTAGAGCCACTTCTTCAGGATTTCGTGAGGCACCAATTCCGGGAACTCTTCGATGATCGCGGGTTGTTGCGCATGTTCGGTGCAGATCAGGACGCCATGCCACTTCCACCGGCCAGTCCTGGTTGGTTCGACCAAGACCATCATCATGCGGCCGAACAGGTAGACGGCCAGTCCACCGAACATCCTCTTGGTGAAGAAGCTGGGGTGGTCTTCGAAGACCTGAAAGATCCATTCGTTGTCGAACGTTCTCATCGGAGATTTTCACTCGGCCGGCTGTGATCACGGCTGTTAAACACCGCCCTGCCATTCGTGGGCGGCCAGTTTTCCGTTGGCTCCGAAGTCTTTTATAAGGAAGACTTTACCGCGTTTGAACGGTGGAACAACGCCGTCTCAATACATCCATGCGCACCCCCTCTACCCGATGCTAACGCAGCCGTTTGCCTTTTTTGCCGGCTACTGCCGGTTGTCCGCTCCTCAGACTCGGGTCGGATTACCGGAATGAGGCCACCCTCAGACAGTCCCCGATCAGTGCGCTCATTTGCGGTGTTGCGAGCCTTCATCGAGACCGGTCAGGAGCCGAAGTTGGGTCTTGACCGCAATTTCGAGGCGCGGTTAGGGGCAAGCCTAGTTGAGTATCTAAAGATATTCGGTTTTCCGATGCCCACTGCCGCAGCAGAGTGAGGCGGCGATCGCTGCCCTCAATGAAAAGCTGGCGAAACTCGGTTATCAGGGGAATTCCCGCATAAGGCCGCGGCGCCGCCGGGTGGCACTACGGCGAAACGAGCCGCGAAGCCCCAGACCTGCCCCAGATGGCAGGCCGCGGGACCACCCTGCGGCGCCGATCGGAATTGTATAGAATCTATAGCACGCTTTTTGCGAAGCTAGTTCACAACGAGGGGACTTGAACATGAGAACCAGGGGGTTAGTCGCTTTAATTCTTCTTTCCGGGCTGTCGCTCCAGGGCCAGACGCTCGGCGAAATAAGCGGTCAGGTGGGTGATGCCAGCCACGCCGCAGTGGCAGAGTCAACCGTCACTCTTACCAACACGGCCACCAATGCCGTCCGCCAGGCCAACACCAACGCCGAAGGGCTGTATACATTTGGTTCGGTTCCGCCCGGCGCGTACACACTCAAGGTGGAACATCCCGGCTTTAAGACCGTGACCAGCAATAACGTCGAAGTCCAGGTGCAGCAATCCGTGCGCCTCGATTTCACGCTCGAGGTCGGCCAGGTTACCGAATCGGTTCAGGTTGAGGCTTCGGCGGATCTGCTACAGTCCGAGAACGCCACCGTCGGCACCGTCATTCAGACCAAGAGCATCACCGAGCTTCCACTCAATGGCCGCGAGTACCTGAATCTGGTGACGCTGTCGCCGAACGTCAGCAACTTTGCGCCTCCGGCCGGTCAAGCTCAGTCGCGCCAGGGTGGCGATCGCGCGAACCAGTCCATCTCGGCCGGCGGGAACCGCATCGTGTACGACTATTTCACGCTCGACGGCGTCGTCAACACCGATCCCAATTTCAACACCTATATCGTCCTGCCCTCGATCGATGCCTTGCAGGAATTCAAGGTGCAGACCGGTGTCTATCCCGCCGAGTTCGGCCATGCAGCCACACAGATCAATGTGGTGACCAGGTCCGGCGGCAACGCCTTTCACGGCGCGCTGTTCGAGTTCGTCCGCAACAACGACTTCGATGCCGCCCCCTTCTCGTTTACCGCCATCCATCAGCCCATCTCGCCGTTCAAGTGGAACGACTACGGATTCGAGGTCGACGGCCCGGTTTACATCCCCAAGCTGTACAACGGCCGGAACAAACTTTTCTTCATGGCCAACGACGAGTGGCTCGTACAGCGGCAGAATTTCCAACAGGCCTATAACGTGCCGACCCTAAAGATGTTCGGCGGGGATTTCAGTCAACTGCTAAGCAAGGGTACCAAAATTTACGATCCCACAACCAAGGCGCCGATTCCCAATAACATTCTTCCACCTACTTCCATCAGCCAGTATTCGAAGTCCCTCTTACCGTATTACAACTCCGCCACAATTCCGTTTGAGGTCGCTGGTCTGACGAACAACTATGTCCAGTCCAACGCTTCTCCCTTGAACCGGGACGGCTTCGTGTTGCGCATGGATTTCGTCGAATCCGCGAAATCCCAATGGAGCGGCCGCTATAGCTGGGGCGACGAGAATCAAACCAACCAGACGATCAACATCAGCGGGCAAAGGCTCCTCACCAATTATGAGCAGTACATGGGTACCAACACGCGCATCCTTTCGGCAAATCTCCTCAACGAAGCGCGTTTCGGCTATTCACGGTTCTACAATTCTCTGGGCGCCATTTCGCAGGGCAGCGTGAACATCGTCAAGCAGTTGAACCTCCCCAACCTGGTTCCGGGCCCGCCGGTCACTTGGGGTATTCCGAGCGTCACTTTAACTCCTTACAATGGCTTCGGCGATAATTCCGATGGTCCTTACCAAAACCAGAACAACACCGCTCAGTTCATCGACAACCTTTCCTGGAATAAAGGCAAGCACAGCTTGAAATTCGGCTTCGAATACGATCGCCAGAATTTCAACCAGCTCGGCAATCAGTATTCTCGCGGCCAATACAGTTACCAGCCCAACGCGACCCAAAGCGCCCCAGACCCCGTCACTGGCAAGCCTTCGGGCGGCGATGCCTTCGCCGAATTCCTGCTCGGGGATATATACCAGGCCACGGTAGCGGTGGCCGCTGCCAATGTGCAGTTCCAGCGCAACGCCGAAGCTGCCTTCGTCGACGATACCTGGAAGGTCACGCCCAAATTCACTCTGTCACTCGGTTTGCGATACGAGTTAACGCCGCCCTTCACGGACCTGACCAACAACTTGTTTATTGTCCACGTGCCGCACATCTACGAGACTCCTGGTGCGCCGCAATCGGACTGGCCGTACTTTGTCCGCCAAGGCAACTGCACCGATCCGTATAACGCCAATCCCGCAGTCTCGGTCCGCTGGACCAAGACCCCGGCGGTGTGCAGCAACGGGACTCTGCCCAACCAGCTCATGAAAACGCGTTATACGGACCTCGCGCCCCGCTTCGCCATCGCGTATTCGCCCGATGCCAAGACCGTGATCCGCACCGGCATCGGCATCTTCTTCAGCCAGGACAACTCCAATTCCGTGTACTTCGATCTGGGCCGCAATCTTGCCGTCCGAAACTCGAAGGTGGCTACCGCGGGGCTGGCGGACGTCACTTATGACAACGCCTTTCCTTCCACCAGTGGCTTGACGGTGCCGGTGGGGCCGCCTTATGCCTATTCGGACAATCCGAATCACCACACGCCTTACACCATGCAATACCTGTTTAACATCCAGCGTCAGTTTGGAGCCAACTGGTCGGTCGAAGCCGGGTATCTCGGATCGGTCAGCCACCACCTCTACGGCTTCTGGAATCAAAACGAGGGAATCCCCTCACCGGTGGGGAAACCGATCACGCATCTTCCTTTCGCCGACTACAATTTCATTCAGTCAGTGGAAGACATGGGCAACGGCGAGTACAACTCCCTTGCCTTGAGGGTCAGTAAGCGTTTCACCGCGGGCATGAGCCTGATCGCCGCTTATACCTACGGCGTATCGATAGACGACACCAGCAACATTCGCATCCAGGGTTATGACACGCTGTTTCCGCAAAACAGTTATTGCATCCGGTGCGAGCGCGGCTTCTCTTCATTCGACACGAGGCATCGGCTGGTAATCTCCCCCCTGTATGAACTACCCATCGGCAAGGCGAAGCAGCTGAACATCAACAATCCGGTCGCTAATACGATCGTCGGCGGCTGGCAGGTGGGCGGGATCTTTACGCTGCAAAGCGGGTTACCGCAGAACATCGTCGTCGCAGGGGTGGACAACTCCAACACGCAGAGCGGATACGACCGGCCGAATTCAAACGGCATTAGTTCCAGCGTCTCTAACCCGAACCCAAACGGATGGTACAACCCTGGTGCCTTCGCCGTAGCACCGTTCGGACAATTCGGAAATGTCGGGCGAAACACTGCGCTGGCCCCGGGGGTTTTCTCCATCAACGCCGAAGTTCATAAGAGCTTTCGCATGCCTTACAAGGAGAGTCACCAGGTTCAGTTCCGCGCCGAAGCATTCAATGTGTTAAATCATCCGAACTTTGGCGGCCCCAACGGCAACATTCTGGCAGGTTTGCCGAATCCTAACGCGCCAAACCCAGCTACGCCTCCCCACCTGGGCTTTGGCGTCATCAATACTACGGCGACGGGCATCCCCATGCGCCAGATACAGCTCGGCCTAAAGTACACGTTCTGATACTGAGGCAGGCTTAGCCGCTTTCGGCGCTCCAAAACTCTTGATTCGCGGATCGCAACTTGCGCACCTAGCCAATACTGCGGCAGCGGAGTCTACACCGAGATGGTCCCGAAGGATGGCGGTAGGCGAATTCCAGGCACAGGTTTTGCTCGGCCATGTACCCAACTGCAGAGAGCGATGGCCACTTGTCGGAAAGTCATGAAATTGGAGAAACCGCTAAAAAGGTTCCACGCAGTACGAAACGAAAGCTAGCGAGTTGCCGCCGCGGCGGGTACAAAGCGCTGCCGGGTCAGTCTCGAGGCCGCTCGAAATTCCCCTGGGCGGCACGCCGAGCGCGGTATCGGCCTGAGTCGCGGAAAGCTTGCCGGCAGTCGCGCTTTCGCGCAGACCAGCCGGGAATTTTTTCGTGGCCTGATGGTTTCCATGTCCGTGGGAAGTCAGAATTGAAAGGATATTTCTATATTCTCACTTTAGTTAATTATCCGTAACAAAAGAGACATGTTTGCTTTTGTCCCCGTTCCGCGGCGTATCCACGTTCGCTTAGACTTGAGTTGTGCCAAACGGAACAGACCTGAGGGCGTTGTGCCGCCTCATTTCCGACGCCGAACTCTTGCTCACCGCAACCAGCCTTCCCAAGGCCCACGCCGAACGTGCCGCGGAATTGCTCCGCTCGGCGCGAACCATGGCTGAAGTTCGCCTCGAAACGCCGGCCATCGCGGCCAAGGTACGCAGACCCGGCGTCAGGACCTCAGGACGAGGTCCTACCCAGAACCTGCAGATCGCGGGCAATGGGAAGATGGGGGTCTCCAGGAGACCATCCGATCTGAGAGGCTCGGTGGCGGAGATGAGGCGACTCGTGCAACGAGTGAATCGGGAACTGGCGAAGCTCGCGGCTCAAAAAGGAGCATGACGCGCCGCCCGGCCGTCGATTGGAGCGGGATTTTCCGAGGTCTGTTCGGAGATCGCCGACAGTGCCTGAACGTCGGAAATCATCACCGCTTCCCGGCGAGGCTTGACCAATCCGCGCGTCTCCCAAGCCGAGAACAGCCGGCTGACGGTGAACAGCGTCGTGCCGGTCATTTGCGCCAGCTCTTCGCGTGAAAGGCCCACTTCGATGGC
>Ga0306926_10000863_pt1 | contig 29194 bp, 28 predicted proteins | sample flu12Cox44000178_FD_203759 | JGI IMG/M metagenome (GOLD analysis project Ga0306926, IMG submission 203759) | Lab enrichment of tropical soil microbial communities from Luquillo Experimental Forest, Puerto Rico - flux8day.12C.oxic.44.000.178 (v2)... | ecosystem: Environmental > Terrestrial >...
TTGTTCCAAGGCAAGACCCCAAAAAGGTTCATCCGGGGTTTGCAGTCTCGAAAACTCCTGAATGTGTGTAGCGAACCCTGCCCAGAACTCTTTGATTCGACCCTGCTCGGCTGCCATTGCATCATCCTATTCAGTTTCATTCACGCTAACAATAGTGCTGGACCGCACAAGGTCCCCGCAAGTCCCGGGAAGTCGCGAAATCGGAGACTTGGGAACTTGGGTACCGGGACCAACCCTTGGCGTAACGGGCCATAACTATTGAGGATGAGTGGACAACAACGCGTTAAACCGGAACCCCCAACCACGTCCCTGCGTACCATAGTTCGTGACCGAAGGAGCGCCCCTTGTTGAACGATTCTATGAAACTGCCGACGAACCAACCGGGAGGCACCCAGTTAGAGCCGCCCAGCCAGTCACAGTTACCCGCCGCAGAGCCATCCACCATTCACAAAGTCTTTATTGGCACAGACGGTCTCCGCGCCGGCTGGAGCCTCGCCATTTTCGTTGCCCTGATGGCCCCGCTACTCAAAGGCGCCAATGCCGTCGGCAACCACATGCACCTCCTTCCCGATCAAGCTGCCGGGGCAAAAGAAATGTCTTTCGGTGTGGGGCTCTTCGCCGAGTCCCTTCCTCTTCTAGCGATCTTGCTCGCCACCTGGATCATGTCGAAAATTGAGAAGCGTCCCAACTCGGTGTATGGTCTGGGCGGCGAACGCAGGCTTTCCCATTTTTTCATGGGCCTGGCTTGGGGAGTCACGTGTCTCTCGCTCCTCGTCTTAACTCTTTGGAAGACCGGGCTGCTGGTGTTCGAGAGCCGGCTCCTCTTCGGCGCCGACGTCCTCCGATACGGCGCAATCTGGCTCTTCGGCTTCTTGGTCGTTGGTCTTCTTGAGGAGTACCTCAACCGCGGCTATCTGCTTTTCACGCTCACCCGAGGGCTCGCCGGCATCTATTCGTGGTTGTTCAAGGCCCGCCAAAGCAAGGCACTCGGTTTCTGGACTGGTGCACTCATCGTCTCCCTCCTGTTTGGTCTCGGTCACGAAACCAATCCCGGAGAGTCTCCGATTGGGTTGCTTTCAGCCGGGCTCGGCAGCATCGTCTTCTGCCTCAGCTTGTGGCGTACCGGCTCACTTTGGTGGGCTATCGGCTTCCACGCCTCGTGGGACTGGGCACAGTCCTTCCTCTATGGTGTCGCGGACAGCGGACTCATAATCGAACACCATCTGCTGGCCACGCACCCGCTCGGCCCGCCACGCATGAGCGGAGGAACTACCGGCCCCGAGGGCAGCATTTTTGTGCTGCCGTTGCTGGCAGTCATCAGTCTCATCATCACGTTCACTCTGCCTCACACAGGCTACGCCAACTCCGTGTTCAATCGAGAGGACGATAGAGTTGGGTACTCGGCGAACGCGGCCACAGGACAAATCCCCGCTCATTCTCCGAAAGTTCATTTGTGAGAATCAGCCCCAGGACCGCTCAAAGAGCGGCCCTGGGACGAATTGCGCCGGCATTGCGGTAGGCTGTACGTCACGCGAAGCAGTGATCGCAACCACTTCGGCGGTTACGCCGTTCTCAGGCACATTAAATTCCTAGCTGCCTTTCGATACTCGCTTTACACTTGCTTTGGTTGGCGGCTGACAGAAATCACATGCCTCCTTATTTCTTTGCGGTTTGGACCACATTCCTTGTCCTTGCCGCTCCCGTGTCTCAGAACCCTCCTGAGCTCGATCAGGTTCAGACGGTTTCCATTGTTCTTCCCAAGGACATTAAGTCAGACACAGTTCAGATCCGGTACATGTTGAATGGCCCTTTCGGTGGATATGCCAGCTACGTAGATTCGAGACCCGCTCTGCGTTCCTACGAGATCAAAGGCACAGTGCAAGGGCAGCCCGCACAGGCGATAAGGATTCTGGTCTATGCACCTGGGTGCCGGTTCCAGACTCTCGTTCTTGCTTTCTCCGGAAAAAAGAACCTGGAAGAGCAATTCGTCTGTCGACCCTTGCCCGCGATCAAACTCAAAGGACATGTCCCACCAGAGTTAGTAAAGAATGAAAATGCCGAAGTCGTTGCGGTGTATACGGCTTACTGGGCACAAGACTTCTTTGGGATCGTGGATGGGTTCGTGACCCAACTAGAGGTGGCAAAGGCAAAGCCAGACGCGAGCGGCTTCTTTGAGATAGCTATTCCCGATTTTGCCACAGACATGCATCGCTCTTCGTTTGAGCCCGCAGCGAGTTTGAGTCTTGGATTGCGCGACTCCAAAACGCTAAATCCCATCGCACGCAATTTGGAACCTGAACTTCCCAAATTTCGCACTCAAACAAATACGCTGAGAATCCAACCCACGTATCCATCTAGTGGTATACGATTTCTGTCAACGCCTCGATAACTTCTTACCTGCAGCCTTGATCTAGCCCGCGGAGGGGTTGAACCCAAACTGCAAATTGATAGCGCCAAAGGACTAATTCGGTGAGCAAAGTGAAATCGTCGCCTAACTCCCGATTTGTCGCGTAACCGGAAAAGTGACGCTAGTACCTGATATTGGCGTCCCGGGTAGATGTCGCCGATGGTTACTTGCCATTTTGCTGACCTGCTCGCAAAACCGTTCCAACCCCAACTCCTAGTTCGGTTGCGATTTTTCTCCAACCCCAACCTTGCGCGCGAAGGCCCGCAATCCTGGAAGCATCTACCTGTGCGCGTGGCCTGCCCAGCCGTTTGGCCCGGACTGCTGCCAAGCCGGACCGAACGCGCTCGCGGATTAGTCCGCGCTCGAACTCTGCGATGCTCGCGAAGATGCCGAACACCAGGTGTCCGTTTGGCGTAGAAGTATCCACGCCCTCATGGAGCGACACGAATTGAATTCCTAACGACTCGAACTCGCAGAGTGCATTCACAAGTTGCCGAAGGCTACGCGCAAAGCGGTCGTAGCGGTAGACGACAACGGCATCCACGCCGCGCTTGTGGCAATCGACAAGCAACCTGTCCAGTTGCGGCCGGCGCTCTTTCGAACCGCTGAAACCCACGTCTACGTATTCGCCCGCGATCTCCCAGCCGCGCCGCTGACAGTAGGCGCGAAGTTCGACAAGCTGCATATCCGGACTCTGACCGGCGTGAGTGCTGACGCGGGCGTAGAGCGCGGCTCTCACGGTTTCCTCTGTGCACGGACGCGGTCATAGTTCGCGTCGTACTCTCGCAGGCCCGCCTCGAACGCGACGCTTTCGCGCTCGCATCTCGGACTAGGGAAGGGAACTCCGGCGGGGAGGATTTGTTCCGCAACCGCCGGGCGCGTTATTTCGCACGATAGACTCGGTGGACTGCATCATCGATATGACCGGGCTGCCTAAGACAATTTCATTGCGCTGGCTCCGAAGCTGCACACTCGGAATCCGTCCTTAATATACATGTCAGCCTGAATCACAGGCTGTTGCTTCAACTGTCTTGTCGTGGGCGACCCTTCCGAACTCGATTCGCGTCAGCCTGCTCTACGTTCGCAGTGAAATGTCACTGCGTTTTCGACGATGGATGGCGTTTTGGCGAAAGACACCACTACTGCGATCACTTGCTTTGTCGACACGCTCGTTTTATGCATGATCCAGGATGGCGGGATGGCGAGCAACAGGTCGGTAGCAAGTGCGAGCAAGAAATGCGGACCTAGGTTGCGCACAAGCGAAGGGTGTAGCTCGGAAGCCAACAGAGTGATTCATAGATTTAATGCGCTCTCTGTATCTCAGAAGCAGGACATCCTAAATTTCTTGCGCTCACTGTAGTCTCAGCGACGTTTCTTCGTCTTCGGAGTCCCCGACCTAGTCGCGTCGGCTTGCATTTAGCGCCGCTTGCCCAGTTCAGGCAGCCCGCCAGAGACTGTTTTCTTAGGATGCGGATTGTATTTGCGGTCGACCTTGGTGAATCGCTTCTTTATGCTCTTGGGAAGCGAAGTCTTGGAGGATTGGGCTTGGGTTAGCTGTGTTGCTCTCTGACTGTACTCTAACCCTGAGATCTTTCCAGCCTGCCACAGAGCCGTGAGTCTTTTCAGTCGATCCTTCTTACCCTTCATTGAAATCACCTCTAAAATGAGCTTATTTGACCTGCACTTGATATGAATACCATTCGGCCCAGCCTTCCTCTTCGCCCGCATTCACCGATTGGCCTCGCCCATTCATTCGGCCGGCAGGGAAGGATTTGACTGACCCTCCCCGTCCACCCGGTATAGTTTGTGGTCCTTGGGGAAAAAACGGGCCGTTCCCGGGGGCGAGAATACATGCCACACATATACTTGGTACTGAAACATAGGACACATTTCTGGATATGAATAGCTAAAAGAAGTCGTCACGCAGTATGGAAATGAGACCTGCTGAAAGGGCGTCAACAGTTTCATAAAGAGGTTCCTGCGGTCGGCTGAGGGGCTGCTTATTTGAATGGGACGCTGGTGCCGAGGACGCAACCGAAGCAAACTACGATATTTCCCGGGCTTGCCGGACGTTCCGCGAAAAGCCTTTGATTTGAAGAAGCGTTCTAAGAATTTTCGTCTACCAGCGAGTAAGAAGAAAGCAGGAGTGTTCGCGTTGTTGGCAATCAACTCAAGTCTTAATAGGTCCCACAGTACTTCCTCGGCAGTAAGCCCATTTTCACCAATCCATTTCGACTCTACCACACAGGCACATGCGGATACTGGCTGATTACAGCAAAGTCAACTTCGGGCTTCCGACCCGGCCCAGCCTTGGCAGCTGCAAGAATCGGATGAAGGTACTCAGAGTGGACTTCATGTTTATAGAGTCTAAAGAGAGCACTCGCTATTGGAACGCTCATGTAGCGTTCATTGAAGAGTGGTGCCCGCCCGCAAGCGAATTCATATTGGAGCCATGCTCCAGTGGCTTGTGCCAAAATGTAGGCCGGGTCCATAGATTGGCTCTGACCTTCTCCCGAGAGCAGGTTCTTTTACCAACTATAGAGTGGCTGGCCCAAGTCGGAGATTTGTTTTGTGAATTGCGTCGAATCCCTTAACTCTCTTGGGGCGTTCTAGAATGAGCCCCGGATTTGAACGTTACATCGGCATTGACTATTCGGGCGCTCAGACGTGCGCCTGGCGAAATGTAATTTCGTCATCCACAGGCCACGTAACTATGTTACGTCCGCTCGCTGTAATGTTGTTCATTTCAAAGGCACTCTTAATTCTGGCGAAGCACACCAAGGATCGAGGGATCGTTGGCAATGAGGTCTTGATAGTAACGTTTGCCTTTTCCACCATCTATCTGTTAAAACACCTAGTCTCAAAGCTCTGCTGAGGCTAATGGCACCATGTCCGCCGGGAATCAACCAGCCGCATCGCAGAAAAACAAATCGGAGTGTTGGGGACGATCTCAAGAGCTGCGGACTTTGATGGCTTCTGTGCTAGAGCGGCCCCGCGCAGAGGATGTCCGAGTTTTAGTTGATTGCAGCGACTCTCGATGTTCGGCACTGTAAACCCACCTGCAACGAAGTTCAAGCGACTTCTACTGTCCGGCAAATTCCTTAGAAAGGCCCTTTTTCTTTTCTTGTGCCGATTTCTGTTTTTCTCGAAGAAATTTCGCGCCAGGATGCCCTAGGAGAGGCGATTCCCATCTCGCTCGACCTATAGCACCCCCTGTTTTGCCAATCACCACCACGGCACATGACGGATCATCGAAGTTCAAGCGACTTCTAGTGTCCGCACCTCCTTCTGCTGAACGCCTGACGGATTCAGGCGTTCTTTCAGCAACAAGAGTTCTTGATAGCCTTTGATGCGCCGGAACTTTTTCTCCGCCTCCAGCAGTCCTGTAGCGGTCCAACGGAGCGGTTGATTTCCTTCTCGCCAGCGCTTTACGTTTCGTGCCACCCGTTGCACCGTCGACAAACACGATTCGATCGGGTTGGTGGTCGCTAATTTTCGCCGCAATACCGCTCCGATACCCAAGCGATGCACCGTCAGCGTCTCTTCCAACCCCTCCTCGAGGCTTCTTGCCGCGCTCGGATTGATCCGTTCCAGTTGCCGGAAGATTTTCTCTAACGCTGCTTTGGCCTCCGCGTAATTGTTCATCGCATACGCATTGCGCATCCGTCGGTCGTAGTCTTTCTGGCAGTTCTCCGGCAGATACTCCTTCACATTCCTCCGTTTATGGATTTGGCAGCGTTGCACCTCCACCTGTTTGCCGAAAACACGCTCCACGCCGGCGCGCAGCGCTTTCGATCCGTCGATCACCACCAGATACCGTCGTCGCAGATCCAGTCCTCGGTCCACGAGATCTTCCAAAAGTCCTTTGACCACCGTGGTGTTCTCCGTGGCTCCTTGCCACACCCCCAAAACATGCTTTTCCCCGCCTTCCGCGATGCCCAGCGCCACCACCAGCACCTGGCCGCCAAAGTGAATGCCATCGATCATCAGCACCACCAGATTCAGATCCTCCAGGCGTCGCTCGCACAACAATCGCAGTTGGTTGCTGCTGGCGGCTACGAATTGCCGGCTCACGCTGCTTTTCTCGATCCCGTAGCCTTCCACCACACTCTCTACCGCTCGCCGATAGTTCCGCGTGGACAGACCGGCCACTACGCCTTCACGCACCGCTCGTTGCAGTTTTCCGTCCTGCTGCAACTTCCGGTAGCTTTCTAATTCCACTTCCTGGCCTTCTCGCGTGCGCACCCGCGGCCGTTCCAGGGGAACCTTCTGCCCCGCAAAAACCACGTAACCGGGCTGCTTTCCCCAGCGCACACAGCCGGCACTCGGATTCGGCCGATGCGGTGGTCCTACCCGACCGGTGACTTCGTTTTCCAGGATGGCCCGCAGGATCTGCAGCCCGGCTTGCCCGGTCAGCTCTTCCACCTGCGCTTGCATTTCCGCCCACACCTCGGCCATCGGCAAGGGCACTCGCACCAACAACTCTTGCCCTCCCACTACCTCAAACTTGTGATTGGACTTGCGTACTTTTCTCTGGTAATTCTTTCTCACGGCGGCTCTCTCCTTTAAAAGGGATTCTCAACCCGAACTCTAACCGAGTTCGGGCGAGAGCCGCTGCTGGGGATTCCGTTGAAGCCGATCAGCATTCCGTTCTGATCGCGTTCACCGTTCCGGGATCGATCTGATCAGTCCTCGGAGCGAAGCGACGCTGGCCGGAGGAGTTTGCAGAAAGTGATCGCGATCGTCAAGTAGGAAGATTGTTGTTGTTGGAGCTGTGGGAAAGTGGGAATCGCGAAGCGATTTCCAAGGGCGTTTTTTGCCCGTCTTTTCCACAGCTTTTGGCCCGCCGATACTGGTTCACTTTTCTCGCTGCTGTCCTCGTTGCTTGCGCATCGATTCGCCACGCATCTCAATCCGATGAGCGTTGTGCACCAACCGGTCGAGGATGCTGTCGGCTAGCGTGGGATCTCCGATTTGCTCGTGCCAACGAGCCACGGGGAGTTGCGAGGTCAGGATGATCGAGCGCGTCTGGTAGCGATCTTCCGCGATCTCCCAGAAGTCCCTCCGCTCGGATTCCGTCATCGGCGCCATGGCCCAGTCGTCGATGGCTAGAACGTCGATGCGATTTAAGCGTTTCAGCAGTTGCCGAAGACTGCCATCGGCTCGTGCCAGGTTCAGATCGCGGAACAACGCAGTGGCTCTCGTGTAGTAAACGGAGTAACCGTCTCGACAGGCTTTCTGCGCGAGCGCGGAAGCCACGTAGCTCTTCCCGACACCGGTTGGCCCGAGCACGAAGATGTGCTCGTGATTTTTCACCCAGGAAGACTCCTGGGCCAGCGCACGAATCACGCTTCTGTTCAGCCCTCGTTCTGCACGATAGTCGATGTCCTCAACGCAGGCAGTTCCTCGCAAGCGCGAGGCCTTCACCCGTCGCGTCAACGCCTGGTTTTCTCGCCAGTTCCATTGCTGGTCGATGAGCAGTGCAAGACGATCCAGGAAGCTTAGTTCTCGCGCAGTTTCATCTTGTTCCTGCCGTTCGATGGCTTCGATCATTCCGTGAAGTCGCAGAGCGTGCAGTTTTTCTTTCGTTGGTTGTTGTAGCATCGCTCAGACCTCCTCACTGAAGTACCCGGCGCCCCGGATGTTGTCGTGAGGTGGAGGAGCAGGAAGCGCAGGCAACTCGATCAACGGTTGTTGGTCGAGCGAGTTCTTCAGGATCGATTTCACGCTCTGGTATCGACAAGCTCCGGTCGCGAGCGCCCGAGCCGATGCTGCTTCCATCCGCGCCGCCGAGTACTGTTCTGCGAGCCGGATGATCCCCAGACACGATCGATAACCCATCTCCGGATGCGGCTTCTCTGCCAGGATCCGTTCGAACAGTTGTGTCGTGTTTGATCCGATCTGTTCGGCCCAGCTCACCATGCGTGAGGGTGTCCACTCGAGATGCGCTTGATGACTCTTCGGCCGATGCTCGCGCTCGCTGAGTACCTGGCCTTGTCCACGCCCACGGAGATGCGAGGCCACGCGTTGTCCCTTGTGAAAAATCTCCACGATCGTCGGTGTCGCTCGTATCTCTACCAGTTCGTGAACCAGGTTGTAGGGTACGCTGTAGAAGTTAGCGTCGAAGGCGATGTGGTAGTCGATGTTCACGCGGGCACGCGACCACTGACTCATGTCGAACGGTTCGACCGGCAACTGTCGCAGCGCGCTGCGTTCCAGTGAAGCAAACAGACTGGCACGCGATCCTTCACGCTTCCGGAACGACCGCTGGTTCAAGCGCTCCAGCAGTTCTCGGATCGCGCGGTTGAGATCTTCCAGGCGGAAGAACTGTCGGTGACGCAACGCGGCAATGATCCAGCGTTCGGCAACTTGTACGCCGACTTCCACCTTCGACTTGTCCCGCGGGCGATAGGGGCGCGCCGGCACGACTCCGATGCCATAATGCATGGCCATCTCTTGGTACGTGGGGTTAAGATCCGGATCGTAGCGGCACGCGCGGCTCACTCCAGTTCGCGGGTTATCGGGAACCAGCAGCCGTGGAACACCGCCAAAATATTCAAAAGCATGGATGTGCGAGCTGATCCAGGCGGTCAACTGTTGATCGCGTGTCGCTTCCGCGTAGGTGTAAGAACTCGCTCCCAGCACCATTACGAATAGCGATGCTTGCCCGATCTCGCCGCTGATGGGATCGTGCAGCGGGATCGTCGCGCCGGCCCAGTCCACGAATCCTCTCTCGCCGGCCTTGTACTCCTGGCGTAGAACTACATCCTGCTTGCGACGCCATCGCCCGTAGAGTTCACAGAACCAACTGTAGCGATAGCCCTCCGGGTTCGCTTGCCGGTACTCTTCCCAAGCCAACTGCAACGTCAAATGTGGGTGCCGCTGTAGCTGATCTTGCAAGGAACGAAAATCGGGAACGGCGTGCTGAGGCTTCCGTTCGGCTGGCGGAGTGTCTCCGAAAAGCGCGGCTTCCAGCCGACTCTCGTCCCAACCTTCCGGCAGTGGCCATCGCACTCCTGCGGTAGTCGCGGCCTTCAAGTAGTCATGAACGGTGCTCGGGCTGATCGCACAAGCCCGAGCGATCTCCCGCTGTCCCATCCCGAGTTCGAAGCGTAAACGTAGAACTTCCTTAATCTTGCGCATGGACAATCTCCTGGTTGGCACGCTATCTCTCCCCTAAGTTGCCTTCGGAGAATAGCTTGCCTTCTCTGATGTCCAGCGCCCCCCTGCCCTGTGGAAATCATTCCGGGCCATCGCGATCACTATTCCGGGTCCTGGCGATAACTGATGATCGCCATCACAACGGAATCCTGATCGGGATCAAAATGGAACAGTGATTGGCTTCATCCCGGAACGCTGATCGGCATCGTCCGGAATCCGCAGCTGCTTCTTTTTCTCAAAGATCAACTAAGAGTGGTCCATCCTCCCCGCGCAGCCATGCTTGTTTACGGCGATTCGGGAATCGGCAAAACCAGACTTCTTGAGGCATTCGGCAATCGACTTTCGAATTCTAAAGAAGCGGACACAATGGTCGGTTTTCTCCCGGTCCAGCCATCCGATCCCGACCCCCTGCTACGCTGCCTTGATCGCCTTCTAAAAACAATTTACACGCGAAAAGGGGTGAAGAAACAAATCAGGCTTGCTTACAAGAACGCAAGCGAGCAATTCTCCTTGGTGAATCTGAGAAGATTTCTGGCGAATATCGAGCGTGTGGTGGTCAAGGGTTCCGGTCTAGGATTGCTCGCTGATACGGTTCTCTCGATATTCGATTATCTCACCGAAGCTGCGTCGAAGCTTGACGCCAGTGTCGAACTTCCCCCACTTCGGGAGGATACGTTCCGACAGATACTGAACCTCCTCCGAGGCGCATTTCCAACTGCAAAATTTGTTTTCATTCTGGATAACTTGAACGCACCAACCGAGTCCGGCAAAAGCGAAAGCGACTCGAGGGCAGCGGGGCTCAATATAATCAAGTCTTTCTTATCGACAGACTTTGAGACAACCGACAACGTTTATTTCTGTTTTTCATGGACGCCCACAACCGAGAATAGTGGCACTTTTTCGATGTTGAGAAGTCTGCTCTCCCAGCATGGTGGCGAGGAAATGTACTTAAAGCCAATCAAGTCGAAGGATGACATTGCTCGTTGGCTCGACAACGACTTTGCTTGGTTCACACAGCTTTCCGTCGCCGATCGACATAGAGTCGTCAGTTTCACGGAGGGACTGCCCTCCGTCGTCGTTCGATGGCGTGAACAGGCTATTAATTCGTTTGATCCTAAGCTCCTGGACGAAAAGGCCCGCGAGGTCAGACAAAGCAAGTATAGTCAGCTACAGAATCAAATACTTAGCGCACCAGAGTTCGAACGAGTGCTTCTCTACGAACTTGCAATCGTTGGCCAGCCTCTAGCAATTCAGAGTTTAGCGGATATGAACGAGGCACCATACGAATCGTGCCTGAAGCTCATGCAAAAATGGTCTAGGGAGAATTTACTTTTGGTCTGCCAGGAAGCAGAGAACAAAGACCAGCGAGACGTGTACAATTATGACCACGAGAGCAAGCGCAATCTCGCGACATCCTGGTTGCCAAAGGACCTTCCAAACGCGACGGAAATTGCCAAACGCACCTATCATTATTTGTTGAAGAATTCTGGATCTGGCCTGCCGTGGCTTCAGAATTTGCTCGGTTCCGCTTTGTACTTGGCGAGCACAGCAAACTTTCAGGTCCCCAGGAGAACGAGCGGCTCTTCGGCAGATCTACCACATGCACAGAACATACGAACGGCCAGCGGATGCAAACTTTGACCCAGAGCTTATAAAGTCGCTCCCACTTAACTGGCGAGCTGATTATTTCGGACTTTCGCTACATTGCAAATTTGATGAATTGCACGTAATACGTGCCGCTGCCTATTCACTAGTGCCCGACCTGGATTCTTCGCCACCCAAGGCGGAGACCGAGGCCTTGGCGCTAGCTACTTTCCGTCGCAAAATAGCCGCTTCTGAATAAGCCAGGCTGCCTCTAGAGACCATCTACATCTGTTTGCATATTCGATTCCCACCAACGCGTTTGCGTTGACGGCCGAGCGCTGGGTCCAACCTTACGCCCTTTGTACTGCGAGAGAGCGACCGATCTGAATGAGGTTGTCCGCGATAACTCCAAGACCGACCCATCGCTGAATCCCTTCGAAACCTCGATAACGACAACGATTCAATCCATGACGTCGCTTCAACACGCTGATGCGGCCTTCGCATCCAGTCCGCCAGCGCTGCCCCGATCGAAACCAACGCGTTCGCTGTAGCTTTTTCCGCTCTTTACTTTTCGTACTCCGACTCGGCACCGCAACGCGCCTCACTCCCATCGCCTCGATGGTTCTTTCATTCTTTTGACTGTAAAAGCCCGCGTCAGCAGCAACCATTCGTGGTGGCCGCCCGAACTGACGCTGGTGTTGTTCGACGGCGGGAACCAGCAATTGGGAATCTTCGGGACGCTCGGCGAACACTTCATAGTGCGTGATGATCTGGTTCTCGGCCTCCTGCACTTTAACCACGTTGCCGAATTCATTGGGCTTGCTCGTCTTGCCCTTACGAATGATTTCCGTGTGCGGCTCGAAAACGCTCAGGATCTTATTGGGATACTGCGTGATCCCTTGAAACACGCGCGCCTTGGTTTGTCGTATCACCTGTCGCACACGCCCGGTCATCGTTTCCAAGATCTCCCGGAGTGGTTTCAGCCGCGCTTGCCGACGACGAGAAAGTCTCTGCGTTTCCTCCAACACTCCCCCCGCTTGATGCAAAATCTTCCGCGTTAAACTCAGCAGTTCTCGATAGCGCTCCACGCGCCGTTCCTCGCCCTCCGGTCCTTTCAGCCGCCCTGCCAGTGCGATGGCCATCACCTTCTTGTTCACACTACGCATGCGGTCACGAATGCGCTTCTTCAGTCCGCCGGTAGCCTTCTCGACCTTTTTCATCGTTCGCGTCAGCACCCGTGCTCCATCTCCCAACAGACTGCTATCCGTCGGATAGTGGATATTCGTCTCCACTACCGTGGTGTCCACCCTCATCTTCCGCCCTTGCACCACGCCTCGCTCTCGCGCCAACTCCATCAATCGTCCATGCAGCTTCCCAATCACTTCCGGCCCAATGGCCTGTCCCAGTCGCGCCAGTGTCTTTGCATCCGGCACTTTCTCGTCTCCGATCCGCGTGAACGCACGGTACACGAGATTCGCACGCACTTCTCGCTCCAGCGTGTCGTAGCTCCAGTTCCGCACATGTTTCAGGATCAATAGCCGCAGCGCGACTTCTGCCGGTGTCTGGGTTCGCCCGCGTGTCTGACTCTTGGGATGGCGTTTTCCCTGTGCTTGGTAAACCTCTTCCACCAAAGCCGCGTCTTCCAGCAGTTGGTCCACTTCTCTCATCCACGGTTCCCACAAATCCTCGATGTCTTTCGACAGCCCCTTGTGCCACAAACTCGGTTGTTGGTGCCGCAGTTTGATCACGCTGCCTCCTTGATTTCTTCAGACGCAGCATGAACGCGAAAAGCTACACTCTCACCTCACCGAATCGCAGCAAAGTGCACAAACACGCATTACAACACGCTATATTTGCGACGGAAAGTAGCTAGGGCATTCGTTCATCTGGCCCAACACTTGGACATCCGCTCGATCACCCTTTACTCAAGACTCGTAAAGTATCTCCGCCGAATTCAAGAGGCTTTTCCAGATAGCGTAAGTATCGCTTCCATGTATGCGCTGGCGTTGGCTGACCGTCCGCGGTCCTCGATCACCGAAGTCTCAGAAGCTGAAACACAGCTTGATGGTCTTTGGACCAAATTTCCAGACAGTCCCCGTATAACGGAAGCCCTCGCCATATCTCGTTACAACTACATTTCGGATGAATCCGCATTCTCTAAGGATCCGGCACCTGCACTAAGTGCATTGGAACAGCTCGCAAAGTTAGGAAGGCAAAACCCGCGCTCATTGCTGATAGCCCAGTTCTGGTCACGAGCGATGGTTGATCTTCTTGAAGCTAGGTATTTCAAGATCCCAAAAGAAACTCTGGAGACTTGGTGTGAAGTGAACCGCGGTCTGGGCGAAGCATTTCCCAGAAGCAAGACGCTCCAAGATGACTATAAAAAGTTCCTTGAAGACAAGCAGACCCGCAAAACAGCATAGTAGAGTGCCAATCAGTCGCAGCCGTTGCCCGTTATCGCCCTCGCCCCGGCTTTGCCTGTTGCTTCCCTTCGGGTCAGCTCACCCTGCACGCCGATCGCGGCACCTCCATCCCCGCGGTGGGCGAACTGCGGCGATCCTGGCCAGCTTGACCAGCACCTGCCGGCGGCATGACATGGACCCGCATCTCTCGTGCTTCGCCAGAATTAAGAGCGCCTTTGAAATGAACGCTATACAGCGCGGGGATGTAACATTGTGGCATGCCCCTGCACTAGCGAAATTACAATTCGCCAGACACACGCCAGAACTCACGTGCCCGAGGTTTACAAAAAGCTTCTGAAGCAGCGCGAATGGAGATTAGGGTGGGCAGAGAGAGCAGGCATGGGATTTTCGCTTCCAGAGCGCAAAAATCCGAGAAATGCCCAACTCGCCCAACTGATCGAATTTCGCAAGGTTGGGTAAGTTGTTGAGCTTGAAGAAGATGTTGGTGGACGAGAGGGGATTCGAACCCCCGGCCTCCTCGTTGCGAACGAGGAAATAAATCTAATAAGGCGCAGTGCTGCAACCACTTAGCCTTTTACAAACACTCCTTAATTGGGCAACTTGGGCAACCAGTCGGCGAATTTTTTAAACGCGCGTCGTTGATTGAGTGATCCAGCCTGGGAAGGATGTCTCTCGTTATCAGCCGCTTTCTTGTTGATCGGCCTCGACTAGCCAGTTCGTTTCCGGAGCCCGGATTGCACCGTTCGCGCAGTACCACATGTACTAATGAAAACAGGCTGTTTATCAGCCGAGCTCCTACAGTCCCGCTGCGAGATTTTGACTCTAGAGCGGAGTTATTTCAGCGGCAAGCCACCAAACATGAGATAGCGATTCGACATCGAGGGACGATACCGCATCATAATTTCGACCACGGACAAGTTGGCTAAACTCGTGGCTGTTGGCGCTGGCCGAACTGGAGCCTCGGTGGTCACTTCAACTTCGTTGTAGTCGCAGCCTTCGACGCCAGGATGATTCTCGTCGCACGGGATCAGCAGCACAGCACGCACGTCGCCATTGGGCAGAGAGGCGCTGCCGAATATTTCTCCGCCATCATTGATTTGTTCCGTGTCTCCAATAACCAGACCAGAAGCGGGAGGGGCAAAAACGTTTAGATCGATGATGTCGTCGTCTTCCCACAGAAATGCGTGCGGGATCGCACTCACGCTACAGGGCAACGATGCACCTACAACCTGACCCTTTGAGTTAATGCCAAACGCTTCACTGCAATCGTTACCGGCCACAGTTCCGAGGTCTGTCATCGCACCATGTTTCCAAATAAAAGCGTGAAGCGCTTGATCCCCTGCAGTTCTCGCTCCCCCGATTACTTCACCTGCCTCATTGATCGCGGTTGCCGCTCCAAAACTTCCGCCTAAGGTGCCCAGATCACTCATTTTGCCGTCCTCACCGGGCCAAAGAGATGAACGGGGCAGCAGCATCGGGGCCTCCGAGCGTTCCTATATCTTGCATCCCATGTTTCTCGTCCCACAAAAAGGCGCGTGTTTGTGTTCCGATACCGAACAGGGAATTGGGATCAAGGACAGTATTCCCAGAGAAGCCGGCGACCTGCTGGTGACTGTTGACCCGGCCCGCGCCGCTCTCATAGCCGCCAAGCGTTCCAAGATTGATGATCTGGCCGCCCTTCCAAAGAACTGCATTCTCTTCCGGCCACCCCATCAACGGATCGATAGCACCGTTCAACGATTCCCCAGACACTAGGCCGTTTTCAGTGATGAAGCTAGCGGCGCTGCTGTTACTGCCCGGAAGCGAGCCTAGGTCCGTGACCGAGCCATTTTTCCATAGAAAGACATGATAGACGAACGGGTCCGGCCCGGATGCGGTGATCAGAGGATTGGAGTTTGGGTAGTAGGGGTCAGGCGTATCCGTGTCAGCAACGCCCACCACCGTCCCCCGGTTGTTTATGTTGGCTGCCCCGTGGCCCGGATCGCCGAAGCTCTGAGGTCCGCCGTGAGTGCCCAAGTCGATGAGCTTGTAATGATGATGCTTTGCCTTTTGTTCTTTCTTTTCTTCCTGTTCCTGTGCCGCCAGTTGAAATGGAATGGTCAGAACGGCGAATAATGTCATCGCGAAAATGCACGTCAGTGCTCTGAATTTCATATTGCCTCCTTTGCTTCTCGCCGGCGCGATTCGAGTTCCTTCGTTGAAATTAATTTCGTGGCCAGGTTCCGAAGCCACGATGCCGACGAGCGAATCGGACACGCATCGCGGCCAACATTTCGGGTGTCAGTTCACCACTAGTCACCTTTGTTGAAATCTGGTTGACGGATGCTGAATTGCTTTGAGTTACGCTGGTTGTGCTATCACTCTCATCCTCGCAGCCGTCAAGGTCAGCATGTTCGCTGTCACATGGAATCAGCAGGAAGGCGTGCCCGCACTGAGTGTCCAAACTGCAACCGGACGGCAGACCGAAACCGGCGATCTCTCCGCGGTCGCTGAGGGCGAATGCGTTATCCAATTGCAAATCAGAGCTATGGGGAATCAGCGTGTTCAGGTCGACTACCACGCCGTCTTCCCACAGAACCGAGCGTGCAATGCCAGTATCACAAGAGAACGACTGGCCCACCGTCTGGCCGCTGGCATTGACAGCGAACGCCTCGCTATAGCAGTCACCCGGCAAGGTTCCGAGGTTGGTAATCACACGATCCTTCCAGAGATATGCGTCCCCGTAGGTCGCTCCATTGGGAAAAGCGGCATTGCCCACAATCTCTCCAGCATCGTTGATTGCCTGCGCAGTTATGGGATTTCCTCCAATAGTGTCAGTGTTCAGATCAAAGAGCGTTCCACTGTCCCAGGCAAAGGGGTGGCAGTTGGGATTTATGAAGATCGGGGGTTGCGACGGACTGAGGCACGCTCCTGGGTCTGCGGCAAGGCTCGAATTGCCTATGACCTGACCCCGGTTGTTGAGGGCGCCGGCTCCGCCCCATGCGCCTCCCAAAGTTCCCAAGTCGATCATGCCTCTGTCCTCAGTCCAAAGAAACGGGTCCGCCGGCGGAAGCCCAGTGACTGGATTCGGAGCCGAATTGATATACGATATCCCAATTGTCTGGCCGAGCTCATTCAAACCGAAGGCTTGAGCATCAGGTCCGCCCAAGGTACCCAGGTCTCGCATATGCCCTTTGTGCCAGAGAAAGGCGCGAGTTTGCGTTCCGTTGGTTAAACTCGCACCGAGGAAATAAAGCAAGGAGAAGGGATCGGGGATCGTGTTCACACTAACTCCAACTACTTGGTCACGGTTGTTGATGGCGATGGCAATGCTGTGATTTCCCCCAAGAGTCCCGAGATCTTTAATCTCGCCATCTTTCCAAAGGACAGCGCGAATCTCCTCCACGCCTGCCAGCGGATCGATTACACCGTTCCCAGAACGACCTGCAATCTCTCCGTGCGCATTGATCGAGACAGCTTCGCTGCATTCAACGCCCGGCAGCGCACCCAGGTCTGTTAGGACGCCGTCCTGCCACGCAAACGCGTGGAATACGAATTGTACTAATCCGTCGGGCCCTCCGCAGACTTGCTTGTTCGGGGGAGCGGGAGTAGATGTCGCGGCGGCACCCACGACCGCTCCCCGGCGGTTTATTTGGTTGGGAGCCCCTAATGAAAACGCAGCATTGACGTAGCTCTCTGGTCCACCGAGGGTACCCAGGTCTATGAGTTTGTATCGATGGTGTCCTTTTCCTTCCTTCTGTTCCTGCGCGTCCAATCGAACAGGAATCGCCAGAACGGTGAAAAACGTCATCACGGTCACGCAAGTAAATATTCGGGGTGTCATTTTTTTTCTACTCCTGGCGTTGCCTGCCACGGTTTGCATCACTTCGTCCCTGGAGCTATTTCAGTGGGAAGGATCGGAATCTGCGATTCCGATTGGACAGCAGTGCACGAATTCGATCTTTCATCTCGCTCGGCGTCAGATTAGTCTGAGTCGCTACGGCTGTTTTAGAGTGGGACGCCACAGAGTTTTTGTCCGCGCTCGTGGCCAAGTCGGCATCGCGGCAGCCATCGGAGTCGCCGCTTTCGTCGTCACACGGGATCAGCACGAAAATACGCCCGCAAGCAAACTCATCGTCACAACCAGGCGGCACGCCCAAGCCAACGATCTCTCCACGATCATTAATGTTGTAAGCATCTGTCAGTTGTTGCAGAGCAGTTCCGGGAGGGAGAAAAAGGTTCAGGTCCGTTACGCGGCCGTGTTCCCAAAGAAAAGCATGTCGGTCGCCAGCCGCGAACGCGCAAGTCTTAGCGGAAACACCTACAATTTGACTCTGTGAATTAATGTTCCACGCATTGCTGCATGCATCGCCATCCACGGCACCCAGATTGGTCAAGACACCCTCTTTCCAAAGAAACGCGAAAAATGCTTGATCGCCCGGGACGCTCGCAAGGCCGACAATCTCTCCGGCTTCGCTGATCCAGTTCGCTTGTCCAAAAATTCCTCCGAGGGTGCCGATGTCCCGTATGCCTCCAGACTTGGTCCAAAGAAAGGGGTGGGCCGTCTGGTCTCCCGCCAGGTTAGAAAGGCCAACAACCTGACCTCGGTTGTTGAGACTGTTGGGAGTCCCGGAGGTGCCCCCAAGTGTGCCAAGATCCAACATTTTGCCGTTCTCCCACAGGAATGGGTCGAGGGTAGGAAGCCCTGAGGCCGGATTAGCCGTTGGACTGGTGAACGAGGTCCCGACCACCTGGCCGCGCTCGTTAACAAAGTAAGCCACGGTTTCGGGGCCGCCCAAAGTGCCCAAGTCCTTCATCACTCCGCTCTCCCAGAGGAACGCGTGGGCCTCCGTTCCTGCCTGGCCGAAAGGCGAGAATGGATCGGGGACCGTATTCAGAAACGTCCCAGCCACTTGGCCTCGACTATTGACAGCAGACGCAGCACTCTCAAATCCTCCTTCCAGCGTTCCGAGGTCGATCACCTCTCCATCTTTCCAGAGGACGGCTTTGACCTCCGGAACTCCAAGAAGCGGATCGATCAGGCCGTTTTCCGAGATTCCAACGATCAATCCGTTCGCACTAATCCAATTCGCAACGCTGCTGTTCACGCCGGGGAGCGCGCCCAAATCCGTCAGGGCTCCCTCATGCCAAGCGAACGCATGGACAATGAGGGGATCTGCGAGACAAAGCAGGCAAACGTTGGGGAAATTCGGATCGGTAACGGATGTATCCGCCCCGCTTACGACCGTTCCACGACCGTTGACGATCCCCGACGCCGATCCCGTTCCTGTGTTGTCGTTGGTCAGGTAATTCACAGGCCCGCCGAACGTACCGACGTCCGCGAATTTGTATCTATGATGCTCGGCCTGAGGCCCCTTCTGTTCCTGCGCGTCGATTCGAATTAAGATCATTAATGCGAAGATCAGTGTCGCCGCTGCGACGAACGCAAATATCCTGAGTTTCATTATTCCCTCCTGGTATTGCCTGCCACGGTTCGCATCACGTTGCGGCAATTGTGGAACGCGATTTCTTGAATGTCATGGTGTTCTATCCGCTCCAACAATGTTGGAAGTTTGTCTGGCGAAACGTGAAATTAGTCGCTGCAAAATGCAATGGCAGGCAGGGGACATAAAGGGGAAATGGTGGCGACATCCGGTAACTGGCCTGAAATCAATGGAGTCGAGTCGCGCCAAGACTGCCAGACTTGTCGTCGTTTGGGTTGGTGTAAATTAGTGCTAAACTCGCGCCTGCTCCCGGTTTTCTAGGCCGCTGTTCATGAATCACCCTTCCGAGCAAGTGTCCTTCGGAGAATTCCAGCTAGACTTGCGGACGCGCGAGTTACAGAGAAACGGTGACACCGTCGACTTGCAGGAGCAACCGTTCCTTGTCTTGACCACGTTGCTCCAGCAGCCTGGGCAACTCGTGACCCGGGAAGAGTTGATCACGAAGCTGTGGCCTGCGGACACGTTCGTAGATTTCGAACACAGCTTGAACAAAGCCGTAAAGCGTCTTCGCGAAGCGTTACAGGATTCGGCTGACGAGCCTCGGTTTATTGAGACCCTGCCGCGGCGAGGCTACCGGTTCATCGCGCCGGTTTTGGGCGATGGAGCGAAGCGGCCGGCCGCCGCAACAGCGACTGAAAACGCACCGAGCGTGCGACCTGGTGCATTCAGGCGAAATTCGAAGGCCATCATCCTATTGCTGTTCGGGGGGGCAGTGGCCCTCGCCACTTTGGGTTACCGTGGAGTTGGGGTTTCCCGTGGGCGAGTTCCAGACTTTCAGAAAATGAAGATCACGAGGCTGACCGATAACGGACAGGTCGCACAGGTGGCCATTTCGCCCGACGGCCGATACGTCGCCTATGAACGGTTGAGGGGAGAAGAGGTTAGCGTATGGTTGCAGCAGGTGGCGACACGCTCCGAAGTACAGATTCTACGTCCCGGCGCATATTACATTCTGGGACTGACCTTTTCCCCGGATGGCAATTACCTCTATTTCGTCAGCAACGACAAAGACGATCCTTTTCTCCATCATCTGTACATGATACCCACACTCGGTGGCCCTGCACGGCGTTTGTTAACAGACGTAGATACGCCTGTGAGCTTCTCCCCCGATGGTCGCGAATTCGTGTTCACGCGTGGCGATCCATCACGAACAGTCGTCGAGGTACGCATTGCGAATGCTGATGGAAGCAACGAGCGATTGCTTGCGACGATGAAGGACAGTTCTTCGGACGATCGTGCTGCAGCCGGAGCCACGTGGTCACCCGATGGCCGGACTATTTGTGTGCCTTTACGCCGCAAGCAAAGGCCGGGAGTGCTAGAGATGGTGTCGGTTGCAGACGGCAGCGCACGCGAGTTTTATGTCAGCCCCTGGCACGTTGGGCGGCCACTGTGGCAGCCGGAAGGCGATGCGCTGGTCGTCGAGTTGGAAGACCACACCGGCCGGGGTCAGCTGTGGGCACTGCCTTTTCCGCACGGAGAACCGCGGCGGCTCACCAACGATCTGTTTGACTACGCTAAGGAAACAGATATGACGCGGAACGGAAAAACAGTGGCCTCGAGAGCAACCACGCAAATTTCCAATATTTGGATGGCCCCAACGTCGGACCTATCTAGCACAAAGCAGATTACCTCGGGCAATCTGGCAATGATTGAGGTCGCCGGATCCACTGATGGAAAGCTCTTGTCGGTCAGCGCAGAGGCGGAACCTTGGATCATGAATTCCGACGGCAGCCAGCGGGCGCCGTTCAGCAGCGCACACAACGTCGCGGCAATCACGGCATGCGGACGCTTCGTGGTGTTTCTCTCAAATCAGGCCGCAACCGATACGCTGGTACGCGTGGACACGGACGGATCTAACCCCGTTGAATTGGTCAGAGGCACTTTGGGGAGAGGGCCCTCCTGCTCGCCCGACGGCGCATTTGTTTATTACTTGAACCTGGAGCAGCCGCGGAAGATCTCGCGGGTGCCGGTCGAGGGCGGAACTCCGGTAGACATTGCCAAGCCCCTGGGTGACGGGAGCTTCGGGCGAGTGAGCATATCGCGAGACGGCAGACTTCTGGCGTACTCCTTTGACGAGGGCATAGCCGAGCCTACTACGCGCCTCGCCGTGATTCCCGTCACGGGAGGCGCTCCCGTAAGACTGATTAAGGGACTGGCGGGACTGGTGCGGTGGTCTCCCGATGGAACAGGCCTGGACTATTTGGAGACTCGGGATCAAGCGACGAACGTATGGGAGCAGCCGCTTGCTGGGGGAGTGCCGAAGCAGCTGACGCACTTTGCTTCGGAACGTATTTTCAATTTCAATTGGTCGCCTGACGGCAAACGGCTGTTGGTGACGCGAGGAAATTTCAGCAGCGATGTCGTACTGATCAGCAACTTCCGCTAAGTGCACACGCGTTTCCACCGATCCGAGCCGATGAAGGGTTGATCCTGCTGCGCAATCTACACCAGGTTTAGCTCCGAAAAGCAAAACCCTCCTTCCACTGACCAGCAGATCCGGAAATGCCGCGAATACGCGAGCCGGAACGGTCTGCGATTTCTGAAACGAGCACATCTACGCTGATGGGCCGATCTCCGGAGATACGGACAACCGTGCGGCGCTTCGATTCGCTACATTTAAAAGACTTGGCGAAGCGCACTTTTCGGGGCGTCGAGCAGCTGGCCCTTCGAGGCTTACACGGGCACACGAATCTATCAGCGGCGGCCCCAGAATGAATGGCGCAGGGCGGATATCCCGGAGCAGCGCATTGTTCAGACGAGTTTTGGGATCTTGTCCAAGAGCGACTAAAGCTTGTACAGGATCTCTACGGTGTCAGGAGAGGGAAGCGCCGCAGGCGCGCCGCTGCGTCCCCCTATCTCTTCACCGGATTGCTTGTGTGCTCCCAGTGCGGAGGCAGCATCACGATTGCTTCCGGCCGATGCCGCAAGCGTGAGGATTCGCGTTACGGTTGCTCCATGCATGAGCAGAGGGGTGACAAGGTTTGTTCGAATGGTTTGTTGGTTCGCTGACTGGATCTCGAGCGCCAGCTCCTCGCGGGACTGCAGGAAAGAGTGCTGCGTGCTGCGTCGCCAAGCCGCGGAACTGGAGCACAGTATTGCGAACCAACTCCGCGGACTCAGCGACGGGTATTCGCCGGCAATCACGACAGAAATTTCCAGACTCGAGAGACAGCTCACCACCGTCAGCGAGCGTCTCAAGGCGTTTGACCCTCATACCATCAGAGTGCAGGTGCGCGATACGCTTTATCGAACACCGCCTCGGGAGCTTAAACGTCCCGTGGGAAGGTGAGCCCCGGATCGCGCGCGACGAGATTGCGAAACACGTGGGACGAATCACTCTAAGGCCAATGCTTACCACGTATGTTGCTACCGGCGTTTGGGATTGGCTTGGAGGACTAGAACCTGCGGCTGCTATGGTGGTGCCGGGGGCCGGACTTGTACATAGCAGTCCCCGGACGCAATTCCAGATTGAGGTCGCAGCATAAGGGCTGAACACAGGGCACACTGCGCCCTTCTGACTGGGAGAGATTTTTCGCAGAGATTAGAAATCTTCGATCTCCCAAATATTGCTGCTGATCACGAATGGCGAAATAACCAGATGACGGCCGTCAGGTGATGGTACGGCCCAGGCTGAGGTGCGTCCTTTGGCTTCCCAAAGTAGGCGAGTATCGCCACGTAGATCCACGTGCAGCAGAACGGCGCCGCTGGTGGTAATCGACGAGGTAAAAAAGCCTTTACCGTCGGCGGCCCAATCGAAACTGCCCAAACGGCGCCAATTTCTTATGGTGAACTCCTGCCTCTGCCCGTTTCCGCTGATCGGAATAATGACAATCCGCCCGGATAACGGGTAAAGCATGGCAATACGCTGGCCGTCCGGAGAAATATCCCAAGGGTGGAATCCGTTCCCATCATTTGTGTCAAATCGGGTGAGTTCGCGACCGCGTCCCTTGAGCAGATCTAAAGCTGTAATTATCAGTTGTTTTTGATCGTCGCTTCTTTCTCCGATGGCACATAAGTTGGCGAGCGGGGCGCAGCGATGCGTATCCATCCCCTTGGCCGTTAACACAGATTGTGCCGGTCCACCATCGATGGGTACTCGCATGATCTGCACCGACGGGGACGGGTCAAAGTTCCGCGGCAATTGGAGGTAGAGAACCGATTTTCTATCGGGGCCAAGTCGTGGAACTTGCAAGCTTTCAGAACCGGTCACAAGCGGATCGGCCGTCTTCTTGGTTAGAGACTGTCTAAAAATGCCACTCCTGCCGTGTTGTCGGGACCAAAAAATGATGCTCCGACTGTCATCCGACCACGCAGTCGGCACATTCAGGCCTTCGTTTAAAGTTAGGGCTTAGACCGGCGATGCGTCTGCGACTACAACCTGGTGGAGGACTCGCCGAATTAACTACATGCCGCGCCGTTAACGACGACGCAACCAAAATTGGCATCGCCGAACGAAAAGGATCGATTCGCGCGTTGTTGATGAATCGAAATCGCGGGTTCGGGCCAAGGCCGCCGCAATAGCGCAGGTTGAATTACGCACCCGTCCGCCATCCGGTCACGCCCTCCGCATTGCGTCCCCGCTCATCGGAGGGGGTGGAGAAACTCGGGGTTTCGGGCTGCGCATCGAGCGATTGTTGTGGGTAGTCCAACGGCCGGGGCCGACGTCAACGTGTCATCATTTGCGCTGCCCGGCGGACCGCGAGGCATGATCAGTGGTATCCGAGTGTTCTACCCGGACAAGAAACCGACCCAGCGCATTGGTATTGTGCCAAATGTCGAGGTGAGACCGAGCGTTGCAGGGCTTCTTGCCGGTAGGGATGAGGTGCTGGAAGAAGCTGTACGCCAAAATCTCGGGACCTCGGTGCTGTCGAAGGCCATTGAAGATATAGCCGCCGTAGTTCTTTGACGCACAATCTCCGCATCACGGATTCGCAAAATGCCTGCTGGCCTTAATTTAAGTCTCTAATTGCTTACCTTTTTCGTTTTTCGGGCCTCTGAATATATGTAGGAAGTAGTCTTCGAATTCCCCAAGAGTGCCCAATACCAATGCAAGACCGTATCAACGGGCATTACGGACAGGCGATTCTGGTGGTTCGCCCGTCCGAACTGCTTCGCGGACTGGTGGCTGCCAGATTCACGAAGCCATGACTGGCCTGAGGAGGTTCGTTGGAGCACCTACCGCGGTTCAGGCCACGGGCTGGGGTTACGTCTCTGTGGCGGTTTGTTTTACCTGCCGGACCCTCGAGCCAGACCGCGCTATTGGCCTTGTCGGATCGGACACTTCCTGAGTGGGACGGACCCTCTTTGTCCCTGACCCGAGTCAGTTCGTTTTCTGTGAGGAGCCCGTTGAGGTTTTTCGAAAATAGGGCCTCTTAATAGATGGGGGGATTTTCTTTTGGATGCCCCAAAGACTGCCCACTTAGCAGGGGACCCACAAACCTAACCCCCGGAGTGATACCCATGTCCCGAGGTTTCGATGGATTCGATATTGATGACTTTCGCGATCCCCAGTGTGAATCCGAACGCTACCGACCTGGCGGGGCATCAAGCCAAGGAAGAGGCAGCGGTTCACAGTCTGGCGCCGCCGTCAGATCCAAACTGGAAAGGCTACGCGAAGCCGAATCCATTGGCGATCAGGTCGCTGCCCAGAGCCGCGAGCATCCAATGGCTGGACGCTCACCCCTACCCCGGGAAACCAAGCAGGCTGCCCTCCTCGCCGAGCGTGACCGCTCGAATTATAGGGAACCTGACAGAGGCTATTCGCTCCGCCAGTCGGACATTCATACCCTTACGGAAGTGGCCAAGTTCCGAGTGGTTGCTGTCGAGGATCTCGCCAAATTGGCCTATTCCGGCGACCGCTCGCGGATGGAGAACGATCTTCGCAGCCTCCTCCACCAAGGGCTTGTCGAACGACGGGAAACAAGCGTTCTGAAGAAGGAATCACGGCAGGTTCTCACCCTCACCAGGCAAGGGGAACGCTTGGTTCGACGACAGCGTTTCGTACCGGAAAGCCAGGCTATTTACTCCGGACTTGTGAAGCCTAAGGAAGCAGGTCACGATGCCGATCTTTATCGCTTGTACCACAAGGTGGCTGACAGGATCGAAGACCGGGGTGGCAAGATCGTCCGCGTTCAACTCGATTACGAGCTGAAGGAAGAGCTCTATCGAAAGCTGGGGCGCGCTCAGGCGCAGGAGAAAAACGAGGCCTTCCACCTCAAGCACGCCTTCGCGCAACAGCTGCGCCTCCCTGTGGTCAATGGCAAGGTCAGCTTGCCGGATCTGCGTATCGAGTACACGAACCAGGAAATGGAAGTCGCTCGCGTGGACCTGGAACTGGCAACGGACCACTACCATGCTGGGCATCTTGCCGAAAAAGCGCGTGCCGGTTTCCAAATCTATGCTCGGTCCGAAGATGTCGCAGGCCTTCGCCGTGTGCGAGACGACCGGGAAATCATGACCGCGATTCTGAGCCTGTAGCCATGCAATTCCCCGAATCCAGTATCGAGAACCTCTGCTGGCTTGGCTACACCGAGGACGAGGCCCGCTTCTTGTATCTCGTAGCCACACATTCCGGCTATTTCTCCACCCGCCAATACCTTGGCTTCACGGGAGCCAAAAGCGGTGAAAAGAGCATGGCGTTCACCCAAAAGGTCCTTGGGAAGGGCCACGCGACGGCTCGTCTACTGCTGCGAAATGGACGCGTCTACCATGTGTTTTCGCGGATCGTGTACCGCGCGATTAGGCGCGAACACCTCCGCAATCGGCGCGAGCATTCGGTCGAGCACATTCGCACGAAGCTGGCAACACTGGATTTCGTGCTGGCCCACCTCGATTACCGATATCTCGAAACCGAGCCCGAAAAGGTTGAATATTTCTGCAAAGAATTGGGCATCAGCAGGGAAGCGCTGCCCGCCAAACGCTACGCCGGAGCAATACGGGAGAAGACTACCGATCGCTATTTCGTCGACAAGTTTCCGATGTTTTTCGTTCCTGATTCCTCCTCTTCCTCCCCTGTGGTTACCTTCAGTTTTGTGGATCCCGGGCTGCTGAGCCTCGCCAGTTTCGAGACTCATCTCCTTGCCTATAGCTGCCTGTTTTCGGCTGTGCCGCAGATGGATTTTGTGTACATCGCGACGCGGCCGACGCACTTTCAGGCGGCCCGGAACATGGTTCAGGCAATGGCTCCACGAGTGCTGAACCCCGATCCCGGCGTGGAAGGCTTACGCTATTTTCACAGCCGCTATCTGTGGGAGACAAAGCAGTATGCCTGCCTGAGCATGGAGGAAATTGAATCGCTCGAAAAGGCGAGAAAGCGATTTACGGACGCACGCATTGAAGTTCTTTTCCAGCCGTGGATGAAGGGGCAGAACACTTGCGATGTTGTAATGAAGCGTTTTCGCGAGCTCGCTCCGAAGCGCGAGGTGCCATTCCGCACCGAACTAATCGACGGCCAGGCGGCTCTTTTCGAACCGAACCTGCCGTCTCGGACGAGTCGGAAAACGGAAGCGCAGGTGAAGGGCGTTGGGGAGTCGACTTTCCGTACTGGTTTCGGACGCGTTTTCGGAGCGGAAACCCAGAAGGCCGAAGAGAACTAACAAGATGCGGAGGCAGAGGGCAGAAAGAGTGCACGCGGGCAAAACACACTACGGCCGGGAGCGACCCCCCCTTGAACAGCGTTCCGCTGCCCAAAGGTCTTTGGGGTCGCTCCCGGCCGTCACCGAGAACGGTGAATGTGTTCTGCCCGCGTGCATACAGAGAAGCAAGCAAACCTGAATGCGAAGAAGAAGGGATTCTGAATACAGAGAGGAGGACATTCCAATGTCAGTACTGAAAGCACCACCCAAACAACCGAGAACCACAGTCGTTCAGCTTCGGCTCGATGATGAGGCAAGACTGAAACTCACAAAATACGCTGAGTTTCTTGATTGCTCACCTTCCTATGTCGTAATCGAAGCCCTGAAACTAGTCTGCAACAAGGACAAGGAATTCCAGTCTTGGCTTTCAGGCCAGCAGGCACAAACTTCCGAACCAACCGCTAAAGGAGAGTCTTTCCAACTGGAATTGAAGTAAGACCCCATGCACCGCCGCCTCCAATTCGGTATGCGTGAGAACCGGGCATCCGAGCGACGACACGACTCAACTCCAATAGTACGCGCCTTACATTTGCACACTATCGAAGGGGACGCGACCGCAGCACGAGAGCTCCCGATGCACTCCGATTTGCCAGCTGGAGATCCGCATGCCTTCCCGCATGCGGGTTCACACGAACCGGCCACAGGAAGAAAGAAGACGAACTTTTTTGTGGTGAGCCGCGTTGAGCTGGAAAGGCACGTACGACGCGGTGGTGCGCAATCTCGATTCCTCAAGTGGTAACCGCGTCCAAACTCGCTCCTTGTTCCACTGTGGTAGACTCCGCGTTGGTTGCAGCGCAGCGCCGGAGAGGACCATCTTTGGCGAGGCGGACCTACCAAGCAGGAAACGTGTTCCAAAAGGGAAGAAGCAAATCGGAGAGGTGGGACGAGAATGCGCCCGCCTACGGTCGGTTCTGGAAAGACGTTCCAGGAGCGACTCCACGCCGTCTTGTGATTCCCCTCGGCATCTGCCGTACCCGCTCTATTGCGGAGCGCAAATGCATGGAGGAAATCGAACGGCTCGGCATCAACTCCGCTCAGCGCTTTATTGAATCAACCAGCACGGTCACCTTCAAGGACCAAGCGGAACTCTGGCTGAAGTCTCTCGCCAACCGCAAACGTGATCCCGTTGAACAGACCACGGTCGACAACCGCCGATATGCCCTAGACAAATGGCTGTACCCGTCCCTTGGGGAGTTATACCTTGCGGACGTGAACAACCTCGCCCTGAAAACCCTGGTGGACAGTATGGCCATTTCGCTATCAGCGGCCTCCATCCGCGACTACTCCAACATCGTGAAAGCCGTAGTCGCCTCCGCGCTTGATGAGGATGGGGAAGAAAGGTTTCCTCGAAAGTGGAACGAGGAATTCATCGACGCCCCGTCGATTGACAAACAAAAACAGCCCACGTCGGACTGTGCCGGTATTTCGGACATCCTGCTCTACGCGCTCGGTCAGTACCGGGTACTCTATGCGTTACTCGCCGGGTGTGGTCCCATGCGCGCGGGGGAGGCGCTGGGACTGGAAGTCGGAAAGCACATCTCCGAAGACTTCCGCACGCTTTACATCCGCCAGAAGGCCAAGCGCGGAGAAATCCAACAGCACCTTAAGACGAGAAACGGCGAACGCGACATCGACCTGTGTACGCTGCTAGCAAGAATGCTCAAACAATATGTTGGGGATCGGACGTCAGGATTGCTATTCCGGACTTCTCCGGGCCGCCAACTCCTCCAAGCAAACACGCTGCAAGACAGTCTGCACCCGACTCTCAACTACATGGCACACGAATACGGCGGGTTTAACATCTTCCGTCGATTCCGAATTACGCACCTTAAAACGTCAGGATGCCCGGAGTTCCTACAGAACTTCTGGTCCGGACACGCGCAAGGCCACGTGAGCGAGCGGTACCTGAAACTACTCCAGAAGCGCGAATTCCGCCTGGAATGGGCGGAAAGGATTGGTCTCGGATTCGAGCTACCAGGGACCAATCTTGGGCAACTTGGGCAACTCGTGCAGTTTAGAAAAGTGGGATAAGTCTTTTAGAATCTGGTGGACGAGAGGGGACTCGAACCCCCGGCCTCCTCGTTGCGAACGAGGAAAAATCTAAGCTAAGGTGCGACACTACAATCACTTAGATTTTCGAGAGCCCCTCTGAATTGGACAACCCAGACAACCGGGTTTTGCTTGCCTTCTTCTTCATCTTCCCCGAGATGTGGGTCGCCGAGCTTTTTTGCTCGAACGTTTCGACGGGGCCAGGACCAGGGAAGGGAATTTACGGAGCGACAGTAAGCTTCATGCCATCAGACGTTTCGACATTTTCGGGATGCACAACATCTTTGCAATACTCGCATTCGCTGCACTGGCGATTCCGGCCTGGCTGCATGCGCAGGATCAAGAGAATCACAAGCAGACTCATTACTCGGTGCAAGCGCTCGGTTCACTGGGCGGGACGAATTGCTGCTTAGTTGTCACCCTAAACAACATAGGTTGGGTGGACGGCACATC
>Ga0306926_10000868_pt1 | contig 29097 bp, 30 predicted proteins | sample flu12Cox44000178_FD_203759 | JGI IMG/M metagenome (GOLD analysis project Ga0306926, IMG submission 203759) | Lab enrichment of tropical soil microbial communities from Luquillo Experimental Forest, Puerto Rico - flux8day.12C.oxic.44.000.178 (v2)... | ecosystem: Environmental > Terrestrial >...
CAGGTTCGATCCCTGTCGCGCCCACCATCAACCTCCGCCTCTTCCTGTTTTTTGGAACCGTCCTCGCGCCGATCTTTTCCATCGGCATCTTCGCTTGGCATTATGGGAAGCCGATCGCCCGCAGCCTCCGAGATCAAATGGGGTTGAAATCGAAGCTTGTCGTACCGCTTCCCAATGTCACAATCTGGGACCGGGAAGATCCCGGCGTGAACTCAGGCCGAAACGCCTGTTCACCATGAAAGAGCTCGACCTATCGAACGTTGCTGTCATCGGCGGAGGGCGTTGGGGACTGGTGACTTGTTCGGTCCTCCGGCCCCTGCTGCCGGAGATTGTTCCGGTCTGGCTTGTGTCTCGCCACGCAACCGCGGACCGCATTGCTCGCGGTGTGCGCCGGGTTGTTGATTTCAGCGAGCTACCAGATCCGCATCGGACCGGAGCAGCGATTGTCGCAACGGCTCCGCAGGATCATGCGCAAACCGCGTTGAAATGCCTCTCGGCGGGCTGGCACGTCTTAGTGGAGAAGCCATTCACGCTCGACATTGGCGACGCGCGATCAGTGGCCGAGCGAGCGGCCGAAGTGAAGCGTCACCTTTGGGCAGGGCTGGCTGGTGTACTTGTTTGCTCCGTACCTCTCGGTCATGAAGCCATATGCAACCGGCAAGGGCCGTTGGCGTCTGGAATGGTGTGAGCCGGATGAGGAGGTGCGATGGGGCGAGCTCAAGTCCACTCCGCAGCACGTCACCACAATCGAAGATACGTTTCCGCACGCGTGGGCAATTCTGCGCGCCAGCGGATTGAGCGGGCCGCTAGAACTTCGCCGCGTGGATTTGATCGATCCCTGGAGCGTGCGGCTGCATCTGCGTGCCGGAGAAGTGGCCGTGGAACTCATCTTCGACCGCCACGCGGGATTCAGACGCCGATATCTCGCCATCGAGACGGATAGCGTTACGTCCGAGCTCGATTTCTCCACGGAGCCCGGGGTATTGAAAGTCAATCGAAAGGCCGTCGACGCGCCGCCTTGGAACCCGCAGATGCGGCCCCTGGCGCTGGAGCTCTCGGCGTTCCTGGCCGCTTGCTCGGGAAAAGCTTCGCCCGGCGTTCCGATCGAGGCATCGCAAAACCTGGAAGCCGTCGCGCTGATGCAGGAGGCGACGAAATCCTTTCTCGACCTTCAGGCGGCGATGATCGCCGGCGGGACGTGCGATGATGGTTGCACACCGGGGCTTGCCCGTGCTCTCTTCGAGGCGCTTTGCCGAGAAGCTGCTATGGCAGGTCTGAGGGTCAGCGAGAACTCGGGGGAGGGCCGCGCACTCGTCGCCGCCGCTCAAGGATTCATTTGGCGAAACGAAGACGTCTTCCCCGAACTGTCGAGTGAGTTGGCCTCTATTGTCAGGCGCTCGCCTTTTCTCGCGCGGGTTCGGAAAAGCCGCTAGGATAAAGCGAAGCGTATCCTTATACGCGAGGCTTGATATCGTCGTTGGCCAAACGCCAGATCGGCACTCCATAGATCGCGACCGCCGCCTCTTCGACCGAAGCAAGTTCCCGCTCAGAAGGTTGTTTTCGTTCGCCATGGACGGATTTCTCGCCCATTCGATTTTGCCGTTACGGCTCGCGACCTATTTCGGATTCGTTATGGCAGGGGGGCTGTTCCTACTCGGCTTCGCCTACCTCATCGGGCGGCTTCTCGCCGGATCGGATTGGCCATCGGGATTCGCGACCCTTGCGGTCCTTCTTGCGATGGGCGCTTCGCTGAACGCTATCTTCCTCGGTATCATCGGTGAGTATGTGGGTCGGATCTATAATCAAGTTCGGCAGCGTCCGAACACGGTGATCGAGTACACCATCAACCTCGACGAACCGGCGGCACTGCAGCCGCCGCAATTGTCGCGCTCCGCAAACGCCTAGCGGCAGCGTGCGAACTGCACTCGATTCCTCGCGCGCCAGGTCGCCGAGCGCTAGTTCGCAACTTCGCCGCTGCGATCACGGCACCGCTTTCTCGCCCACCGCAGCTCGTGTAAGCTTCCCTTGAGCAGCCCTTCAAGCGGGACGTGCCGAAGTCTCCGCGGCCAACGGGCAGCGCTATGCCGTCGGCGGGCGTTGCAGTCTCCATAACCGAGCTTCTTTTTTCGGGCTCCGAGCGGCGCACGCTTCGTGCGCGGAGGGCAACGCAATGCAACCTCATCGTCGTCGATTCCTGCGTCTCGTCTGCGCCGCCGCGGCGTTGCCGGTTGCAGCGGAGATCGCCCGGGCCCAGAGCTATCCGGCGCGCTCCGTGCGCATCATCGTGCCGTTCCAGGCGGGCGGGCCGGCCACCGTGCTGGCGCACCTCATTGCGCAGCCGCTGACCGAGGCGTGGGGTCAATCGTTCTACGTGGAGAACTTGCCGACCGGCGCCAGCAACGTGGGCACCGCCACGGCGGCGAAGTCCCCGCCGGACGGCTACACCTTGCTCATCGTGACCCCGAGCTTCGTCATCAATCCAAGCATGTATGCCAAGCTCGCTTACGATCCGATCAAGGATTTCACGCCGGTGATGTTGGCGGTGACGTCGCCTCACGTCTTGGTCGTCAATCCATCATTCCCGGCGAAAAGCGTGAAAGAACTCATCACCCTGGCGAAGGCAAACCCGGGCAAATACAGCTACGCGTCGGCCGGCACCGGGCAATCGGCGCAGCTCGCCGCCGAATTGTTCAAGCTCGCCTTCGGCCTCGATATCGTGCACGTGCCGTTCAATGGCGGCGCTCCGGCGATGAATTCGACGATCGGCGGGCACACGCCGATCGCGTTCAATGCATTGCCCTCCGCCGCGTCGCTCATCAAGGAAGGTAAGCTGCGGGCGCTGGCGGTGACGAGCCCGCAGCGGTCTCCGGAATTTCCCGATGTGCCGACCTTGGCGGAGGCGGGTGCGCCTAACCAGGAGTCGCTGTTCTTCCAGGGCGTCGTCGCTCCGGCCGGAACACCGAAGCAGATCGTCGACCAGCTCTATCGCGAGATCGAAAAAATTCTCGCGCGGCCGGAGGTCAAGGAACGCCTGGCCGCCATCGGTTTTGCCGTCACCGTCAGCTCCCCCGAGGACTTCCAGGCGCAGATCAAATCGGAAACGGCAAGATGGGCGAAGGTCATCCGCGACGCCAACATCAAAATAATCGAGTGATCGGAGGCAATCGGGATGGAGGGAGTGAAGGATTCGAGTGGCCTCTACGAAGTAGAGCGTCGGGCCTACCACGCGGCGCGGCCCGGATTCCGCATTGCCGAACTGCAGATCAGTCCCACACAAAAGGTGCCCTGGCACTATCACAACAACGTCCACGACACGTTCTACGTCGTGACGGGGGCCATCCGGATCTTTCTTCAACAACCAAAGGAAGAGGTGCGACTGGCGCCCGGAGAGACTTATTCCGTTGCGCCGAAGCGCCCGCATCTCGTCACCAATGCCGGGGACACGTCGGCCGTGTTTCTGGTCCTGCAAGGGATCGGCGAGTACGACTTTGTCCCCTTAACCGGGGGCAACCTGAAAGCTAAATAGCCGTTCCAATATTTGGCTTCTGGACGAGCGCATGGCGGGAGCGCGTTTCACGCGTTCCCGCCACTCTCAGGCGCACGACTTCTTATGGATTCGCGCCGGCTAATTCGCGGCGAAGCAGTAGAACAAGCCGTTGCCTCCGGTGCTCCTCAGGTCGTTCTGGCTGCAGCCGCCGTCCGGCCCGCGCGAGGGATGCGACGAATTCCAAGATTTTGATGCGGCGTCATCGCGCAGACCCTTGCGGTCGCTGTGGCCGACCATGGCCGCGCCTTGGGTGCTGCTCGTCCAGTTGCGGCAGGTTCGGTCCTCGCCGGCGGGGAACGCGCGTCCATCCATCTGCGAGCCGGTCAGTACGTCGTGTGCGTTGGGCGTGTAGCCAACACCGGCAACCACGGTGCCGCGCTCGGTGAGCGAGATTTGCATGCCGAGCTTGTTGCTGTCGCTATGCAGGTCATCGACGTTCTGCGCGACGACCTCGTTTTTGAAATTCTGCCACGGTCCCCGTCCGATGCGATCGCGGGCATTGACGGCTTGTGCGCCGCCCGCCGCCTGGGTGCTCAGATACGCGCGCCAGGTCTTGTTGCCGGCGCCCGCGTTCTGCGCCAGCGTCTGGCACTGACGATCCGCTCCTTCCAGGCCGCCAAGATCCGCGCCTTTGCCCGGTCCGGCGCTGGTGATAAAAAAGGTCATGTTCGGGGACTGGGGCGGCGGCTGTTGTGCGTGGCTCGCCGTCGACGCGAGTGACACGGCCGCAACTGACGCAACAATCGCGAAGCACTTGGTCTTGGACATTTTCGCTCTCCCGTTCGAGCTGTGAGCCGTTTTCAGCGCACATTGGAAACCTGCTCGTGAAATCCAATCACGCCAACGGCACGCGTCACGTCAGCGCCGCCATCCCAGATTGACCGGCTCCGGCTTTGCGCTCACAGTGTGCGTAATAAAAACAACCCCAAGTCGCGGCTATTCCCGCGATTTTCGGCGTAACGACGCTCGCGCGAGGCAATTTCAATCCCGGAGATACCGGCGTGATCATCGACTGGCATTCGCATATCTATACTCCGGAAGAGGCGGCTGACGATCTCGGTGCGGCGGATGGCAAGAGGGGGCCGAAATGGGGCGAGGGCGGCTGCCCCATGGTTCTCGAGAATTTCCTCGACGCCCACTACAAGAACGGCATCGACATCAGCGTGGTCACCAACGCCGCGCATTATTTGCGCGGTAAGGCCGATCACGAGGAGCTTCCGGCGGTCCAGAAGTGGAGCGACTACGCCGCCGAGGTTCAGGAGAAGTATAAGGGCACGCTCTATTCGTTCGCGACCATCCTGCCCTGCGGCGGGCCGGCCTTCATCAAGGAGGCCGAGCGCGCCATCCGCCAGCTAGGCCTCAAGGGCATCTTCATTCATTCCAGCCACAAGGGCCACTATCCGGACGACGACGAGGCGCGCCCGTTCTGGGAGCTGGTGCAGGAGCTCGACGTGCCGGTGATGATCCATCCGCCGCATATCGGTTTCGGCGAGGAGCGAATGAAAGAATATCGTCTCGCCTCCAGCATCGGACGGCCGTTCGATCTTTGCTTGGCGCTGGGGCGGCTGATCGTGCGCGGCATTCTCGAGGATTTCCCCCGCGTGACGGTCGTGGCCTCGCATGGCGGCGGCGGCATCTGCGAGACCATTAGCCGGATGGACTACGCTTATGAGTTGCAGGACGAGGCGTTTTTCCTCGGCTCTTACGCGCCGATGAAGATCCGGCATCCGCCGAGCTTCTACCTCAAGAAGATGTATCTCGACACCGTCACCTATAACTTGCCGGCAGTGAAGATGGTGCTCGACTGGATCGGGTCCGAGCGCGTCATCTACGGCAGCGACGCGCCGCCGCTGACGTCGCTGAAGCCGCGCGCGATCAAGCTGATCAAGGACCTCGATATTCCCGAGGCGGACCGGGACGCGATCTTCTTCGCCAACGCGGCGAGGCTGCTGAAGCTGCCGCTGGCCCGGACGGCCCACGCCGCCTGAGGAGGATGGGCGGGGCTAGCATCCATATTTGCGATGACATCCGGCCTGTTGACGAGCCGCGGGCGCATCCCTAGTTTGCGCGCAACTTTGCAAACCAACGCAACCCGCGCGGCCGCGCGCGCAAGAGCCAGAGCCAATGAAAGTCCGCAACTCCCTCAAATCGCTTCGCAGCCGCCATCGCAGCAATCGCCTGGTCCGTCGCAAGGGCCGGGTCTACGTAATCAACAAGGTCCAGCGCCGGTTCAAGGCGCGCCAGGGCTGACGGCCCTGCGCCTCGCCGGGACTGCGTCCCTGGCGGCGGCCCCGAGGAACTCCTATCTTTATCGTTGCGGGGCGCAGCGTTAGTCTTCGTCCATGAGGCAGCGATTCTTCGGATGGCTGGCGGCAGGGCTGATGGCGGCGGCGTGCGTGCTGCCGGCCACCGCTGAAACCGTCGATCCCGAGCCGCTCAAACCGGTCGAGCCGCCGAGCTCGTTGCCGCGTGCGCAGCATGGCGACAAGACGCATAATCTCGACCGGCTGTTCGCGGCGCTCAAGGTCGCGCCCGACGACGAGAGCGCGAAATACATCGAGAATCGCATCTGGGCGATCTGGCTCGCGTCGAGCAGCGATACCGCCAATCTGCTGATGGGCCGTGCCAAAACCGCGGCCGACAAGAAGGAATTCGACCTAGCCATTCGGCTGCTCAATGCCATCATTGATATCCGGCCGGATTTCACCGAGGCATGGAACCGCCGCGCGACGGTTTACTACACAAAGAAGGACTTCGGCCGCGCGCTCGCCGACATTCACGAAGTGCTGGCGCGCGAACCGCGTCACTTCGGCGCGCTGTCGGGGCTCGGCATCATCCTGCAGGAGATGGGCGACGAGAAGCACGCGCTTGATGCATTCCGCCGCGCGCTGACGATCCATCCGCACCTGGAGCGGGTTCCCGAGCTGGTCAAAAAGCTGAGCGAAAAGATCGAGGGCCGCGATATCTAACTTTGGCCCGGGTTGAGTGCAGCGAAATATTACTGGTCGTAATGACCGGCTACGGGTTGCCCGCCTCCGGCCCGACGAAAGCAATACGCAAACTGTTGGTGGCGCCGGGCGTGCCGAGCGGGACGCCGGCGACGATGATGACGCGCTGGCCCACATTGGCGAAGCCATCAAGGCAAGCGAGCCGGCAGGCGCGTTCCACCATGTCATCGAGATCGTGCGCGTCCTCTGCGACGATGCAGTGCACGCCCCATACCAGCGAGAGGCGGCGGCCGGTCGATTCCCTGGGGGAGATCGCCACGATGGGCGATTTCGGCCGCTCGCGCGCGACTCGCAATGCGGTGGAACCCGAACTCGTCCAGCAGACGATGGCGGAAAGCTCCAGCGTCTCGGCGATCTGCCGTGCGGCCGCGGCGATCGCGTCGGCTCCCGTCGCCTCGGGCTCCGTGCGTTGGGCATGAATGAGGGTTTCACAGATCGGATCGCGTTCGACCTCCTCGGCGGTTCGGTTCATGGTGGCGACCGCCTCGACCGGATACTGCCCGGCGGCGGACTCAGCCGACAGCATGACGGCATCCGCACCATCGAAAATCGCCGTCGAAACATCGGAGACCTCGGCGCGGGTCGGGACCGGGCTCGCGATCATGGATTCGAGCATCTGCGTCGCGACCACGACCGGTTTGCCGGCGCGTCGCGCGTCACGCGTCATTTGCTTTTGCAGCCCCGGTACTTTTTCGACCGGCATCTCGACGCCGAGGTCGCCGCGCGCCACCATCAGGGCATCGGCGACGTCGATGATCTCGCCGAGCCGATTGAGCGCCTGCGGCTTCTCGATCTTGGCCATCACGGCGGCGCGCCCGCGCGTGATCTTCTTCGCCTCCGCGATGTCTTCGGGGCGCTGGATGAACGAGAGCGCGACCCAGTCGACGCCGGTGTCGAGCCCCGCTTCGAGATCGGAGCGGTCCTTTTCCGTCAGTGCCGAGAACGGCACGGTCGTGTCGGGCAGGCTTATGCCTTTGCGGTCCGACAGTTTGCCGCCAACCTCGACGCGCGTGCGAATGCGGTTGCTGTCAGCCTCGACGGCGACGAGCCGCACCTTGCCGTCGTCGAGGAGGAGGGTATGGCCGGGCTCGATGACGGCAAAGATTTCAGGATGGGGCAGGTGTACGCGTGTGGCATCGCCAGGCGCAGGATCCGCATCAAGCGTAAAGGTGTCGCCTTTGCTGAGCGTGGCCGGATTGGCGGCGAAGCTGCCCACCCTGAGTTTGGGGCCCTGCAAATCGAGGAGGATGCCGATCGGCCGAGAGTATTCGGTTTCGACCTGCCGAATCGCCGCCGCCAGCTCGCGCATGCGCGCGTGCGTGGTGTGACTCATATTGATGCGGAAGACGTCGGCGCCTGCCTCGAACAGGCTGGCGATAACGCTTCGGTCTGAGGATGCGGGGCCGAGGGTGGCGACGATCTTGGTCCGGCGCAGACGTCGCATCAGTTGCGGCTTCGAGACGGAGGCGTCGGCGTGCCGGGCCGGCCGGCAGCCGGAGGAGTCTGCAACATCGGCACACGCGATTGCAGCGGCTGCATGGGCGCTTGATCCGCCGATTCGGTCAGCTGGACGGTCCAGGACGGCTGGTCGCCGGTATCGACCTCGAAAAATCCGGTGCGGTCGTAGCCGCGCGCCAGGCAATCCTCGGTGCCGCGGATCGTGAACTCCTTTTCTCGCGTGCACATGAAAGCTTGACCGGACCATTCGCCGCCGCGGTCATAGTCGACGGCGTAGATGTAATAGAAGCGGGCGACGAGCGCGCCGCGCAGCACGGTCTCGCAGCTGCGGGCGGAAATGTTCCACCAGCCCTCGGTGGTCCAGCCCTCGTTTTCCTTGTAGCCGACCGCGATCCCGACGCGGTTCCCGGTATTGTTGCAAAGGCGGAAATCGGCCTTGGCCGGCCCGGAGGACCATGCAGATACGGCCAGGGTCAGCGCGCCGCCCGCGAGCACGCGCGCAATAACGTGACGCGAGAGGAAGCGCCAAACTTGAATTCTCGTGGATCGGTGTCTCATACCGCCCGCACTCACTCGCTTGACGGTTCGCGGCTCGATATCGCGTCAAGTCTCAAGGACTGTCAACGAGGATCGCCCGGAAGTCGTTCACGTTGGTCAACGTCGGCCCCGGGGTGAGCAGATCGCCAAGTTTCTTGAAGAATTCCGTCGAATTATTGTCATTTACAAACGCGGCCGGATCGAGGCCGAGGCGCCCCGCCCGGACGAGGGTGGTCGCATCGATGAAAGCGCCCGCCGGATCGTCTGGTTCCCCGACCCCGCCGTCGGTGCCGTCGGTGTCGCCGGCTAGTGCGGCGATGCCGCCGGTTCCCGCGAGCGCAATAGCCAGCCCCAGCGCGTATTCCTGGTTGGGTCCGCCGCGCCCTTTGCCGCGCATGGTCACGGTGAGTTCACCGCCCGAGAGGATCACCGCGCGACGTCCTTGCGCCTTGAGATCACGCGCAAGGCGCGCCTGCGCGGCGGCGACGTCGCGTGCCTCGCCTTCGATTGCAGTGCCCAGCAGGACGGGTTCGTATCCGGCGGCGCGCACGGCGTCTTGCACCGCGCGGAACACGTCGGCGGGTCGTGTCGCCAATTCGAAGGAGGCGGTGGCGAAAATCGGCTCGCCCGGCTTCGGCGTCTCGTTTGCCGGATCCCCGAGAGCCTGTGTCACCGACGGCGGCACCTCGAGCCGATGGTGCGCGATCACGGCGCGAGCATCGGCCAGTGTGGTGCGATCGGGCACCGTGGGACCGGAGCCGATGACCGCCGGATCATCGCCGGGCACGTCGGAGATGGCGATAGCGACAAGCGGCGCCGGATGGACGCGCTGCGCGAGGCGTCCGCCTTTGATGCGAGAGAGATGCTTGCGCACGGTATTGATCTCGACGATCGAGGCGCCGCAGCCAAGAAGCGCGCGCGTCACCGCCTGCTTCTCAGTCAGCGAAAGACCGGCGGTGGGCGCGATCCAGTTGGCCGAGGCTCCGCCGGAGATGAGTGCCAGCACCACATCCTCGCGACGTGCGGCGTCGGCCAAGGCGAGCGTCTCGGCCGTCGCCGCAAGCCCGGCCGCGTCGGGCAGCGGGTGACCGGCCTCGACGACGCGCACGCGACGCGTCGGACGGCCATAGCCGCGACGGGTCACCGCCAGACCGCCGATCCGATCTGCCGGCATCGCGCAGGTGTCGAGATAATGGCGCTCGGCAACCTCGGACATGGAAGCAGCGGCCTTGCCGGCGGCGAGAATGAGCAGGCGTCCGGCGGGGGCCGCCGGCAAATGCGGCCGCAAGCAGCCCTCGGGGTGCGCGGCCGCTACTGCCGTGCGGAACAGCGATTCGAGAAAGGCGCGCGGTGACGCAATCAAAATTCGGCCTCGCGCGCGGCGGGATGCTCAACCGGAGGTCCGCGGCGCCGTTGGTTTGTGGTCATGCCTGCAAAATAGCCGAACGCGTCGTGGGCTGAGCATCAATTTGTCGGGTCATCGGCAGGAACCCGCGCTGGAAAGCGTGCCGCTTCGTCACTATTGTTATGGCATTGGGATCCAGCGAAAGGACGCAGCTATGGCGCTCGACGACAAGACCCGCACCGAGCTCGAGGCAGCCGCGTTTCGGCGCTTGGTCGAACATTTGCGCACGCGCACCGACGTGCAGAATCTCGAGCTAATGAACCTTGCCGGCTTCTGCCGCAATTGCCTGTCCAACTGGATGAAAGATGCCGCCGATGCACGCGGCGTGCCGATGTCCAAGGACGAAAGCCGTGAGCGGATCTACGGTATGCCGTACGAGGAATGGAAGGCGAAGTATCAGAAAGAAGCCTCCCAGACTCAGCGGGCGGCGTTCGAAAAGGCCGGCCACAAGCACTAAATTTCTCCCCCTGTGTACTCCGGGGATGACCTCCCTCTTGGCTTGACCTCGACGTGCGCTCTCCCGAAAGCTTGCGCGCATCGAGTCACTGGAGGAGGGTTAGATGGCCACTGCCGCCGCTGCGGAACAGCCGGCCGCCCGCTTTGCAAAGGATCATCTGAAAGCTTTCGTCGAACGCGTCGAACGGCTGGAGGAAGAGAAGAAAGCGATCGGCGACGACATCCGCGACGTTTATGCCGAGGCCAAGGCCAACGGCTTCGACGTCAAAGCCTTGCGCGCGATCGTGCGCTTGCGCAAACAAGATGCCGATGAGCGGCGCGAGCAGGAAGCGATCCTCGAGACCTACATGCATGCGCTCGGTATGCTGAACTAAGCTCTGCGAGCGAACGTCGCGCTGCCCTCATCATGCGGTTCGCCGCAAGCCGGGTTTCCCCGACTTGCGGCGCCCACACCCCAACCATCCCCCCGGATGGGAAGCAGATCTATTGCAGCGACGCCGTGCGCGGCGGGCTGAACGTGACGGTGCGCGTGAAGCCTACTGCGCTGCCGCTGAAGGTTTCGCTGGTCATGCCGCGATGCGGATCCTCCGAGAACGTTGCCATCATCGTCGCGGCCGGTTTTTGCAAGTAGGGACCGAGCGTGCGGAAATCCGGCGCACCGTAAACGGTGGTTTTCATGAAATTCTGGGCGCTCGGGCTCACGATCATGGCGCGCATCCACGGATCGTTGAAGCGATCGCCGACTCGCACCACGCTGGCCTTGGCTCTGGGCGCGGCGAGCGAAGGCGAATCACCGGTACGCTTGGCTGCGATCGCCGGTTCCATTGACGCACTCGTCGCCGTGCGCGCGGTTGGGGATTCGGCCGGCAGCGCGCGGGCGACGGCGATTGGCGTCGGTTGCGCTGCATAGGCCAGCGCGTTCGGGATCGGCTCGCTCTCGGGGCGATCGGCTATCGGCCATGGCGCCGCAGCGGCGCTGGCGATCGCGCGCCGCGGCGCTGGCGCCGTGCGCGACGCGCTGACCGGGGGCGTCTCCGCCGGCTCGGCGCGCGGCGGTCCCTGCCAATAGCCGCGCTCGTTGATGATGTCGTTCGCGGAGATCGTCATCGCCGAAATGCTCGCCCGCGCGATCAGGCTCGCAGCTTGCAACTCTCCGACGGAGTTCGACACCGCGGACGCGACCTCGTAGCGGGCCGCCAAGGAAGCAGGTTCGGAACCGGCAGAGGCGACCTGGTAGATCTGAGCCGGCTTGGCCGCGGCTACCACTTGCTCGGTCGGCTTGGCGGGTTTGGCCGGCGGGAACGGCACGAATGCAACTTTCTCGCTGCGCGGTTCGGGCGCGGCGGTCGGCTTGCGCGGCGCTGCGGCGGCTTTGACCGGCGCGGCTGCGGCGACCGCATCCTCCGCCTGGTCACGCCCGCCGCCGAAAAGCCTGGCGAGCAAGCCGGGCATGCGGCTGCGCTGTCCCGTATCCGAAGCCGATTGGGTGCTGAGCCCGCCCTTTGCCAACACGCTCGCGAGCTGCGCCTCCGGCATGCGCGGCCAGTGGCGCACGCTGCCGGTGTCCATATGCACGAAGGGAGCGCCCGACGTTGGATAGAAGCCGACGCCGCCGCGCTGCGCCCGCAGCCCGGCTTCACGCAATTGCTCGAGCGACACGCCCGGAATGTAGAAATCGATCGCCTTGCCCAGCATGTGCTGGCTGAACTGGGCGACGCCGGTCGAACGCCGCCGCAACATGGAGTTGGTCTCCGGCGAGCGGTATCCGCAGACGACCCAGATCGCTTCTTTGGAGCCGACCTCGTGGTGGACTTCCCACAGAAGATCGATCAGATGCGGATCCATCGTGATCGATTTCGATTCGCGCCAGTCGCGCATCAGGTTGTTGATTTTCCTGAGCGCCTCTTCGTCGTACCGGCCGTTCACCTTGTAGGTGACGGTCAATTCCTCGTCGGTGTGGATGTGGTGGAAGGAGATCGTCCGCGTCTCGCCTTGGGCGACCGCGTTCTGCAGATTCTTGCTTCCGAAGCAGACGAGAAGCGCGGCGATGCTGCAGCAATAGCCCGCCCGGGCGCAACGCAAGGACAAGGAATTCCTGTGCGCGACTCTGTCCGTCACGTGCCAACCCTTCATGGCGCCAGCGGCCCGCTCCGCGGGCGATAACTGCGTCGTTCGCCGCGGCTGCTCGCCGCAACGAAGACGCCTGACGCACTGTCATTAGGGATGGGTTAACGCGAGGCTTAGCGCACCCGTCCCCCCCGATACCGGCAAGCGTGACAGGGGACTATGGCAAAAACTTGCCGCGGTTAACCGTACCGAGAGAGATGCGGCGCAGGGCGCGATCCGCCCCGCCGCAAGCGAGGCCGCAATTAGCGCGAGACGCGGCGCGGCGGGACCGGCCTTGCGTATGCAGGGCGGCCGAAACCGAACAGCGCCTCGAAGAACGAAACGGTGCGCGGTGCTGCGGCACGGCGTTGGCTTGTCGTCGCGACCTCTTGTTCGCGCTTGCGCTCCTGCGGCGACTCAATCATGCCGCGCTCGGTCTTGATGGCCGCGAGCGTGCGGCTGTCGATGTTGTAGATATCGCGGCGGATTTGCAGCTTGCCGGCATCGTCGACGAACGCATTCTGATACGTCAACAGCACCCAAATGGTTGCCGGCAATTGGATGTCCTGCTCCCCGGTGCCGAACATCCGCTTCACTTTGTCCGCCGTCCAGTTCTCGCCCGGACGCGCGATGTTGAGGAGAACCTCGGCGTATTTGGCCGGATCCTGCACGCGCATGCAGCCGTGGCTGTAGGCGCGCATGTCGTGCGCGAACAGCTGCTTGTCCGGGGTGTCGTGCTGGTAGACCAGGAACCGGTTGGGGAAGTTGAACCGTATGCGACCGAGCGCATTGGCTTCGCCCGGAGGCTGATAGATGTGCACGCTGCCGTCTCGGTTGTAGACGAGCTTGAGGCCCATCCGCTCCAGCACCGTCGGGTCCTGCTGCAGCGCCGGCAGATATTCGTTCTGCACGATCGACGGCGGCACGTTCCAGGTCGGATTGATGGTGATGTATTTCATCGTCTCGCTGAGCAGCGGCGTCGGCATGTCCGTCTTGCCGATCACGATGCGGGTGCTCCAGGCCTCCACGCCGTTGTGCATCACCCGCAACGAGAAGTCAGGGAGATTGACGATCACATAGGCATTGCCGAGGTCGCGCGGATACCAGCGCCAGCGCTCCATGTTCGAGATTACGCTCTCGATCTGTCTATCGGCTGTCGGGCCGTTGAGCTCCTTGAGCGTCCGCGCATCCAGGTTGCCGGTGACCGGCAGGTCGTTGGCGCGCTGGAACTTCTTTACTGCTTCGGCCAGCTTGCTGTCGTACTTCAGGTCGGACGCATCGCCGCCAAGGCCGAGTTTGGCCCGCAGCTGCGGCACGCGCGGGTCTTCCATCGGCGCCTTGGGATTGAGCTTGAGCAGCGGTCCGTCGGCGATCTCCGGCACAGGGGAAGCCTTGCCGCGCAGCTGTGCAAGCATGGCCTTGAGCTTTTTATAGCCCTCGTGCGGAGGACTGAAATCTTCGAGCGCCGCGCCGGCGTTGGCGGCTTGCGCGATCTTCCCGAGCACTTCCGCCGGATCGGGCGGCGTTTGCGGCAGCTCGATGTTGTGGCTGACGCGGGTGTACGGGAACCGGCCGGCCTGCAGATGGCGGGCATAGGTGAGCACGATCTGCGTGAGCTTGAGTTCGGCTTCCGCGAGTGCGTCGGGACTCAAGCCGGCAAAGGTCGGCGTCTTGTAGTCGCTGACATCGAGGCCGTCGGCGTCGGCGCCCTTGAGGCGGGCAATCACGGCCTGGGCGCGGGCGTTCTCGATGCCCTTGTCGAGCCACAAAGGAGCGAGGTGGCGGGCCTGATAGAACGATTCGACCGCGGCGCGCTCGCGCTTGTTGGCGAAAATCTTATCCGCCTTGGCCGCGAGCAAGTCGCGAATCTTTTCGGCAATCGGGCGGTCGGCGGGATCAAGCGTTGCCAGCGGATCGGGCGCCGCCGTTTGCTCGCTCGCGACGGTAGGAGTCGACGCGGATACAGGGGCCGCGGCATCTTTCGGGGTCGCCGCCGGCTCGCTTGTTTGCGCGGTCGCTGCGCTCGGCGCCGCTGGCGCCGCGTTCGAGGGCGCGGCGGCTGCACCGGCCGTTGCCGCAGCCTCGCTCGAGGCGGCCACGGGGGCCGTTTCCGCGGCAGGCTGGGCGGCCGGCGCCGCATCTTGCGCCATCGCGCCGATCGGTGCCGCAAGGATCAGGGCTAGCGCCGTGCTCGCCAAGAAATAACGGGGGCCGCTCATTCGGACTCTCTCCCAATTCCGGAGGACCCTCGTTCGCTGCGAGGCCCCGCATCCGGATCCAGTTGCGCTGTCCAGCTTGGATTCGCGCGTCGAGCAAACTCGTTGCCCACAAATTTGGTCAATTTTGGCCCGCTGTCACCTCATTGCTTCGTACGATCCGGCGTTTTTGTTAAGGAGTGTCACCGGATTACAACGAAGCCGCCGTCATATTGGGGTGTCTTGGCGTTGCATCCGAGCGAAGCAGGCTTGCGCTGAAGCGTAGGGCGGCCGACCCGCAACCGCCGCGCGACCTCGGAGATCGGTTCGCGGTGGTGGGTGATGGGGAATCGGATCGCCCCGCCGATCGAGATCGGCTCGCCCGTATCGCGAGATCGGGGTCGATGTTGCGCCGAGTCGCAATGGGGGCCGCAGATCAGGCTTAACGGCAGTTCACGTTGCGGCACTCCGTCTCGGGTTAATGGCCTTGTTGAACCGGCGGCGATATCACGCCATATCCAAGGCGTCCGATGCGCCTGTTCCAGGCCGCTCGGCGGTCTTGAGATCGTTTTTCCTTCGCAGCCAGCCATGCCCGCACAAGCCAAACGCGCCTCCGCTCATCGAGCGGCCAAATCTCCTGCCGGACCTCGTCTCGGCTCGCTGCCGGAATGGAACCTCGCCGATCTCTACGCCGGGCTTGATGATCCGCAGGTGAAACGCGATCTTGAGCGCGGCGCTGGCGAAAGCCTCGCTTTCGAGCGGGAGTACAAGGGCAAGCTCGCGGCGCTCGCCGAGGGTCCCGAGGCCGGCGCGGCGCTTGCCGACGCGGTGAAGCGCTACGAGGCGCTGGATGATCTGCTCGGCCGCGTCACGTCCTATGCCGGGCTTCTCCACGCCGGCGACACCGTCGATCCCGCGCGCGCAAAATTCTACGCCGACGTGCAGGAACGCGTCACCGCTGCCTCGACGCACCTCTTGTTCTTCACGCTCGAGCTCAACCGGCTCGACGACGCCAAGCTCGAAGCGGCCATGCAAGATGGGGCGCTGGCGCACTACCGGCCGTGGCTCGAAGACATCCGCAGGGAAAAGCCCTATCAACTCGAGGATCGCGTCGAGCAGCTCTTTCACGAAAAATCGGTGACAACCTATTCGGCGTGGAACCGGCTGTTCGACGAGACCATCGCCAGCCTACGCTTCAAGGTTGGCGCGAAATCGCTCCCGATCGAGCCGGCGCTCAATCTTCTGCAGGATCGGAGCGCGGCAACGCGCAAGGCGGCAGCGCAGGCGCTCGCCAAGACGTTCAAGGAAAACCTGCGAACCTTCGCGCTGGTCACCAACGTCCTCGCCAAAGACAAGGAAATCTCGGACCGTTGGCGCGGTTTTGCCGACGTCGCCGACGCTCGACATTTGTCGAACCGCGTCGAGCCCGAAGTGGTGCAGGCACTGGTCCAAGCGGTGCGCGACGCCTATCCACGGCTCTCGCACCGGTATTATGCGCTCAAGGCGCGCTGGTTCGGCAAGAAGCGTCTGCCGCACTGGGATCGCAACGCCCCGCTGCCGGCCGCTCCGGTCCGCACGATCGGTTGGAGCGAGGCGCGGGCGACCGTACTCGAGGCCTATGGCGCGTTCTCGCCCGACATGGCATCGATCGCCGAGCGCTTCTTCAAGAACAATTGGATCGATGCGCCGGTGCGAGCGGGCAAATCGCCCGGCGCATTCTCGCATCCGACGGTGCCTTCGGCGCACCCTTATGTGCTGCTCAACTATCAAGGCAGGCCGCGCGACGTGATGACGCTCGCGCACGAACTCGGGCACGGCGTGCATCAGGTCCTGGCCGCGCCACACGGCGCGCTGATGGCACCGACCCCGCTCACGCTCGCCGAGACCGCGAGCGTGTTCGGCGAAATGCTCACCTTCAAGAAGCTTCTCGCCAACGCCGACCGCAAGCAGCGCAAGGCCATGCTCGCCGCCAAAGTCGAGGACATGATCAACACGGTGGTGCGTCAGATCGCGTTCTATACCTTCGAACGTAACATCCATATGGAACGCCGAAGCGGCGAGCTCACCGTCGAGCGCCTCAACGCGCTCTGGCTCGAGGTGCAGCGGGAGAGCCTCGGAGAGGCGATCGAGATCAAGCCGGGCTACGAGACGTTCTGGGCCTACATCTCGCACTTCCTGCATTCCCCGTTCTACGTCTACGCCTATGCTTTCGGCGATTGCTTGGTGAATTCGCTCTACGCGGTCTACGAGCGCTCGGCGGACGGGTTCGCCGAGCGCTATCTGCAAATGCTCGCGGCCGGCGGCACCAAACATTATTCCGAGTTGCTGGCGCCATTCGGTCTCGACGCCCGCGACCCGGCGTTCTGGCAGAACGGTCTCGGCGTGATCGAGCGGATGATCGTCGAGTTGGAAGAGCTCGACTGAGTACGACCCGCGCGAGCCGTGAAACGGGACCACAACGCGCTCGAAAAGCCTGCAGACTCGTGATTTTCCCGTTCAAGCGGCCTATCTTGCGCGCGCAGGACTTTCACCGCCCATGACCGATCGCGAAGCCAATCGTTTCTCCGCCCGCGCTGCCCGCTACGCCCGCGTCGGGGCCAACATGAGCGGGGTTGCGGCGCGTCTCGCGGGAGCGCGGCTATTCGGCATCACGCTCGATCGCGGCAAGAACGCAATCGAGCTGGCCGTGGCGCTGGGCGGGCTGAAGGGGCCGATCATGAAGGTGGCGCAACTCATGGCCACCATCCCCGACGCGCTGCCGCCGGAATATGCCGCCGAATTGATGAAGCTGCAAAGCGAGGCGCCCCCGATGGGTTGGGCCTTCGTCAAGCGCCGCATGGCCGCGGAGCTTGGCGCCGACTGGCAAAAGAAATTCTCCCATTTCGAGCATCATCCCGCCGCCGCCGCTTCGCTCGGGCAGGTGCATCGCGCACGCGCGCACGATGGCGCCGCGCTTGCCTGCAAGCTGCAATATCCGGACATGCAGTCGGCGGTCGAGGCCGATCTGCGGCAGCTGCAGCTCATTTTCGCCATTCACCGGCGCATGGATCCCGTCATCGACACGACCGAGATCGCCAAGGAAATCGGCGCGCGCATCCGCGAGGAGCTCGATTACCGGCGGGAAGCCAAGCACGTCATGCTCTACCGCAAGATGCTCGAGGGCATCGATGCGATTCGCGTGCCGCGGGTGCGGCCGGAGCTTTCGACCGGCCGCCTCCTTACGCTGGACTGGCTGCAGGGGGGCCGCCTGCTCGAACACACCAAGGCCGATCTCGCCGCGCGTAACCGGCTGGGCATCGCAATGTTCACGGCTTGGTGGTGGCCGTTTAGCCGTTTCGGCGTGATCCATGGCGATCCGCATCTCGGCAACTACACCGTGTTCGAGGCGCGTGGGGGTCCGGCGGGCATCAATCTCCTGGACTATGGATGCATCCGCATCTTCGCGCCGAAATTCGTCGGTGGTGTCGTCGATCTCTATCACGGCCTGCTCAAAGCGGACGACGATCTCATCGTGCACGCCTACGAGACCTGGGGCTTCAAGCGGCTCAATCGGGAACTGATCGACGTTTTGAATATCTGGGCGCGCTTCATCTACGGGCCGTTGCTGGACGATCGGGTGCGCAGCCTCGCCGACGGGGTGAAGCCCGCGGAATACGGCCGGCGCGAGGCGTTTCGCGTGCATCAGGCGCTCAAGCAAAAAGGACCCGTGACCGTGCCCCGCGAATTCGTATTCATGGACCGGGCCGCGATCGGATTGGGCGCGGTGTTTCTGCATCTGCGCGCCGAGCTCAATTTTCACCGGTTGTTCAATGAAGCGATCGAGGACTTCGCCATTCGCCGCGTCGGCGACCGGCAGAACGCGGCGCTGGCGGCGGTCGGTCTCGACAAGCCCGCGTCCGAGCGGTGAACCGGCCGCGACGGCGATGTCGTCGCAGCGTTGCAGAAGGTCGATAGATTGCGCCGTTGCCCTCGAGGGGCAATTGCGCTAATTCCCGCCTGCCGGACCGGGCTTAAGACTGGAGGAGCGAATGGCCGACCACGGAAAGGTCGAATACGCCACCGCGCAGGGCAATGATCTCCCGGCGCACGTGGCAATGTACGACCGTTTCGTTCATTTGATCGTGGTCGGCGGTGCCCACGTCGCCAATATCGTGCTGGGATTGGCGATCGGCGGCGTCGCCGGACATTGGCTGCTGGCATTCGCGGTTTTCGTGGTCGCGACTATCGTCGCCGTCCACGGCTTTCTGACCGGGGCGCGGCTGCCCAGCGTTGTCATGGTGATCATTTCGCTGATCGCGCTCGCACTTGCCTCCGGTGGCTGAAGCGGACTGGGCACTGCCGGTCCACGAGGAGGCGTGTGAATGCGCATTGCCGTAGCGCGCGAGATCGATCCGGCGGAAGACCGTGTCGCGGCCACGCCGGAAACGGTCAAGAAAATGAAAGCGCTCGGCGCCGATGTCGCGGTCGAGCCGAACGCTGGAACGAAGTCCGGGATTCCCGACGCTGAATTCACCGCCGCCGGCGCGACCGTGACCGAAGCCGCCGCGAAGGATGCCGACGTCGTGCTCAAGGTGCGTCGGCCCGCTGCCTCCGAGCTTGCCCGCTACAAGAAGGGCGCGCTCGTCATCGCCATGATGGATCCCTACGGCGAGGACGCGGCGCTCAAGGCCATGGCCGATGCCGGCGTCATCGCCTTCGCGATGGAGCTGTTGCCACGCATCACCCGCGCGCAGGTGATGGACGTGCTCTCCAGCCAGGCCAATCTCGCAGGCTACCGCGCCGTGATCGATGCGGCGGCCGAATATGGCCGCGCGCTGCCGATGATGATGACCGCCGCCGGCACCGTGCCGGCGGCGAAGGTGTTCGTCATGGGCGCGGGCGTCGCCGGCCTGCAGGCGATCGCGACCGCGCGCCGCCTCGGCGCCATCGTCACGGCCACCGACGTGCGGCCGGCGGCGAAGGAGCAGGTAGAGAGCCTCGGCGCCAAGTTCATCGCGGTCGAGGATGAGGAGTTCAAGCAAGCCGAGACCGCGGGCGGCTATGCCAAGGAAATGTCGAAGGACTATCAGGCCAAGCAAGCCGCCCTCGTCGCCGAGCACATTAAGAAACAGGACATCGTGATCACGACGGCGTTGATCCCCGGCCGGCAGGCACCGCGGCTGATCTCGAAAGACATGGTTGCCTCGATGCGTCCGGGCTCGGTGATCGTCGATCTCGCGGTCGAGCGCGGCGGCAATTGCGAGCTCGCCAAGCCGGACGACGTGGTGGACGCAGGCGGGGTCAAGATCCTCGGTTATCGCAACGTGCCGGGGCGCATCGCGGCGTCCGCTTCGAGCCTCTACGCCAGAAACCTTTTCGCCTTCCTCGAGATCCTGGTGGACAAGACCACGAAAGCGCTTGCGGTCGACTGGAACGACGAGATCGTGAAAGCGACCGCGCTCACCCGCGACGGCGCCGTGATCCATCCAAGCTTCGCCCCCAAGAGCGCAGCGTGACGGCGCGTTTGGCAGAGGTCGTCATTGCCGGGCCAAGCCGCGTATGACAGGCCGCAGAATCGGCGAGTTAAGGAGGCTGCAATGCTGATCATCCCAGCCGGCATTTTTCCCGCCATGCATGCGGCCCAAGACGCGGCGCGAGACCTCACCCTCGCTCAGCTCGACATCATTGCGGCCGCGTCGGGGGGTGCCATGCATGCCGCCACCGGCGGGACAGTCGATCTGTTCACGTTCCGCTTCTCGATCTTCGTGCTCGCGATTTTCGTCGGCTATTACGTGGTGTGGTCGGTGACGCCGGCCTTGCACACGCCGCTGATGTCGGTGACGAACGCCATCTCGTCGGTCATCGTCGTCGGTGCGCTGCTCGCGGTCGGGGTGCCGCTCGTGGCCAACGACACGGGGCCGATCTGGGCGCGCATTCTCGGCTTCATCGCGCTCACCTTCGCATCGGTGAATATCTTCGGCGGTTTCCTGGTCACGCAGCGCATGCTCGGCATGTATCAGAAGAAAAAGAAGTGAGGGGGCCGGAGCTCGCCGATGTCCGCTGATCTCGTCGCGCTGCTTTATCTCGCCGCCGGCGTTCTCTTCATCCTCGCATTGCGGGGCCTGTCGAACCCGGAGACCAGCCGGCGCGGCAACCTGTTCGGCATGATCGGCATGGCGATCGCCATCGCCACCACGCTTGCGTCCCATCCGCCCGCAGGCGGCGGTGCCTGGGCGCTCGTCGTGGTCGGCCTGGCGATCGGCGGCAGCACCGGTGCGGTCATCGCGCGCCGCGTGCCGATGACCGCCATGCCGGAACTGGTGGCGGCGTTCCATTCCTTGGTCGGTATGGCGGCGGTGCTGGTGGCGGCAGGGGCGCTTTATGCTCCGGCCGCATTCGATATCGGAACCGTCGGTGCGATCCACACGTCGAGCTTGATCGAAATGTCGCTCGGCGTCGCTATCGGCGCGGTGACCTTCACCGGCTCGGTGATTGCGTTCCTCAAACTGTCGGCGCGCATGAGCGGGGCCCCGATCATCCTTCCCGCGCGCCACGCCATCAACATCGCGCTGGCGGCTGCGATCGTCGCGTTCATCGTGTTGTTCGCGCGCAGTGAGAGCCACCTCGCGTTCTGGCTACTGGCCTTCGCCGCTTTTGCCTTCGGCGTGCTGATCATCATCCCGATCGGCGGCGCCGACATGCCGGTGGTGATTTCGATGCTCAATTCCTATTCCGGCTGGGCGGCGGCCGGCATCGGCTTCACGCTGGGAAATTCCGCGCTCATCATCACTGGCGCGTTGGTCGGCTCCTCCGGCGCGATCCTATCCTACATCATGTGCAAGGGCATGAACCGCAGCTTCATCTCCGTCATTCTCGGCGGCTTCGGCGGCGAAGTGGCTGGACCGGCGGCGGGCAAGGAACAGCGGCCGGTGAAGCAGGGCTCCGCCGAGGACGCCGCCTTCGTGCTCAAGAATGCCGGCAAGGTGATCATCGTGCCGGGCTACGGCATGGCGGTGGCGCAGGCACAACATGCGCTGCGGGAAATGGCCGACCGGCTCAAGAAAGAAGGAGTGGAGGTGAAATACGCCATCCACCCGGTCGCCGGCCGCATGCCCGGCCACATGAACGTGCTGCTGGCGGAGGCAAACGTTCCTTACGACGAGGTGTTCGAGCTCGAGGATATCAATTCGGAATTCGCGCAGGCCGACGTCGCCTTCGTGATCGGGGCGAACGACGTGACCAACCCGGCGGCGAAGGAGGATCCGTCCTCGCCGATCTACGGCATGCCGGTGCTGGAAGTGTGGAAGGCCGGCACGGTGATGTTTTCCAAGCGCTCGCTGTCCTCGGGTTATGCCGGCATCGACAACACGCTGTTCTATCGTGACAACACCATGATGCTGTTCGGCGACGCCAAGAAGATGACGGAAGAGATCGTCAAGGCGCTGTAATTTTTCGGGTCACACGATCCTCGGGCCTTAATAGGCCAGTCGCCCGCGCAATTCCTCGAATGGCACCATCACGTGCTCGCGATAGGCCGGGCGCGCTTGCAGGGTGCGGTACCAGCGTTCGACGTTTGGCAAACGCGGCCGCGCGATGTCGAGATTGAAATACCGGTAGAGATTGGTCCCGATCGGAATGTCGGCAAGCGAGAGTTCTCTGCCGAGCAGGAAGTCGCGGTCAGCCAGGATCGAATCGATCAACAGAAAATGCTCGCCGCAGCGCCGTACCTTCTCGTCCACCGCAGCCATATTTCGCTGCGAAGCGGGAGTGCGGTAGTAGGCCCAGAACACGCCGATGAGAAAATCCGGCTGCAGCGTGGTCTGCGACCAGTCCATCCAGCGATCGCATAGAGAGCGTTGCGCCGCATCGTCGCTCCAAAACCTGCCGCGGCCGTAACAGGCTGCAAGGTAGCGAAGGATCGCATGGGATTCCCAGATGATCGTTCCGTTGTCGTCCACGACGGGGACACGGCCGTGCGGGTTCATGGCGCGGAATTCCGCCGTCCCGAGGCCGCCGTGAGAACCGCCCAGCTCTACATGTGTATGCACGATGCCAAGCTCGCCGACGAGCCACATCACCTTCTGGACATTGAAGGAGCTCTTGCGGCCGTAGACGGTCAGCATCGGCAGCGACCTTCCCATGGCGGAGCGGGCGGCATCGCGCTGCACCCCACGCTCACGCGCGCGATCAATTCAACGCAAAGATTATCCTTGATCGGTCCGCCTTGAGTGAGCGCGCATTTCATCGAGCAGCCCGTGCATGCTGCGCCGCAAGCCATGCATCTGATCGATGAGGTGCAAGATCACTGAGATGCCTTCATCGTTGACGCCAAAGTCGTCGCGCAGATCGCGAATGAGTTGCGCGCGCGCCAGATCGACGTCGGAGAACATCAGCTCCGGCTCGGTCTGCGGGGGAACGAGCCAACCCGCCTCGACCCAGGCCTCTAGCGAGCGATGCTCGATGTGTGTCCGGATCAGAAATTCTTGGACGGAGATCATTTACACCTCCAAGTGCTGGCGGGGATTTTGCGCTTGGCCCGCTTGCCAGCGCTGCGCGAATTCCTCGATCTCCGGATCGAGCTGCTGTGGCAGCACGATCTTGAGGGTGACGTATTCGTCGCCGTGGGTCTTGTCGCTGCGCGGCGCGCCCTTGCCTCTCAGTCGTAGCACCGTGCCGGTATTCGCGCCTTTGGGCACGGTCATGCGCACAGGCCCGGTCGGCGTTGGAACGTCGAGCTTTGCTCCGAGCACTGCTTCGGGCAGGCTGATCGGCAATTCGAGGTGGATGTCGTCGCCCTCGCGGGTGAAGAATTTGTGCGGCTCGACCTCGATCTCCACCAGCGCGTCGCCCGGCGGACCTCCTCCCAATCCCGGGCCGCCCTTGCCGCTCAGCCGCAGAATCTGCTTGTCCCGCGTGCCGGGGGGAATGACGACATCGAGCGTCCCGCCGTCGGGCAGCGTGATACGCTTGGTCGCGCCGTTGAGGGCCTCGAGGAATTCGACCGGAAGACGGTAAAGGGCATCCTGTCCACGCAGGCGAATCCGGGCCTCGCCGCCGCGCCCGAACATTTCCCGCAGGACGTCCTCCGACTCCATGAAGTCGGCGAAGCCGCCGTGGCTGCTGTAAGCGTGGCCCTCGGCGCCCGGGCCGTGGAAATCGCGATAGTAGCGCTCACGCGGCCGCTCTTGTCCGCTTGCGTCGATCTCGCCTCGATCGAAACGCGCGCGCTTCTCCGCATCGCCCAACAGGTCGTAGGCTACGGAAATCTGCTTGAACTTTTCCTCCGCTTGCTTATCGCCGGGATTGAGGTCGGGGTGCAGCTTTTTAGCCAGCTGACGGTAGGCCTTGCGGATCTCGTCCTGCGTCGCCTCCCGTTTCACGCCCAGGACAGAGTACGGGTCCTCGCTCACGTGGCGCTCCTCGCTTGACCGGCCCGGCGTTAGGGAACGCGACCCGATGGCGGAAATCAAGGAGCGGCAGCTCGCGGCGCGTGCATACCCAACTCACCGGTAGTGGCATCAAGCCCTGTCGATACGTAGAATTTGCGTGCCGGGCGCTCTTCCCGCTGCGCCACGGCGGATAAAGTTCGGAATCGCAAAAATGCTCGTTGGCGTGCCGAAGGAAATCAAGGACAGCGAATACCGCGTGGGTCTTGTGCCTCCAGCGGTGCGTGAGCTGACGCGCAATGGCCATCGCGTTTTGGTCGAAAGAAGCGCCGGCTTGGGAGCCGGCCTCAGCGACGCCGATTACCGCTCGGTCGGGGCCGAAATCGTGCCCGATGCCGACGACGTCTATGCGCGCAGCGAACTCATCGTGAAGGTGAAGGAGCCGCTCGCACCTGAGCGCAAGAAGCTCAGGGCCGGGCAGGTCCTTTTCACCTACCTGCATCTGGCGGCCGATCCGCAACTGACGGCCGACCTCTTGGCATCCGGCGTCATCGCCATCGCCTATGAGACGGTGACGTCCCCGCAAGGCACTCTCCCGCTGCTCACGCCGATGTCGGAGGTGGCGGGTCGCATGGCGCCGCATGTCGGCGCGCGCTGCCTGGAGAAGGAAAACGGCGGCCGCGGCGTGCTGCTCGGCGGCGTTCCCGGCGTCCCGCCGGCCGACGTTGCGATTCTCGGCGGCGGCGTCGCCGGCACCCACGCCGCCCTCATCAGCGCCGGAATGGGCGCGACGGTGACCGTCATCGACCGCAATCCGGAGGCGCTGCGCCGCATCGCGACGCAGCTCGGCGCCAGGGTGCGCACCGTGTTTTCCACCAGCGATGCCATCGAGACGCTTTGCCGCCGGGCGGATCTCGTGATCGCGTCGGTTCTGATCCCCGGCGCCGCGGCGCCGAAATTGATCACCGCAGACACGGTCAAGGCGATGAAGCCGGGGTCCGTCATTGTCGACATCGCCATCGACCAGGGCGGATGCTCCGAGACCTCGCGGCCGACGACGCACTTGGCGCCGACCTACATCCTCTACGACGTTGTGCACTATTGCGTCACCAACATGCCGGGCGCCGTCGCGCGCACGTCGACATTCGCTCTCAACAACGTGACGCTACCATTCGTGCTTGCGCTCGCCGACAAAGGCTATCGCCGGGCGCTGGGCGAGGACGAGCATCTGCGCAACGGGCTCAACGTCTACGAAGGGATGATCACCCACCGGGCGGTCGCCGAAGCACTGAAGCTGAAGTTCACGCCGCCGCAGGCCGCGTTGCGGCTTTGAGATGTCGCACGACTGCTTTGCGCCGCTGATCAGCCATAGGCAGCGGCGATCACCCGGCGCGCGTGCGACGAATTCATGGGGGTCCCCAGTCGGCTCGATCCCGGCGCCACTCTAACCTTTGACAATTGCATGTAAAGGCGCCGTGGTATGAAACGGAATGGGCACTCTGAAGTGGTTCATGCTTTACGCACTCTTTGGCTACGGCGCCCTCGTCGCGCTGCTCTACGTCACGCAGCGCGCGATTCAATATTTTCCCGAGCGCTTTCGCACGGCGCCCGCCGCCGCCGGCCTGCCGCAGGCGCAAGAGGTCGTGCTCGACACCGCTGACGGGGAGCGCGTGATCGTCTGGCATGTGCCGCCGCGCGGGAACAAGCCGGTGGTCCTGTATTTCCACGGCAATGGCGGCTCGCTGCGCATGCGGGTCGACCGCTTCCGCGATCTTACCGCCGACGGTAGCGGGCTGGTGGCGCTCAGCTACCGCGGCTATGGCGGCTCCAGCGGCGCGCCGACCGAAGCGGGTCTCGCGGCCGACGCATTGGCGGCCTATGCCTTCACGACTGCCCGCTATCCGGCCGAGCACATCGTGCTCTGGGGCGAATCGCTCGGCTCCGGCGTTGCGGTTGCGTTGGCGGCGGAAATGCCGGTCGGATGGCTCATTCTGCAGTCCCCTTTCACTTCTGCGGCCGACGTCGGCGCGCAAGGATACTGGTTCGTGCCGGTGCGGCTGTTGATGAAGGATCAGTTCCACTCAGACTTGCGCATCGGCAAGGTCACCGCCCCGGTACTGGTGTTGCACGGCGAGCGCGACGACGTCGTACCGATCGCCCTGGCGGAGCGGCTCTATAGTTTGATCAATGCGCCCAAGCGTTTCGTGCGGTTTGCGCAGATCGGGCACAACGACTTCGGGATGCAAGCGGTCGAGGCGGCAAAACAGTTCATCGGCGAGCGATGACGCATAGGTAATGCGTTATTCCGCCTCCCCCCGCCATCCTTTTGCCCGCGTCGGGGGGTGATGTGGCCTGGCGGTCACACACGCGAAAATTCGCATCCTAGTTTGAACCTAATGGCGCATGTTCCCGTGCTTCCGGCCAAAAGTCATCCTAGGATCGGCGCGGAAGGTCGGGGAGATACGAAATGGCTGAGTTCGTATCCATCTACGGCATCTGGGTCGTCGCGGCATTCATCGCGCTCGAGAGCGTGGGCATTCCGTTGCCCGCCGAGGCGGCTTTGATCGCGGCGGCATTTTTCGCCGCCAGAAACCACGGCCTCGATATTTGGGCTTTGATCGGCACCGCAATCGTTGCAGCCATCATAGGCGAGATCGTCGGCTTCTGGATCGGCAGGAGATTCGGGCATCAGCTCTTGGTGCGATATGGCACCCGTCTGGGAATGACGGAAGGACGCATCAGGATCGGGCAATGGTTGTTTGTGCACTACGGCGGCAGGTTCGTTTTCATCGCCCGTTTTTTGCCGTTTCTGCGCAACATGGCGGCCGTGCTTGCCGGCACGAATTCCATGGCGCAGCGGAACTTTTATTGCGCCAGCGCGACCGCGGCCGCCGCTTGGATCATATGCTACGGGCTCGCAGCCTATTCGTTTGGCGAGGCGTTCGCGAATGTCGCGTCACCCGCCGCAGTCGGCTTGGGATTGGCAGCGGCGCTCATTGTCCTCGCCGCGCCGGCGCTGATCCTGCGCTATGAGAAACGCCTCTTGGCCAAAGCCGAATTCGTTAGCCGCGATCTCTCCCAGACCGACGCCCGCAGATAGCGCTGCGCGTGGTCGCGTCGGCGAGCTTCGCGCGCGGGGACGAGCGGAGCTAATTCCAAGCGCGTGGGCGAACTCCGGCCGCGCGTCAATCATGCGCGCTGAAGCAGCCGTGTCGCGCTCCGGACATCAGGCGCGTAAATTGCGCTTGGCTGATGTGAACGAGCGTCGTGTGATCGCCGCCTTCGAGATAGACCTCGGGCTGCTGCTGCATGCTGTCGTCGACGATCACATCGAGGTCGTAGCATTCGCCGATGGCAGGAACGGCGCCGAGTGCGCAGTCCGGGAATAGCCGCTTGATCTCGGTTTCATCGGCCAGGGCGACGTCCTCGCCGATTTGTTGCCGCAGGTCCGGCAGGCGGATGTGGTGCGAAGCCGGCAGCACGGCAAGCATGTAGCCGCCGTCGCGGCGCAACACGATCGCCTTGGCGAGGCAATCGCCGGAGACGTGGCAGGCCTGCGCGGTGCGCGTCGACGACATCGTCGGATCGTGCGAGATCACCTCGTAGGTGACGGTTTGATCGAGATGCTTTTGCAGCGTTGGGGCGAGAGCCATGGCTATCCTCCGTGGATGGGGAGGCGACGGGCGAGCTCGCGCACGTGAGGGTCCGGCTGCAGGCCGACGATCACAATGCGCGGCCGCGCGGTATGGAGGCGAGATTAAGCCCGATTTCGCGGCGGCTCAATGCAAAACCGCGATCGGACGACAGAATTGGCGGGTTTTCATGCCGCAGGTCGCGGTGCGTGCTTGCCGGCCCCACCCTTCGCGTCGCTACCCCACAGCTCCTTGCTTGCAAGCCGCGCGCCATCGACCAGTGCCCCGAGCTTCGCCCACATGATCTGCGGATGCACGCGCGCGAAATACGTCACCTGCGCGAATCCGCAGTCCGTGCTGGCGATGACGTTCTCCCGCCCGACGAGCCGCGCCAGCCGAACGATGCGTTCGGCGACCAGTTCCGGGTGCTCCACGATGTTGGTCGCATGGCTGATCACGCCGGGGATGAGCACAGTATCCTTGGGCAGCTTGAGATGCTCCCACAGCCGCCATTCGTGCTCGTGTCGCGGGTTGGCAAGCTCGATGGAATAGCCGCCGGCGCGCACCTGCAGGACGAGATCGGCGATGTCCTTGAAGGGAACGTCGGAGCTGTGCGGTCCCGGCCAGCTGCCCCAGCAGACGTGGTATCGGTTTTCAATCATTGAAAACGTTTATGTTTTTTCCATCCATGTAATTTTGCCCATATTCACGTCCCTACGGAGGCTTTAAACGCGTTTTGATGGCGTGGCCCGCTATTTAGAAGTCCCGGCACGAAATAACGCGCTACAAGCCCTCCTACGGAAGCGCGGTCACGCGAAATCGGTGGTAGAAATTCTTCGAGGACCAACGGGGCGGTCCCCCACATGGCATTGCGAGTTGCGCGCGGGCTGTTTCGGTTGTGGCTGGTCTTGTCGGTGCTGTGGATCGGCGGGGTGGGCGTCGTGACGTGGTGGGCATTTCCAATGCCGTCCGCAGTTCGGGAGGTGGCTCCGTGGGACACGCCGCCCCCCTCGGCGGGCGAGTTTAATCCGGACGAGTGGTTGGAATTCAAACTCGCTGAGGAACGCCGCCTCGCTGAGGAACGCCGCTCAACCATTTGGTTCGCCAGCGGCGTAGCGATCGTGCCCCCAGCCTTCGTGTTGGCGCTTGGATCGGCGTTGGTCTGGGCGTTCAGAGGCTTTCGGTGAGAGGGGGCATCACCATGAAAGCAACAGCAGCGGCGTTGCTTGTGGTTATGAGCACGACAGCGCAAGCAGCCGAACCCGCAACGCAACGAGGTGGCAAATGGGAATTAAGAGGCGCATGAGGAAGATGAGAAAGAAGCTCGGTGGTCAGATGCGCAGCAGCGCGGACAAAGCCCTACTTGCTGACCTGGAGAAGGCCTTGAG